>Ga0116227_10000475_pt1 | contig 77911 bp, 59 predicted proteins | sample S1TSphgellanicum_FD_89693 | JGI IMG/M metagenome (GOLD analysis project Ga0116227, IMG submission 89693) | Host-associated microbial communities from peat moss isolated from Minnesota, USA - S1T2_Fb - Sphagnum magellanicum MG | ecosystem: Host-associated > Plants > Peat moss > Unclassified...
CTATGGATGGATGTTGCATGAAATGGTTGTAAAAGTGAGGTAAATTTCATTCATTGGCCTCAAAAATGGGAAAACCGGGGTGGAGCGTATTCATGGGTGGCAAGGCACCCGGGTCACACTAGTGTAACTAATACAATTAAGACGCAGATGAGGCGCATAAAACTTTTGCGCAATGCCTATCATTGGTATCAGGCTACAGTGACGAAGCCTACTCCAATGTATAGGCCAATTGTGCTTGGGGAAGAAGACATCTACTAGGGTTTATGTTTCATGTGGACAAAACTTCATTTTGCAAGAGGATTGCCTCTGCAAAAAAGAAGTGACAATTTCTTCCAAACCAAGTAGGAAATGTTCCAGTGCCAAGTTATCAAAAGAGGAACCCTCATTAAGATTAGTGAACAATCCTAGAAACCACTTGGACCATAGACCTGAAATCCGTGTACCCTTAGCTAATGTCCATTCATAGATATGAATAAGACCACATATCTTTATATATTGAGTGTGTGTATCCTTTTGATATAGATATATATTATGCATACTTGGTATCATGTACTAGATACATAAGGAAAACATGATGGGGATGTACATCATGTGTAATCCATAGATGAATATATAAACTTAATGTGTATGTAACTTCATCTATGCATTTATATACTCTTCTTCTTCTTCTCCCAAATACATTGTTTGCATGAGTTCCTTCACAGGTTTAGTAATGGTTCTGTGTTTGGTAACATCTCCAGAACATGCTTGGCAAATCCCCTACGTAATATTATCCTCGGGGAATGGACAGTCATTAATCAAGAATGTCCATTCAATTAATGAAAGCAATGTACATGTACATGCTTTACTGGTTTTGGAATCCTGTTTACAAATTGAATTTTTAAATCACGTGTTGCTCTACGATTGTAATTGCTCTTCACTATGCAGTACTAGGAAATTTAACAGAACTTAGTTTCTAGATAACAATTAATTGTAAAAGGTTACAAATCTAAGAGTCACATTTAAAGCTACACCATCACAAAACTTCTGTTATAATAAATAGGTATATAGTACTCAGGGTATTTGATTCTTTTTTCTTGGACATTGTTCAAATTTCTCATGTTGATACAATTTAGAATGGTAGTATTGTAACAGATGAACAATTGGGTAGGTAAGTATAATGAAAAAAATGACTCATCTGACGTGTGCCATTTCGGATATGGTAGCATAAATTAGATGGTAATAAGGATTGACCGGTGGCAATCTGATGCTAATTCTTGCTTGCGTATTTGTAAAGGTCTCACTATACCTCTACTTGTTCCAGAGTCATGTGTCAAGTATTTAACCAATAATGTGAATGAGATGAGCCTTGTGTTTGATGTAGCTTAGAATGAAAGGATTGGTAGCAAATCTGATTTGAAATCTTGGCTATAATTTCTTACTGTGAATTCACACCTAGAACTGCAAACCTTGTTCTATTTCATTTTTGGTGCAGTAACTTACCAACAATGTTCCCAATGTTTAATAAGAATAATTGTTTTTCCAAATTGCATCTATTTTGGGGGAAAAAAACTCTTTTATAGTCTTTATTCCTGAAAATGGAACCCCAATCTTGAATTTATGAGCTCTTCAAAGGCAACTATTTGATTTGAATCTATATCGCGAAAGAAAAAATAGCTCAAGAACAATCTTGAACAACCCAAAAAAAAGAAAAAAAAACTCATTAACTTTTCACATGAAGAAAATGATGTTGGATTTTCCAATTGAGTTTTATGGTCCTAACAATTGATGCAAAAAGAAAAACACAAACAAACAAAGGACCAAACTACAAATTAGGAAAATTATGCATTTTGAGGGTGCACACTCTCTAGAAGGAAAGTATGCCAAAAGGATTAAATAGGGTCTATTCACAGTTGGGGTACCAAAAGAGGAAAAAAGGACTAAAGGATGTTTTAGAATTACTTCTTACAAGTAAAATTTACATGAAACAAACTTAAATGAAAAAAATTGAATAGTCCAATATAAGACAATTCATGTGTTAATGGTGATTTTTCATAATCATACATAATTGTGTATGAATATTTTAATTTAATGCTAGAAATGAAAAAAATCTCAAAAAATTTCAAAATGAGTTTCAATGGACAACCAAACATGTTTTTTGGCACGTTCATTTTCTTCACATGTGACCTACATCTAAAGATAGACATTTTGGACCCATTGAACATAATTTTTTTATCAAATGGTTTTTTAAATGAGTCCTTTGCTTTACAACCCTTTCTTTCAAAATTTCAAGAGTTTGAAAATTTTAATTAATTTGGTTTTTCATCAAGTTCATTCAGTGAACATGTACTTTCGTAGAAGGGGGCATGCTTTTGTTGTATAAAAAAATTGAAATCAATTGTATGATTTTATGCCTTCCTTTTGATTACTTTAAAAAAAATGTACCTTAAATACTTGATTCCTTTAGTTTATAAGACTCAAAAGGACATTAACATAATATCTAAATTATTTTTAATTATTTTTATTAATTTAAGAAAACATCATTTTATCTATTGGCATACAATAATCCACTACAATTATAATAATGTAAGATAAACAAAAATCCAAAGTTGTCTTTTGCAGTCTTTTTTCAATTAGACACTCCTTTTTGGTACACTAATCGTGAATGGACCCAATAGGAAAAGGTAAGAGAGAAAAGGAAAGTTTGAAACTTTCTAGAAGGAGGATAGACAAGGTAAGAGAGTGATATACAAGTAGAAGGATGAATACAAAAATTAACCCTCAAGTTTAACACCCCTTCTTAACTTCTAATGGGTGAGTTAGCTATTCTTGGATAGAACCCAAGTAAAAAGACATAGTTCAAACCATGAGTGAGGAGTCTAAATAACTTCAACAAAAAAATTTATTTTTTTATTCTCCTGGTTATTCAAATAAGAATAGAATGCAAGGTGTTGTAGGCAAAGATGTCTAAACTAGAGGTCCTAGATATGGAACCAAAAATGAAGTGAATATAATGGTTCCAAAAAGGGAAAGTTATGTTTTTAATGGGCTACTTATTGTTGGTCTTATTTTTCTTTGACTCCTAAATGAATTCATGCTTTGGAATCTTTGGTTCAAGGTGTTTCAAGTGGAGTCATTCCACAACATGGGACCTTTGAGGCTTGTTTGTAGATAGTTGAAGAAATAGGTTGATGCATTAATTGAATGGCAAACAAGCTAAAATGAATTAAAAGAAAACTCTAGGTGAACATAAGGTATAATGTCTCATTTTTGGCATCAATAAAATAATTTTTGTAGGGTGTGTTTGTTTAAATGCTTATGGTGAATAATTTAATTTTAAATACATTGAATGATGATTCATTCTAAATTAACAATTTGATTATGAAGACATTTGCACAATTATTTTTTGAAAGTAATGCATTCATTATCAATAATGGACTTTTGAACTCAAAAATATTTAGATTAATCAATTGACTAAATTGTTAAAAAATTCAAGAATTTGTATTGAATTCCACTCCAAATAACATGTATTTAATTAATTTCAAACTTTAAAATTGTCCACAAATATCCATAAATAATTTTGACATATCAAACAACTATCCAAAATGGTTTAAAATTGAACCAAATGGCCACATGTGGTCCTTTGCAACAAAATTAATTTTTAAAAAAATCCTAAAACAAAATTAACAATAATTCTTTGCCTACTAGTAGCAAATGTATAAATTTGCCCCAATATCTCAACTTTCTCTTCACACTACAAGAATTCCCAGCTTTTTTGACTAGAAAAACTAGTCAAAAAGGACCCAAAAGTGGCAATGTTCAAGTTGACCAAGCCATTAATGTAGAGAAGTCAATTTTGACATGTTCATGTTGACTGGGTTTTTTTACCGAACCTTTAGTGGGCATCTTGACTAATCAATATGTCCACTAGTCATTTTGGCAAGTAGTCAAATTGGCAATCAATGTGTATGTTAATTCTAAAGACATGTGGCATCACACCCACCATTGAGATAAATTATTTTCATTTCACCAAATTAAAATATTCCAGCCATCATTTATGCCACGTGTCAACATGTGGTGTAGTTTTTTGATAATGTGAATCAATGAAAAAACTTTGGCGTTGCCACATGTCATTATGTAATTTGACTTCATAGCAACACGTGTCGCAATGGGGATGCTCACAAATGTGCCACGTGTCAACATATTATTTGTTTGATGTTGTTGAATAGTCATATCTTCATAACATTGTGCTAGTTTTTCTTTACTAGACTTGGTGTAAAGAAAAATGTGTTTAATCAACTATTATTGGTGAAATAATCTTTTGTCATATCTGACCAACTTTAATCTGAAAAAAAAAAAACTTTCAAACTAATTTTGGAGTGAAATGCTTCAATTTTGGATGTCTATTCATACTACTATTGGTCTAGAGTACTATAGTATTATTATGGTTTTCTTGAATGCATATAGTTTCCATGATATTGACAACTATTTATGCAACTTGACTTGTCTTGGTCTAGAATCCATGCATGTATTTGACTACATTGAACACTAAAATTATATATATTGTTCTACATGTTTAAACAATCAAACATAGTTCAAAAATGGGAATTACATTCACTTGTCCAAATGCAAAGAGTTCATATGTCCTTGGTAAACTACAATTTCACAAGTCCAACTCCAATTACAATTCCAAAATATGTTCAACTTACTCTTGGTTATTCTAAACTATTTGCTACCAACTATAACTACACACTACTTAGATGGAACTAAATCTTTTTTATGTCATAATAGAATGCCATTTGGCATATCTTTCACCTTAGAGGCTACTGAGCTTGGAAATGGTAATTTCATAGCTCCTTTCTTTATACTAATCACTACTACTCTGCACAAGCTAGGTGTAATTAGTGCCTTGTGGAATGTCATCCCTACTCCACCACATATTAGCCCCATTGCACAAGGTAATCCATTGAAGGGGTCAATGATGTCCACCTTTGTCTTTGGTGCTAAACTCTACAAGCATGTAATTATGTACTTAAAAGTCCATGGTGAAAGAACCTATGTACATGTTGAGTTTTAAAACCCAAATGCCCTTGTTTACAAAATCAAAAAATTACTTGTGTTTTTTATGACCTTTTTAATGACCTCAACTTGCGAGTAAAAGACATATAAAAGGCATCACCAAAACTTCTATTACCTTGAACAAGTCCAATTAACAAATTGTGTTAGCCATTGTCAAAGCATTAAAATAAGTGGATATGAGAAAACAATCCAAATGCAAAGCCCATGGATCTCATCCTACCAAAGCAAATAAACTAAGAGATATCATAGTTTAATGTCCATACTCATCAAGGCACCTACTTTGAATGTCCATCCTCATCAATTTGATTGTCTCAATCTTAGTTCAAGAAGAAGCTTTAATCATGGGATCACTGTCAACCATGATCAATGTCAAACATGTGTATGAATTAAACATCATATACTCCTCATAGGTGGTACACAACACTACTACATATATATTGATTAGAAAAGGTGGTTTTCTTTATGTCTTTAACCCCATTGCAAAGTCATGTAGAACTACAGTTGTGCTCACCCAAAAAGGTAGAATATTAAAAAGCCAATTTAGATGCACTCAGAACTCACCGACACTTTGGACATGGTTTTTTGGGAGGACACACATGCTTGCATTTTCAATTTGGTTTAATCTTCCCAACCTCTGATTGAGTCACCTCTACCCTATCCAAGCCACTTGTTTTGGTGTGGTCCTTCTCTATGGCCTCCTTTTGTATGGCCTCCTCATGTGTGTTATCCTTATGGGTGGCCTCTTTTTTTGTGCCCTCTATGCTTGGAAGAATGTTAGTAACACATTCTACTTTGGGACACCAATTCACCCTCCCCCTGCATTTAAATGGCCAACAAGCCTAGTTAGCAATAGCAAACAATCAATCTTTGGCCTATTTCAATGGTGTCAAAGGGACAAAATCATGTTACAATGGGATTTTTAGTATAACTATAACCATCATAAATATGCAAAACACCTTTACTTTTTCTTTATTTTGTTTCAATGCCTAGTTAATTTGAAATGGCGGTGCTTAGTTATCAATTTGTTCAACTTGACATGTGGAGGTCAAAAACCACTTGCCTATTTCTTCATATGACCACCAAGGGCTACCTCTAGAGGATCTATAACTTCAAAATTGGAATTGGATGTATCAACAACATTGCCTCCATCCTGCACATAACCCAAATGTAGTTTAACTAATAATTCAATGGAGAATCAAGGAATCATTATTATTAGCAATAGATATTCAACCACTTCCTTATAAGAACAATGCATTATTTCCCACAATTTTTTGTATAGTTTTTTTCCCATGTATAATCACAACACCATAATGAGGTTTGTACTATCATTGGAACCCACGAGGTTAAGGTGGAGAACCTAACCAAAACACCATTGGGTGTCCTTGGCCCATTTGTGTTTACTATTGGTAAATCGTGAAAACATTCAAAAATACGTTCCAGATCACATAGAGTCTTCAAAGGTTTGAGTGTACCTTGAGAACCTCCTCTTGTTCTTTGCCACCTTGTGTTATCAAAGGGCTATTGGTTTTAGTCACAGCAGCAAAAATTTGTGCCATCATCCCCTTTAAGGCAGTAAGCCTACTATGCCAACTATTTACATTATCGCTTCTAGGTGTTATGCATTGGGTTAATCCCTATTGCTTGCTCATTGAACTAACTTGCAAACAATTCCATGTCAAACATGAAAGTTGACAACATAAATGTATGAACCTAATTTTTTATTTCAAAATTGCATATAAAGTTTAGTTATTTGCATGTAGGACATTGTTCAAGTTAGCATGGAGTAGATGAAGATATATGTTTTCACCATATTCATTGAAGGAGAAGTACTACATCCATAAAAGGATGGTGTGGACTTACCTACCCCTTTTTTTTTACTTAATTCTACATTTACCTCAATTGGTGTAAGGACCCATCCCAATTCATTTTCCTACAATGAACAAAGCCCTTAAGTTGTGAGTGCAAAAAATGTGACCAACAAGCATTGGACATCAAATAATGTGTAAAGAAACATAACATTATGAACTTGCACCTTGGAAAGCAAATACCTACACCAATTTGCCTACAACTCCCACCTCTCCACCATGGCCATAATGATCTGGAGTGTGAACTAAAGCTCTCATGGTGCGATTCCTCACTACCTCTTCTTGTTTAACATTAGAAGCAATGAAACATTTCATACTCTCACAATGGTCCTTTGTACAGTCCCTGAGCCTAGGCACATTTGCTTTAATGAACAATTTCAATGCACGTTGTCTATTCTTCAAATACACATTCACTTGTACCTTGAATTCTTAATATGATAAGTCATATCCAACATACTCTCAATTCTCTTCCAACTTGCTTTTCACTTGATTCAACAAAACATGTGGTTGGGCATTGATGTTATCTATACTAGGATCTAAAATACCACAATACCTCCGCAACATGTTTACCCAAATATTTCAGTGGGGGGTTTGGGCTTCCTAGCTGAATCACAAGTCACAAAAAAAGGCTTTTGCCCATTAGCCTTCTTTTCAATGGCCATCTTTTGTGCATTGGCCACTATCTTTCTACGTGCCTTGCATTATAGGGTAGCATGTTCCTTCTTTGTTCCCCCTACATCAAGAACTTCCTTTACTTCCATAGGATCATTAGAACTAACCACTTGCCTTTTACTTGAATGACATGAGCTTCTGCACCCATCACCCCAGCTTGGTTTGACATCCCAAAAGGGTTTGACATCCTAACTAGGTTTGACATTGAGGCAATTATGCCCTATCCTTGTTGTTATAATATAAGTAAGGAAGGGAACATCAATAAGCTTGGGTGAACTTGCTATGCAAATTGACCAACCCTTAATGAAGCTAATGTTTGAAATGCTTGCATAGCTTGCATTTGCTGTAGTGGATTCAACTGCCCAAGCTTTGCAATGGACATGCCACCTGACCCCCCCCATTATTCCTAAGCCAAAGTCACCCAACTTACTAGGCCCAATGTTGTTGAACCCATACATTTCATTTTGTAGTGCGCATTCATGACACTATTGGGTTTCCTAATCAAGTAAGTTTTGCTTGCATGAATCATACCAATAGCAAATGTGGTTCCATTGGCATCACAAGTTGGTTTTGAAGAACTTAGTTTGGTTACCAAATCTACTATTGCTTTTGGGCACTCAACATTATGCATTTGTTGTTCCAATTGAGTAGTGTTATCGCCTCCAGGGTCGGATTCTTCACCAACATATGACTTTTGCCTATCATTAGCCTCATTTTCATACTCATCCAATGTTGTGTTCCACAACTATTGGTCAACATCATCCATTTTCTAGGTGTTGTTACAAACTACTTTGAACATTATCTTCTTTGGTTTGAAGGATCTCACCTTCCAAGGCTTTGGGAGTTCAACTTTCTGCACCCATTACAAGATCAATTCCAAAAACAATTCAAGGTAGGAAAGAAGAGATGTCAAATTGTCCAATTACATAAGATATTGAAGATGATGTCTTGCACTAGTATCTTCTATGGGTACTTGTGAACTCATAATTTACTCCTAACACAAACATGAAAAAACAAAGTTGGTGATCAAGGCATTAAATCTGGGTCCACTTCATAACCACAAGTTGTAGACAATAACCTTGCAAGGTCACAAATCAAGACACATAATGTGATTATTGGAGAATAATCAATACTACAAAACATTAATTAAACATTTAGCTGTATTAATAGCAAGTTCCAACACATTCTTTGACTTATAAGGACAGATTCATGGTTGTAAACTTGAATTTGAATGATTAATTAGTTAGAATGCCTTCACTTGTGTATGGTACCACCTAACATAACATCATCCCAAACAACTCATAATGTATAATCCTAAAAACAAATTAAATTACAATGTGGGTCATAGAAGTAAAATTTGAAAAACCAACTTATGACAAATTGCCACATTGACTTTTGACAGATTACCACACAAACTTAACAAATTGCCACACAGACTTACTAGATTTTCACACTAACTTATGATAGATTGCCACATGGATTTGACAAATTACCACATTGACTTATGACAAATTGCAACATTGACAATGTTCAACAAAAAGGTAATGCCAGAGTGTTTTTATTTATTATTTGGACTAGGTCCATTTCTTTCAAGAACTGAACAAATGGTGGAAACACAACAATATAGTTGTTAAACCATAATTTAACATCTACCCTAATAACTTATGTGCCACCCTAGCCCACATTTGCTGTAAAATGGACTAATGTGGTAGCTCTCCCCTTCTTGAGCTCTTTCAGCAGTTGGATCAACTTAATAAATGTGAAATGTTAACTTCAAAACCGATTTACACAAATTGCATTTGATTAAAAAAGTATTTCACAATTGTTGGTAGGCAATAAACAATAGTTGAACATGTCTAAAAAGAATTGGAAAAGGTCTAAAAATGTACAATGCAATCATGAACAAGTAAACAATGTGATTTGTTCACCACAAATGTGGATGATACAATCTTCTATACTACTTCTACTAAACAAGCCAATGTTGTCATCGATAAGACCATTAATAACAATTCTATAAGCTTAAGTGCATACCTTATGGTTTTTGTGTAGAGAAGAGATTGGTCGACGACCTCCTTTTGTACAATCTATGTCCTCAGTGGATTCTCTTGATGAGGATTCAAGCTCTTCACCCACATCGAACTCAAACGGGGATTGAACAGAATGTTTATCACCATTTGACCCTAATGACTCTTTGATGGCTACATCCCGTTTTTTTTGCATGCTACGCCATGGGTTTGCCCAATATTCTTCAAGGCTAGGATGCACCTTTGGTTGTCAAACCTTCTTCAAACTTGAAAGCTCCTTGAATATGCAAACAAAAATCTACAAAAATAGGTTAGGGTATTCTTATGTCTTCACCCCAAAACAAACCAACACCCACACACTTGTGGCCTATCACCTAAACCAACATAACATTGTTCTCTAATGTAAAAACTTTAAAAAACTTTTAGGCATAACTTTGGTTACACCTAAAAACAATCTCAACTGCAAGAGGGTGGAACATTTTTACTTGGAAATCACATGTAAGCCAAGAGAACACATGTAGGCCTCATTTTCAACAATATTTTCGACTTGTTGTATGTCATCTCACACATGCAGCTACCCTTTGCTACACATGGTGTCTCCATTACTATCACAAACAGTACACAATTTCAAAATCTCCCTCCAATATTGCCTTAACCATATCTAGTCGTCCGCCTTCATGCACATCTAGTCATCAGCTATAGAGTTTACATCCATTAGGGTGAGAATCAAAGTCAATTTACATCGAAGTTATGAGTAAAATACTCATCATCCTCAGAGGTTACATCCAACTAACAATCCATTAGGGTGAGAATAAAAGTCATTTTACATCCAAATAATGAATAAATATTCATCAACTTTAGAGTTTACATCCAACTAACAATCCATGAAGATGAGAATGGAAATCACTTTACATCCAAGTTATGAGTAAAATACTCATGTACTTGAATGAAGTAGGGACCCCATGACCTATTTTCATTGAAAAGCAATGGTTGTTTTAAGAAAATCATCCATTGGGAATGGATGTTTGGCTTTTTAAATGAGAATAGGTGGCTTTTAATTTTTCATCCTACTTGGTATGCCCTAACAAAGGTTCAATTGCCTAACAATTCTAGAAGTGCCAAGAATTATGTGCTAGGTCACTTGCAAGTGCTTCATTGATGTGTGAGGAAATATTTTCTTGAGCTTAAATCTTCTTGTGAATTGTAGTCAAACTTTGGGAGCTTCATGTGTTGAGGTCAGTGCACAAAATGATTACCATGTTCTTTTCAATTTGTTTTTTGGTTGTGGGTATAACCAAGAATATGAATGTATGTTTGTTCAAGATTTGTCAAACATGGTTGTGAATAGATGTGCTTACACTTGTGTTCTTTGTGTGATATTAGATCGTAAAAACAACATAAACTCAACCAAAAGTGGTGAGTCTATGGAGCACATGATAGTGGCAATATTCAGTTTGGAAACTCGACTGTGGCATAATTGAAGATACCATCTTCATAATCCTTTGTATTTGTTTCCTAAATTTGGAACAACTTAAGTTTCTATGTCTCCTTCTATGGTTGTAGGGCATACAATAATTTGTCATGAAGTTCATCTTCATCAATGTGCCCTCCTTTGCTCTTGTCTCTTGAAGTCTAAAATCATTTTTAGGCCAATGTTATCTTACATGTTAATAGGAAAAGGTGACAGAAACCAAGCTTCATCTTAAGTCATCTTAAAATGTGGATGCTATATTCATCTTTGTCATCTCCAATTGTTGAATTTTAAAGACTTCAACCTTGACTTAATGCATATGTTTTATGTTAGCACCATAATGTATTGCAAAAAGCTTTGTGACATAGATGAAAACATGGCAGAAGCCAAGCTTCATCTTTGTCATCTCCATTTGTTGAATTTTGAAGACCTAAACTTTGATATAATGCACATGTTTTTGTGTAGCACCATAATTTATTATAAAAACTTTAATCCATAAGGGTTGGAGGTTAGTACATATATGAACTTCTCCCCCCTATCAAGTTATGCTCCCATGCTCTTGTGTACAAAATTTTGAACCCTATGGAAGAATCCCAAGTGTCAACTACATTACAAGAAAAGCTCATGGATTCTTTACATCCTTTGTCTGTCGAATTTTGAAGTAGTTCACAGTTAAAATTGTGGTCTTTAAGTCTATTGTAAACGGATTTTCAAGTCCTCCATATCCATTTTTATATTGTTGAATATGAATTAATACCTTAGTCAAAAGTTGAAATGTGCTCTTACACTTGGATATAGAAAAATAAATGTGGAAAATTTGTTAATCCTTTTTAGGTTTAATGTCAAATTTCTATAGCCCAAATTTGATAACATAACATTTTAACTCGACAACCATAAGTCAACATGTGTTTTTGTACTTTGGCAAATCTAGTAATCCAAATCCTTATGTTCTATCAATCTCCTTGCATCCCAATTCCTGAATGTCCATGTTCTATTCTTGAATCCTTGTGTTATGTTCAAGTTTATTATATCCATGCATCCTGATTGTTTGTATTTTGTTGCTGATTCCTAAATCCTTATGTTTTGTTCCATCTTGTTCCTCATGTTTTGGTCAAGATGAGATCATCTCCATGCATATAGATTTTTGTTGACAAAATTTTCAATTTAAACATGGTGTAGCCAGAATTTTGAATGAATCCATGGTGTAGCCAAATGTTGACTTCAATCAATGTCCCCTTATAATTATGATGTGGCACAAAGAAGTCAAATCAAACATAGATTTGTTGATTCCAAATTTGTCATTGCCATGCCCATTCTCAAAATTGGGTTCCCTTGTTGATCTAGGATCTACCATTGTGTTACGGGTGTGGAACTAAGGATTTATAATCCGCCAACTTTCAAAGGAGGGTCATTTCATTGCCAAAGTGTTCAAAACAAATTCAAGGTATGCTATTATTTGTAACCAATGTTGTTATCATGAACATTAAATAATTGGTGTTTAATAGCCATGAAGCCAAAGAATCAACTTTAATGAACACACTAAGGTCTACTTATGCATGTAAATGGTGAAGAAATTTTTTACTAAGGTGTCAAAGGTTGCCAAGCAATAACCTATTGAAGGTTGGAGTCGTGCAGGTATTACTTAAGTAGCCACTTGTGCTCATGCACAACCACAATATTCATGGGGTTCATTTATCCCTGCTATCGAAGATGATGTCTTCTATGGAAACATTTGGCCAGGTGTGATTAAGGCAGTTGAATGGTTTGATGACCTCCTTGATTGCACCAAAGAATGGAAAACTATTTCCAAACATTAGTAAAAAATGACCATTTGCAATTGGTCCATGTGATTAATTTTTAGTTACAAGTGATATTTGCAACTAAAATCTCAATAGTTGCGTTGGACAAGTCGCATTGACACTAATCATAAATGACAACAAATTTTGGATGAAAGAAAAAGTCAACAAAATATGCCTTCATCCTTTGATTGGTCATATACGTATTGTTGTTTGCAACTAGGATGCAACTATTTTGGTGAACAATGGGAACAAATTATGTGTTGCCACGTGTCCCAACTCTTAATAATCAAAGATATATTTTTTATTACTTGGAAATAATCTAATAGGTTTAATTTTTATGTTTCGATGGTTTAAATTGTGACACTTGGTGTAATATAAATTTGCCATGTGACATATTAATTGAATTTTTCCAAATTAAATTTAAATCAATATTTAAGTATGTAGGTTGAACTAGGTACCTACCTACCTATATACCTACCTACCCATGTAGGCTAAACATCTATCTAGATAGGACTTATTTACCTACCTAGGCCAAATGCCTACATAGGTAAATAGATAGGTAAAAATGTAGGTAGGTAAGTTAAGGAAGTAGGTACTTAGGTGTAAGTAACTAAATATTTTTATTTATTTTGGGTTAAGTCATTTTTATTGACTCATTCCATATGCCCATCTTTTTAAATATGAAAATGTGAAACAAAACACCTTGTTTATATACTTTTCAAGATGAGATTGAAAGCCACAACATATGGGATAAAAATTTTAGTTGTAAATCATTTGTAACTAAACATTTTTAGTTGCAAATGACTTCCAACTAAAATTTTTATCCCATATGTTTTGGCTTTTATTTTCATCTTGAAAAGTATATAATTAAATAGGTAAATGATAATTAACTAGCTAACTAATTAATTCTTAAATTAACCAATTATTTACAATAATAATCAGCAATATCTTATGATCATTGAATTAATTATATTATTAGTTATTGTAAATATTACTTAATTTATTAGCTAGATAAACAGTAATAATATTTCATTTCAAATATATATATATAAAAACTATCAACCAATTTAATTAACTAATAATTGGCTAATATTGAAATAATTAGCGAATTATTAATAACTAATACATTATTATTTCGTAACCAAATAAATTAATATAATAACTGAAATATTTAGTATTTATTAATTATTAACTATTAATTATAAATATAAAAACTAATTTTTAAATATCTAATAATATAATTTAAACTTATCCTATGCTATTTATTTTATTAAAATTTTCCCATTATTATTTTCATTTATATAGTTAATAATAAATATATATGTAAATATTTAATAATAGCAATAAAATTAATTCAATTATTATTATAGCTAGTTGGTAGCCAAGGTTAACTATTTTATTTTTATTATTCATGTTATTACTTCACTCATTAAAGCTATTTATGAACTATTAAAATAAATATTTTATATTTTTAATAAGTATATTTTTCTTTCAAAAATCATTTATGCATTTGTATAATAATTTATTAGATTTCCATTCTAACTATTACAGTAATTATTATAAAATAATAAAACTGAAAATTAAAAAATATCATTAATTTATTACAATCATTGAATTATTAATAATTAATAAATACCAATTATAAATTTGAAATATAAAAAATTAAAACTATATATTAATATTTCTTAGTAATTATTACATTAATTTAATAATACTTCATAATTGATTACTTATAATAATATTACTTATAATAATAACGTAATTTGTAGCTAGCATAGGTCAGTTATTTTATAATTGTTATTATTATTAATTATTATATCACTTCTTAAAGCTATTATGATTTATTTTAGTTAGTTTTTCATTTTTAATGAATAAAACTTGATTCTTAATAAGTACATTAGTCATTTGAAAAGAATTTTATATTAATATATTAATATATTAAGTTTTTTATTACATTTAATTAATATAAACATATAATATAATATTATTAACAATAATAATAAATTTCATTTGTAATAATTTAAAGAAATATAATAAGATGGTTTGGTTAAACTTTTAATATGGGCATAATATATTTAAGAAATATCTTACACAAAAATTTTATATATTCAAAATATACACTATTTAGTGTAACCATAATATCAAGGCCATTTATGCTAATAATAATAGTTGAATACACATCTGATATGGTTGTTCATATAAATTCAAAAAATATATTTATAAATCCTAATACATTTAATTATATTCCTTAAAATTCACAAAATACACCTTTGTATATTCATAAGGTTACAACTAAATTGGTCACATTTGCAATTAATAGGACATAAATTATTCTTCTTGGATGAAAATTAAACTAAATGTTGTTGACATGGAAGGATGAACACTAAAATAGTTGCAAATGAGTTGCATCATAATCGCAAATATGACCAACACAAAAAATAGTTGCAAAAATGTTCAAATGTAGTTGCAAATAACTAATAGTCGCATGTAGTTACAAATATAATGGTTACATTTTGGCCAATTTCTACTAGTGAAATCTTAGAAAACCATTGTTCAAACTAATCTAGTGTGACTTGCACTTAAGGTGTCTAGGTATGATGTGGCAGCATTTCCATTCTTGGACATAGAGGAGACTTTGGAACAAGGGCCTCTAACATATGATATTTGGTACAGATTAACCTCAACATTTAAATAGGCTACAGAAGAAAAAAAGGTGATAGAGGTCAAACTTCATCTTAAGCCCATCCTAGAACTTAGAGAAGTGAAAAACATGCAAAATATTGAACTTTATGGAGATGAAAGGGGATATTGTCCAAAGAATGATGTTTATTCTTGTGAGTGTGACACTAAGAATGGAGTTCCATGCTAGGTTATGAGGGATATGATGCATGATTGATGATATGCTAGTTGTTGGAAGGAACACACTGTCATTATGGTGGATATCATGTAGGGTATCTCATTTTGTTAGTTTTTGAGGGCCTTGCATTATTTCCAGAGACACACATGTGATTTTTTGATGTTTTTAGCCACTCTTAATTAGTGCCATGTGATGTGTGTAACTTGTGCATTTTGGAATTTTTGCAAACACATCTAGTAACTAAACTTATATAGGATGTGAAGAACCGTACACTAAACTTGAACTTATAAGACAAGATGACTAAAAGAATATCATGTACTTTGCACATTAAGTTTAGGTTGAAGTCATCTAGATATCATCTATTTCACACTTTAAATTTTGAGTGAATTTTAATGTGCATGGCAATCTTTCCCCACCATGTTATAGGTGGTTAATTATCAGTATGAAATATGCGTTCATCAAACTACTTACATGTGCCTTGGGACTTGGGATCAACATAGCCATTGCAAAATAGTTCTATGTGTGCATTGCTCACCTTCCAACCAAGTGTTGCTTCACCCATTGAGGATGAATTTTCAATGGGTCCTCTAAATATTATGCAAATTATGTAGGATTGTGATGTGTATTAAAAAATAGTCTCAATTTAAATCAAGCAATATTTGTGTCATATGTGTGGAACTAAAATACTTGAGGCAATGGTGCTCGTTAATTTCAATAGGAACATAACTGAATTGAATAGCTACATACATGGAGCATAATGGACCTCCAAGAACTACAAGTTGAGGATAAACTTGGCAGGAAGCATTGCATTGTATAAAAGAGGCCACTACTAACCGATTTGGGTTAACAAAGTATAGGTGCCTTTGTGCATGGTGTTGTGGAGGTGGGAGGCTTGTATTGAGGTCCATAATCAAGGACATTTTAAAAAACATGGTCATGATTAGTCTCACACCAAACTTGTACTGGTATAGTTCTTTCTCCCTTGGAATTATAATTATTTTTCCATGGAATTACAGTGAATATCACACAATGCATTCAAATTTGTGATGTGTTGTACACACTTGTGCCCTTACTAGATGCAAATCAAACCCTAAGGGTTTTACAGTTACTAATTTTCACTTGTTGCCATAGGCTTGTTCATAAGTTTATTTCTCACTGGAATGCACCACCATGTGTGTTTTTATTAAATTGTGTTGAAAGGGGGAGAAAGAAACTAAAATGGATAGGCTAATCCAAGACCCAATAATGGATCATAATGGATCTGAAGCAAACCCAGAAATGACTCTAATGGGTTTGGGCCAATTTATTCAAATGGGCAAAATGCTAACTGAAACATTTCAAAGGTTTGATGAATTAACGGGAAATTTTGGGCAAGGTAATGTCAACACGGAAAGGGGACATGGTTCTGGGGACTACATTGATGGGGAGTATAATGCAATAGATGAAGAGTTCCTAGACTTGGACCCATGGCTAAAAGTTGATTATGAAAATGCAACATCAGACATGTTCCAAGAAGTTTAAACCCCACTCTATAAAGGATGCCCTACTAGTTATTTTACGACCATCCTCTTGCTCATGAATTTGGTAACTACATGTGGGGTGAGTAATGCTTTTATTGATGCATTATTTACACTATTGAAGGTTGATTTGTTCCCAAAGGATAACAACCTTCCAAAGTCACTGTACCATGCTAAGAAGGCGGTGAAGCGATTGGGGTTGAGTTATAATAACATTCATGCTTGCTACAATGGATGTGTGCAATTTAAAAGGGAATTGAACACTGCCACCACTTGCCCAAAGTGTAAGGTGCTTCGGTTGTTGAAGGGTCCAATCTTGTTTCACGTAAGGTACTTTGTCATTTCCCATTGATCCCAAGGTTTAAGCATATGTACATATTTTCATCTTTGGTGGAATTAATGACTTGGCATAATACAAACAAGAGCAATGATGGATTAGTTTGCTTTGTGTGTGATTCAAAGGCTTGGAAACACATAGATAATAGCTAGCGAGACTGTGTAGTAGATCCCCCCAACATTAGATTGGGTCTAGCCCTTGATGGGGTCAACCCATATGCTCACCTATCAACAGAACATTCAACATGGCCAATCCTTCTCTTCATCTACAACTTATCACCTTGGTTGATAATTAAACGCTTCTTTGTGATCATTGCATTACTAATACTAGGGAAAAAGTCTATGAAAAATGAAAACATAGATGTGTATTTACAACCATTACTTGAAAAGTTGGAAATGTTATGGGCTAAGGTAATGACAATTGATGTGACTAGGCCAAAGGGGTCATGGTTATTCTGTCTTGGAACCATTTGTATGTGGAGCATCCATGATTTCCCTACATATGGCTTAGTTGCAAAGTGCCAGGTGAAGGGGTATATGGCATGCCCTTTATGTGGTCTAGATGTGGAACATGGCATTCTTCACACCTAAAATAGAATGTCTATCAAGGACATTGATGTTACCTTGGGAGAGACCACCCATATCAAAGAGATCGTGTTTCCTTCAATGGAATAGTAGAGCATAGAGCTACACCCACAAAAGTTTCAACTGCTAACTTTATGAAAAGGGCAAAAAAACGTGAAAAATGGCTTAAGTAGAAGGATCAATACATGAGCACATGATGGCAAAAAAGATTTAGTCCATACACATGGAATGAAGAGGAGAACACCTTTTTCTACCTTCCATATTAGCAAGTATGGGGGTGGTTTGGGGTTTAGGTGTAAATCTTAAACCTCAATTTTGCTTTAAACAAGGTTAAACATTGCACTTCAATATTAAGGTATGTGACATGTGTGTGTGATGTTTATGTGGCAACATCTATTGGTTAGGCACACTTTGGATGTGATGGACTATGAAAATAATATATGTGAAAATTTGCTAAAATTTATGTTTAGGGAACAAGACACATTTGTTGTTTGAATGGACATGGAAGAAATTGGCATTAAACCTCACCTTTGGTTACAACAAATTGGCAGTGGGTCATTCATCAAACCAGCTACACCATATGTCATGTCTGATGACAAAAAAAAGTTTTCTTGTAGATTATCAAAGAATTGAAAATTCCAACAAATTATGTAACAACTTTGCGAAATAGAGTCCATAAGGATGGTAAGCTTCGAGGACAAAAACCCCATGACTACCACATCATGATGCAACAAGTATTACCACTTTGTCTTCATAATTTGATGAAAAAAGAAATTTGAATGGCTTTGATTAGCTTAAGCCAAGTGTTCAATAAGCTCTACTTGAAGGTGATTGACCCTAGTACCATGCAAGTACTAAAGGTAGAAGTTGCAAAGATTATGTCAATTCTGGAAAAGGTGTTTCCTCCTGCTTGTTTTGATATCATGACACATTTGGTCAGACATCTTGTAGAGGAGTTGGACATTTCTGGCCTAGTTCACATTAGGTGGATGTACCCAATGGAGAAATACATGAAAGCCCTAAAAAGGTTTGTCCAAAACATGGCACGTCCAAAAGGCAACATGGCAATGGGTTATTCTATTGAAGAAGCCTTAGGTTTATGTATGGAGTACATCCCAAAAGTGAAGTCCACTAGAAGGAAGGTTTGGGATGACAAAAAAAAACCTACAATGCATAAGGAAGTACTTGAAGGGAATGGGCACCTTCGCAAATTAAGTACAAACCTTAGGGTTTGGGCCCACACATTTGTTCTTCATAATGCAACGACAACATAACCATGGCAAGAACGAACATGTTTTTACAACCCACACATTCTATCTTATTCCTAGTCCTAGAGCTCTGTGTAAGGATTATGTAATTTGTAGTCCCTAATTGTTAAATCATACCCCCAATATAAAACGGCAAAAAATGTTGAATTCTACATGTGTGGGTTGCCATGATTACCAAGTTTACTTATTACTTAGTTTTATTGCAAGAAGTATTCAGAAGTTTAACAACAAAGGGCTAGTGAAAGGGTTGTATTTGCTCAAATTGCACATAGGAAACATAACACTAAATTAGTTTATCTAGATAACATGGCAGAGTTGCCACCATTTGAGCAGTGGCTATCCATTGCCATTGTAGAAGCCATGACAATAGGTGTAGAAGTCTCAAAAGATGTGGTCTCCATTAGTACTCCTCCTTCAAGCTTTGCCACAACATATCACTCCATGTATGCTTGTGGAAATCACTTATGAGTGGCCAATGCAAAATCACACTTGTCAACTGCAAATTTAAAGGTAACAACTATTTTTTTTGTAAGAATGTTGATCCCATTCCAATGACAGAAACCCAGTCATGGCATCACTTGAGTATGTTGGGTGGATTGAAGAGATTTTAAAACTAGATTATGGGAGATTTCAAACGGTTATATTTTTTTGTAATTGGGTGGTGGTGAACTATGAGGGTTCATCTGCAATAGTGAGGCGAGATGAATATGGGTTCACTTTAGTTAATTTTGAATGTTTGATCTTGCTTTTTGTTCAATCATTTATGTTTCCAATGCATGTTGAACAAGTTTTTTTTGTAGAATCTGTGAGTTCACATAGAAATTGGAAGGTGGTGTTGTGTCAAGAGCTAAGAGGGCAACATTTAGAATTTCATAGAGAAGCTAATGTAAAGCTTGCATTGTTAGACTTGGGAAATAATGTTAATCATGTGGGTCTTAGGATAAGAATTACCACCGAATCAGCTACACCCCTTCCAAGTGTGGACCAATTGGTTGGTGAATTAATTACACCAACTCAAGTGATAGTTAAAGAGATGGTAGTGGCTTCTAAAGGTGAGGACTCAGATGAAGGGGTCGATGGTGAAAAACTTTCTTCAAGAAAATGTGAAGGTAAAAAACCTTCCAACTGGCTTCCAAACTTATTCAAAGTTTTGTTTTAACATGATGTTTGCAATATGGTAGGTTAACTTTGAAATTGGGTATAATATGATTTATTTATTGCATCAAAATGTTAATGGTTTTGAGGTTGTAACTTTAATCGTAGAACTAGGTTCAAAGTTTGAGATCCATGTGTAGGTGATAGATCTTGAACATATCAAGTTGCAACTATTGTAGATGGAATAAACTTCATCAACTGGTTTGAATGATTTCATTAATAATCTAAAAGTTTGACACGTAACATACTTTCATTTCACAAAGTGCAATTTGTGTAACAAATGAACATATTTTTTAGCAAGTAATTGAACATTTGTGCATCTCATGATTGATGCATGATGGGTGATTATTAGATGCAAATTTAATGACATCATTTTGCATAATGGTGCCCATGCATCATTTTGGAGGTTGTTGAAAGTTGTTGTGCATAAAATGTTATCATGGGTATTTTGCAACAAAATCCCTTGGTTGTCAATTACAATGTACACAAGTGATTTCGTATGTCATACCCAAATTAAACTTGGGGTTAAATTGGATCCTAGTTTTTGATAGCAAATTGTCTTAGTGTTAGACACTTTGACTACATTAGAAAAACCTTTTGCTTACAAGTGAACTACATAGCTAGGTATCTATTCTAGTATGGGTTGAAGCATGGAGCTTAATTATTTACTCCTAATATAATGTGAAGTGCCATTTGGTTGATTATGCACTTATTCTTTATATGGCAAGTGTGACCCAAACATGAACATGTATACTTGAACTCATTTCCACCTAATACAATTACTCTATGCTTCTAGCCATATGTTTTCTTCCAAGGACTATTTTGTTCAATTTGAATGTTCCTTGCAATAGTACAATTTTTAGTTCAAGTATTTTGTTTTTATTTCCCTCTTGCATGTCCTTGATTGGATTGCCATGCAATGCTTGCAGTAATTTTGCCCATATTATGTGTGGTATCCATTATTATTTTGTTGCCCAAAAATGTGCATGTAATTATATGAATGATGGACAAAATTATCACATCCCCTTAAACATATTATATTGGGAAATCCCTATCTTCACATAGGCAATATCAATAAGAGGTTATCATACATGTATTCTTGTCAACTAAACTTTTTGAATATTGAAGCCTAGTACCTACAAAATGACCCCCTATAAGCATGTCCCATTTGACTGCAACACTACCAACTTGATTGAACATGTCATTTTCTTGACCCATTTGACTAATGTTCCACTTGCCTAAAGAGTCAAAAATGACAACATAGTCAATGTGACCAGTCAAAAGGTACATGTTCACTTTGATTTTTTGTACCTCTAGTCAAATTGTACCAATACACTAGTCAAGACAAACAATCTAGTCAAATTGTATTGTTTGAAAAACTGTGAATTCTTGTAATGTCATCTTTTCAATTTAAAAAGGAGTCCACTTCTTTAATGTCCATTTTAAGCCCAAACATTGTGACCAATAACTCACATTAATTCCCCATTTGACACCCATTTCCATGTCTATGTTTCACCATCCATGTAGGCCCAAATTGTTCATTTCCTTACCAATTTGCCAAATTTTTTTCCCAATGGAGATTTAGACTTAATATCTATAAGAAGATGTTAAATAGTTCCATTTCCATGTCCACATTATACTCCTCTCCCAACAATGGTAGTGTGTAATATGATCTACATACTACAATATAATTAGTTACCTTCTTCCTTTTAACATGACAATTCCTCTTATCACACCATTACCTAGATAGCTTACTTGATCATGATATTTAGGACTTCCCCTAGATTATTAAAAATAGGTAGGGAGTGAATGGACAATCTTGCCTCATTCTTTTTTAAATTTAAATTGAAGGCATAGTTTTTCCATTGAGGTAGATAACAACTTCAACTTTTTGGAATATAAATTTAACCATGTCAATGAAATTTGTCATCATGGGTGTAGTCACTCAAACAACATTAAAAGCCATAACCACTACTTAATTTTGAGTATTTCAAATTGTAAAAAAAAAAGAACTACAAATGGACTTGTGTTATACTTGATGTTATTTTCAATATATTGACATACATATCCAAAAAAATTAGAATCAATCTAATGAATAAAAAATACAATTTAAAAAAAAATGTTATGTAGCCATTGTTTTCAAGTGGTAATTAAATAGTAAAACACATTAAACACAATTTGATTTTTTTTTAACTGACACAATTTTGGCAAATTTTTTATATCTAGACCTTAACATAATAATATTTCTTAAAAATTTAAATGATGTATTGGAAAGATTTCAAGAATATTTTTGAAAACAACAATGAAAAGGCATAGGTCTACAGGGGTGAATGTGGCTCGTATTTAAATGGTATTGACTCCAATGTTGACAAAAACATTTTTTTTGTTTGGGTTCAACGAACTTGAAGTAGGAAGTTGTCATGATAATATCATGCACAAAACATGTCCAAAGTGGGGTTTGAACCCTTAACTTCCTTGAACACAACCCAAGATCTTTACCATCCAAATGCCATTTCACATGATCATGTAAATTGTTATCACAAAAAATATAAATACACATTCTTTTGGAATATCATGCATTATAAGCTTATTATATAACTATGTAGTTTTGGGCATAAGCATGCTAAAGTAGGCCAATTGATGATCCTTGCTCAAAAAGTAAAAGTAGGTGAAAAGTATAGTTCACATTTTTGAATTTTAAGGCTTTTAGCAATGCTACAAATTTTAGAATGTACTTGCTATACTAAATAAACCATATATGGTCATATTTCATGTATTCTATTACTTTCATCATTTTATTTATTTATTTCAAGTTAATGTCTAATATTTTTTCAAGTTCAAACTATTCAAATGTTGTGATATTGATGTTTGAATTATCATGCATATCGGTACTATTTTTTTGAAACTTGAATATTTCAATTATGATAACATGAAGCCACTAAAAAAACATTTTCTAAATTAACAAAATTATGCATCTAAAACATGATTTTCTATATGAACCCAAACACTAATACTTGCATATAATATGTCAAAACAATCCTCTAACAATCTAAAAATAGGACATATGAATTTTTTGGTCAAATGATAATTAATTAATATACAGTAAACAAAAAGATAAATCCTACATGTTACTTTGTGCAATATGGGGCAACAACATAAATTTGGAAAGTAGAGTGAAAGTAGGTTGAAAAAAAAGGAAACACAAAATCTTAAGCTTTAAAAAACATATCCATACCATCTTACATACACTCATGTAATTTTTTTGTATGTTTTTAAAGATTTGGTTCTACTTTCTATGGTTCAAAGTTGACAATTTTGTGTTTTTTACTTGTAACGTATACATTTTGGGCCTACTTTTGTATTCTTGCACCCTTTCAAAATCAAATTGATTACAAATGTACTTTTTTAATGTCATTATTTAATTTAATTAATTTCCAACTTGATGATTACATTGAATTTTATAATGCCTTTTAATTTTGAGATTGAAATTTATTTAAATTAATTTAAAATATCTTATATATATAATCATTTAATTGAATTTTATCTTTTTAAATTCCAGATTGTAAAACACCACATTAATTTCTATATTATGATTTGGCCAAAAATTCAAGTATAATAATTGTATTAATGTTTTTTTTACAAGTCTTATAATGAAATGAATTTCAATTTTGAAATGATATCATTAAAATTCATAAGTCTTTAGTTTTCCAAAAGAAATTAAATTTTTACTTTTTTTAATTTTAATTTTTTTAAAAAATCAATTTTCACATGCACAACAATTTTATTTCATTTTTGTAATAAACTAAAATCTAAAATTTCAATTTGATCTTCCATGTTTTCACATTTTTTTTGTTACATTTCAAAAGTTGTCCTTTATTTTTATTTTTATTTTTATGTGAATAACTAGAAATAAAAAAATGAAAACACGGTACCCATAATTTAGTTTTCATTTTCTTTAGAAATTTAATTTTAAAATAATGAAATAATATATTTGAAATAAGTTTAGTTTCGCCACATCACCAAAAGTAGTATTATAATTAAATCAATCATATTTAGATTACTTGTTTACGTCACGTTAGTCATATTAGTCAAATCAAACAATTCCACATGTGTGTCACATATGCCATGTGTCCAATGTAATGTTCATTTTAACTAAATAACTAGTCTTTTCAATCAAAACAAACATGCCTAGTTTTGATTTTAATCAAATCAAATATATTCATTTTAAACAAATGGACTTGATTTTACAATAATTTTAGTCACAATGCTACTAATGAAAAAACATGTTTTTGTAATAGTGCTACTTATTTAACCTACTTAGCCTAGTCTATTTACTTGGTCTACCTACCATGCTTAGGCTATTTAAATTGGGTAGGCTAGGTACTTGTCATATTTATGCTATGTTGGTTTGTTAAGTTAGGTAAGTAGGTAGCTACTTACCTACCCACCTATTCACTTCGCTATATATCTAGGCCCTACATACTTATCGAGTTGATTTATTGTTGATTGTGAGTACCACTTTGATAAATAATCAAATTGATATTTATCTTATTATAGATATGGTTTAAACAAAATTGAAAGTTCCATTTCATTAGATTGATTGATTTATTTATTAAAGGTATCCTTTTTTGTTCTAATTGAAAAAAATCAGATTTGACCAAGTAGTTGAAAAAGTTATTTTAGTTAATTGAACTATTTAGTAAAAAAAAACATGTCACTTCAACAACTAGGGCTTCTACTCAAATCAACTATAGATGCCACAAGAAAGATTGGGTTGAGTCTATCAAAGTTATACCATCAATGTCCAAGATATACATTTTTTATCAAGTGGTTGGAGCACTGCATATCCACATTTGGCCCACATATAAGGTAGGCCATTTATCGCTTCAATTGATTGCTTGCATAAACCATAGGTAGGGTAGTCATGTAATCTCCACATACAAAGGGCTCCAAGCACAAATGCATGTCTCTTTTGGTAATTTTGTTGCATCAACAACCCTTACCCCTCTCCATAGTTTCTCCAATTCCTCCACTAGTGGTTACAAATAGACATCTTTCTTCTCATTTGTCACAAACTCTTTCCCAAGCATGAATAATGTTAGCATTACAAAAAAACTTTTTGTTGTCATCCAAGTTGGCAAGTTGTAGTTGAGAAGGAAAATTGACCAAGTATGATTATTGTAGATAAATCAACATACATGTTCACCCATTTAGGGCTAAACCAACCTTATGTTGTGGGAATCAGCTACAAAATCAGGCCAAGTGTTGTCAATATGCTTCCATGCCTTTGAATCAAGAAGAGCAAATCAACCCATCATTGATTTTGTTTGTATTGTGCCATATGACATTTAGCTTTGCCAAGGATGAACACGTTATATATGCTTCAATCATGGGATCAAGGGAAAATGGTGGAGCAACTTGCAAGGAACAATGTTGGACCCTTCAACAAATCGAGACCTTTGACACTTAGGGCAAGCCTTGGCTTTGCTTAACCCCCTTTTAAATTTAAAGATGCAACTGTTATAACAAGCATGGATTGCATGATAACTCAATCGTAATAATTGGTCTATGGTTTCAGCTTGGTATGACAACTTGAGAAGGGTGTTATCCTTAAAGAATAAGTCAACCTTCAAGAGTGTAAATAATTCATCCATGAATGCATTCCTAACTCCATGTGTACATACCAAATTTAGCATTAATAGAATTGATGCAAGATAACTAATGGGAAAACCTTCATAGAGTGAAGTTTGGGCCTCTTTCAACATTTCAACTTCTGCCTTTTCATGATCACCTTCCACATCCAAGTCAACAAAATCCAGATTAATTTAGGTTATTGCCCCCTCCCCCCACCATCAGAATTGTCCATTTCATAAGTGCCACCTCCATTGAAATTGCCAACCCTTCCAATATCCCCTCTTGTAACTCATCACCTTCAAAAGGCCTCAGTTAACATTCTGTTTAGCTCAATATCTTGGTCCATGCCCACATTTGGAAATGCTACCATATGATTATGATCTTCTGGTGCAGCTTGGTCTAATGTCTCAAGTTTAGTAGATTCATTGACCCCCTGTGATCTAGCACATGGATAAGGAACACATGAAAACAAATTAAAGTTATCGTAAGACCTATGACTTCCAACCATATGCCCCACCAATGTCTTGATGTCGCATGTAAAACCACAAAGTCTGTAAGCCTCAACTGTGATAGCTTCTTCAAATCATCAGAAAGTCCACACGGGCATTCAACCATGTACTTGTGAATTGCTTGGATTTCCACTACCTACCAGCTAGACAAAGTTGTGAACTTGGAAACGAAAATCAAATCATCAGTAACCCTGTAGAAGCAAGGCAATAAGACCCACAGAAAGGGCACAAACTTCTAAGCATTTAAAGTACACATGGAGCAATGATATAGTTGGGTATATGGGTTGAATTTGCAGTACCTTGGTTTAAGTGACTGAATCTGCTTGCTTCAACTATAATGCAGCCTGCATATAATTCGGCACATAATCAATAAACATAATAAGGTTGATATTTGAAAGTCATGATGTGATTGCATGTTGATTGGATTTCCAACACCTACATATGAGTAACAAATTTATATAAGACACCTTTCAACTATGTCTACAGAATGTGATTAATCACATAGGCTGTTACCAACAAGATTTCAAAGTAATTTGGAGCAATGATATTGTTGGGTATTAAATTCGTGGACTGTAGACACTCGGGATAGTTGACAAAGCTGCCCCCTTTCAGCACCCATGTCAACAAACTATACACATTGATAAACAATTAAACACATAAACAATCAACAAGACTAAGCAGATCTCAAAGTAAATATTTGGAGCAATGATGCCAGTGGGTATTAGCTGGACTTAAAGTGCCTGCTTTTACTAGCAAAGATGTGGTTTGAGTGTTGATTGGATCTTATGGACAAATATATATGCCCCATTTCAGCTTTGTTTGCATAATGTAATTAAACACATAAACCGCTGGCAACAAAACTAAACACTTAAGCAGATTTCACAGTAATTTGGACTAGCAACGTTGATGTTGGGTATTGTTAAATTTGGATTGTCAACACTAGGGATGGTTGACAAAACTGCTCACTTTTAGCTTATATGTCAACAAACTCTATAAAAGAAACAATTAAACACATAAGACAATTAAACAATCATCAAGACTAAGCAGATCTCCAAGTAATTTGGAGCAATGATGTCATTGGGAACTAGCTGGATTTCAATTACCTAGTTTTAGTGACTGAAACCACAAGCTTCAACTATAACACACCTCATATAATCCAACACAGAAGCAATTTAAGCAAATTAAGTAAGTGCATCTGAAAGTAGCTGTGATTGGGTCAATGATGTTCATGCGTATTAATTGGATTTTGTATTTGGATATTTATTTGACAAACCTAACCCCTTTCATGTATGTCATTCGAATGTCACTAGAGACATATATAACAATTGCAAAAATAAGCAATCAGATTTCAAAGTCATTTTTGGAGCAATGATGTTGTTGGGTATGGGTTGGACTTCTAGTACTCTTGGTTTAGTCAATGAATCCACAAGCTTCAACTATAACGCCTGTGTATACTTCAACTCATCATACATAAAAATAATAAGGTTGACAGTATCTGAAAGTAATTTGGAGCAATGATGTGGTTACATGTTGCTTGGATTTCCAACACTAGGGATGATGGATAAAGCTGCCCATTTTTAGCTTTTATGTCAGCAGAATGTCTTTAAGTCCTTACACAATCAGCAAGACTCAGCAAATTTGAAAATAATTTGTAACAATGATGTCGTTCCAGGTATTAATTTGACTTATAATACTTGGTTTTAGTCACTAAATCCACAAGCTTCAATCACAATACTCGTATACAATTTAACACATAAGCAATAAGCAAACTAAGTAAGCGCATTTGAAAGTAATTTGGAGCAATGACTTTCAAATAACTTTGGATTGGATTTTCAACACCTACATTTGATTGACAAATTTGCCACCTTTCAACTATATCAGCAAAATGTATAGGTCTTAGCCTAGTTGGATTTTTAATACCTGGTTTTAATCACTGAATTTGCAAGCTTCAACTATAACATAACTTGCAATTATGCACATAAGCTAGTCTATGTTTAAGAACCTTTAAGCCATTTTGCAAAATGAAGAACAAATTGGACATGTAAATTCAATTTGGAGCAATGATGTGGTTGCATTTTGATTGGATTTCCAATACCTGCATTTGGCCAACAACAAATTTGCCCACTTTCAATTATGTCTACAAAATATAATAATTAAGCACATAACCTATCAACAAGACTGAATAATAAAGCAAATATAAAAGTAATTTGGAGTAACGCTATTTTTGTGTATTAGAGCTTGGATTGACAAATCTGTCCCCTTCATTATTTAACAAGATGCATTGTTGTTCAAGTTACAAGCTTCCTTCATTATACGTAGAGGCTTTCAAATTAGCAATGGGGACTTGAAGAAACTAAACAAAGGATTTCGTGTTTGGCATCATGAAGATATTTTGAATTAGTACAAAATAGTCACATCTTGGTCTTGATGGTGAAACAAGTCTGCCAACATCTTCATGATCCATATTGGAACAACTAAATAAGTTTCAAATGTGTGATGGCATCATAAGGAGTCGAAACATAAGCAACTACAACATCACTAACATCATGTCCTTCAATTGATATTATCATTTTTGTCCATGGAGAAGTGATTCACTTGCATAACCAAATGGGACATAATTAATTGCATTTTAACACCCACACAACACTAGAACACATTGTAAGTTTTGCAACTTTCATTTGCAACTAGGTATTAGTTACAAAGGGTAAAAATCGTAGCTTTCTCTATTTTTGTTACAAGAGATTGTGAAGGACACATTAAAACTAATGGAGTGGGCACTATGAAAATTGAATTATTGACCTTTCACAACCCAAGTGAGAATCATACCTTGAAAGACCTTGGAGGAAGGGGGTATATGAATGGCACATAATGAGGTTGGAAGGGGGGGAAATCTTGCTAAAGGGAAACTAGAACAACTTGACAAAATTTTAATTGAAATGTAGGGTTTACCCTAAGGTTGGGGTGTTCCTGAAATAATCAGCCCTTGACACAAGAGTTGAAGGTCGATTATTTCAAGAATGCCCCAACCTGAAGGTGTTAGCCAACTTAAAACTCAACTCATTTTTTAGTTTTCTAAATTTTTATTGTGATACCTAAGGGTACCAACCAATGTTGGATGGTCCTCACTTTTGTAAGAACTGTCAGTTCTGATTATCACAACCATTTTAAAGAACCTTGAAGGTTCTCATTTTTAAAAAAAGATTTTTGATAACCTTTAAGGGTTTCAGATTTTTGGAAAAAGAAATTCCCACCAATTTTCAGTCTTGCTGGTTCTCATAAAAATGATTCACCCCAATTTTCAGCGACAATTCTCACAAGCTCGATTTTTGAAATTGAAATTTAAAAAAACTCAGAATCAAAATTACTTGAAAAACATGAAACAAATGTAAAAAATTAAAGGAAGAAGTGAATTTTTTTCTTTTCTTTGGACCCTTCCTACTTTCAAACCTCATAACTTTTTTATTTTTTATTCATTTTAAACGATTTAAAGTGCTATACAAGCGCCACCTAAAGTTTTACAAATCATCTTGAAACTCTAATAACAAAAGAGCAATACAATGAATTTTTTGGGTGTTTGAGAACTGGCTTTTGTAATGTTTGTTGGTTTGTTTTTTTGAGTTTTTGACCCCTTTACTTTTGGGGCCATAACTTTCTCATTTTTAATTCATTTTCAATGATTATTAGTGTGTTAAATGTGCCAAGAGGAAAGATTCAAGTTTTGTTTGAACACCAGAAACAACAAAGCCTTCCCCTTGGATCTAACCTGCCTTGAGCTTTTAAATGTTCGATCACTGGCCAATCTACACTAAACACATTGAATACCCTGAAAATTGGTGCTCATATCTTTTAATACCTTTAAAGGTTATCACACAAAAATTCAACTGATACCCTTTAAGATTTTCAAAAAACCAATTCTCACTAGAGCAAGCTGACAAGCAGGTTCTCAAAAAGGTTGTCACCTAATATGAAAACCTTCAATTCTAATTCTGAGAACCGAACTGAAAACCATAAAGGTTCCCACTGAAAAAGTGAGAACCGCCCAACACTGGTACCAACCACGCACATACCAAATATCATAGTAAACAAGAAAAGAAAATAATGTGGGCATTTCAAAAATTAAAAAACCCACAACATCAAAAAGAAAAACGTCCATCTTTGTGGACATTTTGTTTTTCAAAATGCCCATTCATTGAATTTCTTCATTTGTGTCAAAATATATATATATTAAAAAAATGCCCATTTGTTGTTGACACTTGGTTATGGCATATAAAGCGCCCTCCATTTACAGTGTTACAAAATGTGGCAGGTAAATACCCCTTATATACCCCAACATACATAACAATGCCCCTTATGTTGAGGGAGGCACATTAAAGGTCTTGAAGAATGAGGTCCTGACTAGTGTTGTGTTGTTCTTGAGTTCCAAACCTTCCATCTTGGTTCTAATTTTTTTTTAAATTTATTTATTTATTTTTCAATGGAACCTCTAATTTGGTCTCGAGACTGGTTCTTTGGATTTTTAAACCCTTTGGTTCTGGTCATTTTCATTACAATTTTTAGAACTAGTCCAATTTAAGACAAGATCCAGTTTCATTTCCATTACACACAACTGAACTTAAAAGAGGATGTGTACTTAATTTGTTCAACTAGTGCACACATTTCAAAATAGAAATTATATAATATTAATTATGTGCAACCAATCAAATGCAATAACTTGTTTAAATCTAGGGTTAAGTTTATAATCTTTTTTCAATAAATATCTTTTTTCAATTAAAGAATTTTGAACCTTTATAAAACAAGACAACACCCCCATTTCGTTTCAATTAAGTCTAAAAACTAAGCTAGTCTTTTACTTAGATTTCAAAGAAACTTGGAGTCTCCAGTCCAATTAAAGACTCTAGAACCTGACCTTATAACTTAACTAAACCTGCTAGAGTTCGAGAACCTGCCAACACTAGTCCTAACCAATGTTAGGTGGGGTACCCATTTAGGCAAGTAACATTTGTCAATTACAATTTCAATTAGCAAACACCAAACTGAAACTAGTTTTGATTTTTGGAACTGGAACAAGAGCTGGAGCTTGTTTTCATTTCCTTGAAGAATTGGACCTGGAGGAACTGGGTTCTCGGGTTCTATTTCTAAGTGTAGAACTAAAACCAAAATCTAAATTATTGAAAAATAGTGTTATTGGTAAAAAAATTAAATCACAACCAAGATTTAATTTGTAGAACTGGAATGGAGATTCTTCATAAAAGTAAAGAATCGGCAAACACTAGACCATACTAGTGTTATCGGCCTGTTAAATGTTTTTTTTTTCATAACTGGCCGGGTTGGTTATCAAAAAAAATTTAAATTCAAGCCCACTGGTTATCAATTTCACTATCAAAGTTATACCCGTTGGTTATCAATTCATTCAAGTATTTTGTGATTATAACTGCTGGTTGTGCATAAGGTTGCCTTGAGAACCACAGGTTATACTATCTAGGTAGGGGAGGTTATAGGATTTCAAAAAAATTATCATGAACATGTTTAGGGTTTTAGGATTGATAACCTACTTAGATGAAATTTCAATAATCTGGGTAGGTTATTAAAATTTGAAAAGTAAACATTCAACTGGTAGGTTATCTATTCATTTTCAAAAATAATCAATAACCGGATGGTAGGTTATCAATAATCAGGGGTTTCTCAATAACCTGCCAACACTAGATCATAACAACTACTAGACTCATTGGCCTGGTTCACTAAGGCCAAAATTTGGTCTTTTTTGGTCACCTCAGAAGCTTCAGTTGTAAAAACCTTCAAACTTCAGTTTTCTTTTGCTTTGCTGGAAAAGATCATTTCAAGACTTTCACACCCCTTCATTTTGCAGCTGAAGGTTGGAGATTTTGGAAGCTCATTCCATTCAGCTCCTACTCCAGCCCATCACCTGCCCAACAGTGATTTTTTGAACAGATTTTGCCGAAAATTTCCTCAAAACAATCCAGAATTGTTTTTTTGGAGAAGTGTGTTTTTCCTTTTCTTCAGCGTAAATTGCATGAAATTCTCTCTTTTTTTAAAAAATCACCATATTTTCAATATTACAAAATTGAAAATGAAACCCTGCTGCCCAATCATTTTCTTTTCTTCCTTGCCTAAAATTTTCAGCAAGGATAGTTATTTTGTGAATATGAGGTTGTTGGTGTGTTTAAAGACTATATTCTTTCCCTCCATTATAAGATTTATGACATTTGTAACTTACTCCTCATTTGAAGTTTGTAGTTACAATACAAGTAAGAGTTTGATGTAGGCCACATGACAAGCACAACGAAGGGCATAGTTATACAAAGCCGTCTGGGACTAACTCAAGGCATATGCAGCTAAGGTAGGTAAGATGGACCCTCAAAAGACATGGAGAACCAATTCTTAAGCTCCTCCTCGGAGAGGGGACCTTGAAGGGGTACTATGAGCACAACCCATTCTTTTAGTTTTGTTGAATCCTTGAGTGTGAACCTACCATGTATGTTAGCAAAGTGCAAGAGATCAAGATCAAATCCAATAATCGATGATTACATTAAGTTAGGCAAGTAGGTAACAATTACAAGAGGATTCATTTACATTTAGAAAATATATAACAAGGATTGATGACCTCCTTTGATCTTGTAAAAATCAAGGGTTGTTGAACTATGACACTGTTACACAAAATGGTGTTAGGTTATTGCTTCCAAATTTGTGGACCTTTTCTTTTTTTGTGAAGATATGGGTGAATTTTTGCACTTAGTTGCGAGGTATCAAAATTCCACAGTGAAGAGTAGGTGTTTTGAAAAACTTTAAAATTTGGCTGATTTTTTTTAGTGTAGTCGGAAAATATTTTACCAGGTGCAATATTAGAGTTATCCATAAAGTCACCCTGTCTTCACCCTCTCTTTGGGCCTCTTGTCAACCCCTCTCCGCACTTTCAGTGGTATCTGCAAAGTAAGGACATTTTATTAAATCTGAGTATGAAATGCCGAAATTCAGCATTTTGAGAGTAGTTATAGTAGAGTGAGGAGCAGTGAAAATATATGTAGCAGCAGTGCAGGCGGTCAGGAAAAAGGAAAGACAGGATGAAACTCAGTTTACCACCAAAATTGGTGGAAAAACTAGTTTGGGTCCTAGTTATTTCGTTTTATAAACTGGCCATTCTCAGCCCCTAAAAATGTGACTTTACCAATAACTCTAATAGTGTCCCAATCGGCATTTAAAAAAGTGAAAAGGCCACACAGAGACAGGTGTTTTGCTTTTTGAAATGCCTGCATTACTTTTTTAATCTTTTATTGTGATACCCAGGGGGTACCTTTCAGATACCCACCACATATCATGGGAAACAAATCTAAGAAAAAATGGATGATGGTTTTTATGTCTTGTAAAGCCATTGGCTGCGTGCACTATTGAATTTGGGCCTGCCTTTGCTCCATCTCACATAGGCCTATTGACATGCCCTTCTCATTAAGAGATGTCTTCAGCAGAGTGGGCCTCATATTTAGACCACCTTAGTGGGGCACTAATACCATGTGAGGCACCTTAGATATGGCTCTGTGAGGTTCAACTCTTTTAGGAGTCAGGTAAAATCCGAACTAATGCATCTGGGTTGATTAAGGTAGTGAGCTCAAGTTTGCATCAACCAAGAGGACGATTGGGGGGTGTCCTGGGGATTATAGTGCAAGCATTATCTCCTTAAAACCCTCAACGGACTATTAAGTGTTATTTGGGGCTGGCCCCCTAAAGTACTTGAGACTGTTAAGAGTTGTCTCTCTAAAGCTTGGAGGCCATCAAGAGAGGGTTGGCCTTGGTACAACTTGGTGTTCTTCCGACTTAAGTCCACTTCAGGCCAACTCAGGGAGTTGGTCTCAAAAAGCCTTGGGGCAACTTGCTGTTGCCCCACTTTCAAGTCTTTTGGCTGACTCTGGGAGTTGGGCCCAGCGTGGCTCCAAGTTAGACTAGTTCTTAGTCTCGTTAGCAAGGTCTAGCCAGTCTAGGTAGAGAGTCTAAGTCTGTCCTGAGTGGTTGAAACTTTGAGATTAATCAAGTGTGTCATAGGATGTGCAAGTAACTAGGAACTAAAAAGACAACACGAGGAGCTTGGCATGGCACATCGAACACAAAGTGACAAGCAAAAAAGTGCGATACATCTGGTTTCTGGTAATGCTAACAACGGCCTTAGGTGTTACCTTACATATAATGCCCACTCCTATGGGCGATTCATTTTTCAAACACTCACTTATGAATTTTATTGTTTCTTGTAAAATTTGGAAGGTATCCACATGGTATCATGGGAAATAAATTACAAATAAAAATACACGCCCATGTTTTTACACTTGGTAAAACCCTTGGGTGTGATCTTTACTAGAATTAGTCCTGTGCTTAGCTCTACCTTGTGTGAGCCCTTATTCCGGTAAAGCCCACAATTGAGGGCTTTACCCTACACTAAATGGTGTGAAAAGTTGTCTTGTTAGTCCCATATGACACACATTCTTTGTTTCAATGATCCTTCAAGTTTATTGAGTTCCCTTCTGAAAACCCAAACAGCCTTCCATGATCCAAAAACCTTTGTAGAGAAATGTGGGTTTACTTATTTATTTCTACCAATACACCAATGATATTCAAGAATCTTAATGGGTTTGTCCTTTTCTTTGTCCATGTATGTTCATACGAAAGCATGTTGGATTGAGTGTTCCCAAGCCAAAATGAAGAATGACTCCAAAGCTTAATAATTCAACGTAACTTGCAAATCGCTCTTCAACCTTTTGTCATGGAGTGTTAGTGCCTTGTTTTCAAAGTTGGACACTTTGCAACCATTGTAACTGAGGCAACATTATTGCTCAATTTTTCTCCTAAAATACTCTAAATCCTTTTGGTCCCACACCCCAGCAAGCTGGGTGGGCTATTATGGGCATGTAATTGTCTTTGGGATGACCGATCAGGTAGGGAATTGAACCCACTACCACTTACAAGCCAGGTTTAAATCCTAACCTAACACCAACCCTGGTACCGATAAGGAATTGGGGCTTACTAAATATAGGAGCTACCTATCGACCCCATTCCTCATGTCATGAAACATGTGAGGCATACTCTGATGGCTGCAAACAATAGCACTACAAAATTGTCAGAAAAGTGTTTGAATTAACCACGAACCTTAGATGGGAAGTTTACAAGCTAAGACACCTAATTGGGAAGAAAATGAAAAAAACTAGTGACAAACTTCCCAAGATGAGAGTGGAGTAGATTCAAATATCTTCACCAAACTGTTATGAGGGACCAGGTGCTATAGAAGCAAGTGCTCTACATGTAACACGTATAAGTTAAATGATGCTTCTACATGTGGGACACAGCAGGTGTTGTCTAGTCTTGGAGCCCAACCCACCACCGCCCATGTTTAAGTTCTGAAAGCACCCAAATGTTAAAGCATTCAGAGACATTGCCTTGTGTATTTGGCAGGCACCTTACATGCATGAATACCACCACTACTGGAATTCACAACACAGGACAGACACCTTAGGCCAAATCCTTAAGAGTGGCAATTACACCTGCACCTACTTGTAAAGCATAAGCACCTCTCACTTGGAATGACTCTAACCTGCTCCGACTCTTTTTAGTGCAATCAGAAAGCACCTGACTGAGCATAATTTTTCTCTGTTGTTTGTTTGCAGGGCATTTCAAAAATGCCTCACCCTAGGGCTACAACCTACACATTCTAACACGTGGCAAAAATTTAGATATCTCGGAAACCAAAAGGGCAAACCAAAAGAAAACTTCCTTTGAAAACTAATTTACATAGGTATTGTGTTTACATCTAGACTTGGTATGAATTTTGCATTACCTTGATCTCTGTCCCCACTTGACAGAAAAATGTCTTTGTGGATGAAATGTCTTGTTGTTCTTCATTTATTTATGCTGCAAGGAACAAGTCTTGGTCAGATTCTTCACTGTGAATGCACAGATCAGTGAAGATCAGTTCGAAAGTAGCTCTTGAAGGATGGGTTGTGGTTACCTATTTATAGTCAGGGTTTTGACTTCAGAGTCTGGACGTTTCAACTGAACATTTGAACTTTGAATCTAAAGAACATGAAGAAATTTTCTTTACATGTTCATTTTTGTCAAACATCTTTAGGACAACTGACACCCGCCAAGTTCGGTAGAGTGTTCTTTTGAGCTTCCTGCCTTTATTGTTACCAACTGGAAACAGACTCTCACATTCACCGGATGAGACTCTGATGCGCTTCCAAAAGTATGCTACTTGACAATCTGTCAGAAGTCGTGCACGTGTGTGTTGAAGCGCACTGTCTCCCCCAATTCTCTCCGAGTCACTACAATCTTCTTCACTATAAGTCAACCAACACCCATGCTCCTTGTCCACCACGGTGGTTGTTCCATAATGCTGGCAGTGCTGCTGATTCAATCTGGCCGATCCTCTGCTATTCACTTTAGCTGATTTAGTAACAGGTAGCAAATTGAGCTAGAAGGGTAGGCCCGACCCTTCTGCCCTAAATTTCAGTGCGTGTGAGCTTCCATTGTGGAAGATTTCTTCCATTTGGAAAGATCCTTGTTGAGTTCCTTGTGCCTGACAATGGTCGTCTAAATACACTACAAAACGAATTAGGGCAAGCTTTTGAGTTGTTATGCTAGTGTGAAGTGGCACCCCACCACCAGTGCACGATGGATGGATGGTGTATGGACAGGAAACACTTTTTCATTGTATTCATTTACCAAGAACCACAATGGTTAGTTACATACTAACAAGTAACAACTATTTTTTTAAAATCAATTCATTATTAAAAATTGTCCGCAAGGAAGGCAACCCTAGGCTACTAGGGTGAACAATAAAAAGCCAATTAAGTTTGACAGGTTTACATCACAATTCATTACTTGAATGTAAAGCTATAGGAAGTCACTCTTTGTATATTTTATGAAACATATGGGATAGAAGGGGTTTTTTTTATATGCTATAAGTTTGTGAAATATTTCAATAAATTAAAATTATCTTAAATATATTTAAAACATATTTTCATGATTTAATTTTAGGCACCCAATTTTAGTTTTTTTTTTTTTTTCCAATTTTTTGATGCCACACCCAAACGTAGTAATAAGTTCACTAATGCAACTCATAAAAACATTTATAGGCATCGAGATGAACAATCTCATTAGTCACGATTCTATGTTGCAACTATGGACATGCCTAGGATGCTACGTATTATAAAATTTAAGTGCCAGTTTACTTCACTGAAGTTAGCTTCTTTAAATATTTCAAGGCTCATTCTAAGAATATGATTGGTCATATATGCTTTCTTTTCATCCCTAGACACAAAGCCTATTCCATAGGCCCCAGATTTCTGTATACTTTCTACCCAAATCCTATATAACCCTTTTCTCTAGACAGACTGGGTTTTTTATAATAAAAAAACCCTAATAAAAAAACTCCCTCAAAGCAGGTAATCGTCCCCCGAAATAACCGTCCCCAGCTTCCACCTGAGGGGGTGGATATTTTGGGGGAACTCTTGGCTCCTTGGGAGTTAGTTACCTTACTCAAAAAATATAGGGTGGTAATAAAAATGAGAAAAGGACGAAACAAAAAAGAAAAAGTTAGGAAAAGAGTCTTTAAAGGGGGAAAAAAAGTTTGTGAAAAGAGAAAAAAAAATGGATGAAAAGAAAAAAACGTTATCCACCTGAGTAAAAGTTTGGGCAGGGCGGGGGGCGCGGGAAAAGTTTATTTTGGGCACCTGGTTTTGCTCCCCTAATTCTTGAGATCTCCGCGTCGTCTGCCAACCCCCGGTCTGTGGAATTTGCACTTTGGTGCTGGATTCCGTAAGTTATTCGATCCGCTTGCTTTTATTCCTTTCGTTCCTTTCCTTCCACGATGCTGTTTTTTCTTAATTCGGTTTCTTCTTCTTTCTTGCAACACCCGCCGCCACGCCGGCGGCCATGTTCCTTGTTGTCTTAGAAAGGAAGGTGCTCTGGGAGCGGAGCAAAGGTGCGATCGCATATCTCCTCAATTCGTCTATTCCTGGAGCTCTGTTTTGAAGCTTTTTCGACGAGATTTTCCCAGGTGATTACTTACTTCTTCTGGCTGACTTGACTGGCCTTAGGTGGAATTGCTTTGTGTTGTTGCTCCCTGGGTTTTCGATTTAGTTTAGGTTGAGGTTTGTAGAAGCAGCTCTTGGAATGCTTCTGTAGAAACAAGCCAGCTAGCTTGCCTGCCTGTTCTCATTTTTGCTCATTGCTGTTTTCCGAGCCGAAGCAAGCAGCAAGCTGGAGCTGATCTATTTTTTTTGGTGCCAATTTTTGTGTTCGCGCTTTCTTGTGCCTTTCTTCTTTTTCTTCCTCTCTCTCTCTCTTCTTTTGTCGAAGTGGAAAATAGAGATTGGTTTCTCGCTGTTGTTGTTGGAAGAAGAACCGTGGCACGATTCTAATTTCTTTTCTGTGTTGCTCCGCGTGGTGATGTTTCCGGTGATGGTGATGATCGCGGGCTTTTTTTTTTTTTGGAAATTCAAATTTTTGTGTTTTTCTCCGATGCACATTCATCGGACATAAGGTTTGCATTTTATTTGATGATGGAGAAATCTTGGATTGCTAAAAAAAGATTCGTTCTCCTGCAGAGAATACACTCTGGATCTGCTTTTATGATGAGCTTATTGAGCTTGTCTCCCTCCTTCAATAAGTGCGAGCATCTGGCATGAAGAAATATCACAATTGCAGACAAGTTGGTGAAACGCCTGCATCATATCCCTGCAATACTAGACCCATGGCACAACTGAGGTTAGGTTCATGCGCAAGAAATTGAGCTTCTTTAGGACGTGGAATCAGTCTCGGTGAATACACCTGATGTTGGTCTCCTTTGGTTGCTTCCGGAAGTGATCAATGAGGTATCTCCATAGCTTTGAGCTTCCTTTAACCACAGCTCAAAAAGTTATCACTCTCTTCCTGTGGATAAGATCATAATAACCACTTTTATACCAAAGGAGATCAAGAATGGTGCACATTACTGAAATTCGAGTGGTGCTTCCAATGACAGGTGCTTGCTCACATCCAGTGTATTTGTTTTTGTTTTCCTCTTTCTCTCAATTGTGGAACTGTGCTGCTTTTCTTTTTCACTAATTGGAGTCATGATTTGATTTACTTACTAGACATGACTGCTGGGCCATTGCAGTTGAAGAGTTCAAGAGAGGTCAGAGATATGCAAATTGGAAGACAAATGAGTACAACACCAAAGAGGGCCAGGGAGGCCAGGTATTCTGTTAACCCATCATGCAATGTCATTTTTGAATGGCCTTCCTCAAAATGTACAAACAATTCCAGACATACAGACTCTGACTTTGAGTGTATTTTGTGTATATGGTATGCACTGAGCACAGCTACTTTCCAGTGTACCATATGAGCATGAAGTTTGGGGAGAGGGCGTCTACACGCACAGCCTCTATCGGCTTGGAGACCGCCTGCCAGACTGGGTATGTGCAAGCACATTCCTTCATAGTCTATGGTCAAGGAAGTTAAGTACAAGCAGAAGTACGGTTTTTTCTTCTCATGTGCTACTCTAGACAATATTTTGTGGCCTATTCATGGCAGCTGTTCTTGCCTTGCCAACCTCAGTAGATGAGGTTTAGGCACTACTAATGAAAGATGACTGCACAGGTGGTACGTCTGGTCCCATCAAATGCATTAGTGATTGACGAGAAGACATGGATGACATACCCATTTATCCGGACTATCATCACAATTCCCTTCTTCAACAAGGTTTGTTGGAGTACCTTGCATTGTTCTTCAGCAGATAATGCATCTTTCAGAAAGCAAGTTGTACAGTTCGTGCATCTCCTGATTTGGTTGGAATTGAAAAGCTGCTGGTACATTTCAAGTGTGAATAATATTTGTTTTGCACTTATGGGTGGTGGTGGAACAGTTGAAGATAGAAATGTTTACTATGCATGAGAATGACAATGGGACAATAGATAATATCCACAACCTCACTGAAACTGAACTTGCCATTCGCAAAGTTGACATGGTTGACATTGCTTTTGATCCGGTTGGTCTCTCTTGCCATCCAATCTTGTGCGATGAGGATTTAAATCTGAAGATTTGGAAGTAATAATAGAAAGGTCACTTTTTTTGCTGCTTAGAAGGTATGGTTTGCTGTCTATTTAAACAAATTCCTCTGGACAACCTTTACCTGAGTTGCTGAGAAATCTCAGTAGGATTTAATGTCCTGTCGTAAGGAGACAACTGTAAGATGTCTGAGCATCACTTTGTTGACCATAGAGTGATCTGTGTGCAAGTCTGATCTGACAACATGCACACATTCCTAACTAGCAGATTCCAAAACGAGATTATCAAGCAGAACTTGATCCAAAACTCTTCAGTTCAAAGAAGACCAGGTCAGTGTTGGCTCTTCTCACCCTGCTATTGTGGGATACTTTTGGTATCCATGGACATATTGCTGTGCCACTTAGGCTTGTGCTTCTGATTTTTGCTGCTAAGTCATCAGGGAACTGCTTCAGAAGATAATTGAAGGGAGGGAAGGGATTTGTGTCCACCTGGCTAACATCTCTTACTGGCTGCCTTCTGTAATTATCTGCCCAGAGATGTTGGTTTACCTGGGGTGAATCTTTGGGTGGCACAGGAGGGGACCTCTAACAAAGGAGTGGCGTGGTAGTGTTGTGCCAGTCATGTGTGCTTACAAGCTGGTAAAAGTGGAAGCCAAGTAGGGATTACATCCTTGAATCCTCCTTTACCCTTTGGACCACATGTTTGTGCAACAAGCCATAAGTGTTTTGAGATGGAATGTATATTTTGGCATGTTGCAATGATGTGTGAGCTAATTTCTTCTTCTTGATATCCTTTTTAACACAAAATTCAGCATTTGGGGTTGGGTACTTTCCTTCCGACTAGGTGCATACCAATGATTGATCTAACTTTGAGAGGAATTTCATTTGGCAACATTCTCTATGTTGCAGCTATTGGGGAGTTCAGAGTCGTGCAGAAAAACTCATGTTAAATGGTATCCGTCAGGTACTCCACTTTTTTGTTACACAGATACCCAAAGATGACCCATGGGCATCAGCACTTGTGCTAGAGGAATGGAGCATCCACTTGTAAATCCTCTTATTGCTCTAACCCTGCATTTTGGTGCTGGTGATGCAGGTTGTTTTTCTCACTCATCGTAATGCATTTTGCTGGATGGATGAATGGTTTGACCTCACTTTTGATGAGGTGTGTAACTCTCCCAAACTCTTGGATAAATCTATCTTTGAACACCATCTTTTTGTGCCTTAGTTCTTGCTGTCTCAGTCCCTGCAGAATTGTGCTATGATAGGGTAGGGATTGCTATGACCAATACTCTGTGCTCTTATCAGGTTCTCTATTATGCTGAAGGGAGACTAGGATTGACTTGTGCCAAGTGTTATCAATGATTAGATATGTGCACGGGAATCAGAGGGCCGCAGAAAACTGAAGGCAGCTGTGAAGCAGCCACCAATTGTTGACCCAAATACAGGCAAAGAGCTTGTGGTGGAGAATGGCGATCTCTCTTCAAGAGGAACTGATGATAGTGACCCCAGTGACATTGAAGTGGAGTTCTTTGAAGCTGAAGTACTTCCATTCATTCTCTTATGATGTCCATATCTATTTCCTCAAAGCACAATAGAGATCAGACACAATTTTAACATCTTGTTAATTCTGAACTGGACCTGCAGTTGTTTCTTCCTTTCCTTTGTGCCAGTCAGAAGTTCCATAGAAACCTCGTAAAGCTGCAGCTTTATAAATGCAGAAAGTTCCTACCACTCTCACAGAAGTTTTCAGCTGCTTGTATAAAGCTCTCCTGTTGTCAGTGACCTTTGGGTTGTCAAGTTGCAGAAGGCTGCACTTTTAGAATAGGTGGATATGTAGATACTGCTGGGGGGCGAAGTTAAAGTCATCAAGTTCTTGAATTTGTCAAGATCTAATGCTGGCAATTCTTTCCCCCTTTTGTTCTCGTCCTTTGATTTCTCAATATTTTATACTGAGATTAGCCTTTCAGATCTGAAAGCTAGAGTGTAAGTTCTTGTGACTAAATTTTGTGGTAGGATGTTTAACCCCTAAATGTCAGGGCAGATCAATTTGGTCTGCTTTTCAGTGTATATTTAGCTTTCTACATTTAGTGGTTAATGCCCATTGTTTCAGAGTTTTTTTGTTCAGACAGACGTTAACTTCAACTAACTTTGATTTTTGGAGTCTCTTTAGCGTAGTAGAACCTTCAGATTTATCTTCTTGGCAGATTTCAGGACAGATGACTTGTTAATCACCTTCTTGTCAGTCAGTCTTTTTAAGTAGTCAGTGGGTATCCCAGTGGATACTAGTTGTGCAGTCTTTTTAGCTAACTTCTATCTCTGCATATATGAGTTTCAATCCAGAAAGTCCAACCCTTGTCTAGTTTTTCATTTTAAGTTCCTTGGTAAAAATGATTGTAGATTGTCTTTTAGTTCCTGATATCCCTGATTTCTCCAACTTCATGTATCTACACAGGTATTAGTGGTGACTATTAATTGGATACTTAGGTAGACACTGAATCATTGTGAGCTTAAGTATAGTTATAATGGCTTCTTTTACAAATTCTCATACATGGCAATGACCAAAGATTTAAAGGGCTAATCATTGAAGTGTTGTCAGCCAGAATATGTAGGTACTAACATGATTTCTATGTCTGATGCGGATTCCAATCATTTCAGTTCTGCCAAATTTGCAGGAGTCAATAGTCATATTTATAGGTTTTAGGGCTTTTTAGCTCAAACGGTGGGCTTAATTACCCATCCGAAAGAACAGGTCACATTTTCAAGGTTCTGTTTAAATGTACCAGAGGTTTTCTCAACAAAGAGATATCTGTTTGGTGTTCTTCCTTTGAAATCTTCAAAACGATAAGTTCAAGGGCTTCTCGATCCTGAGTGGGGAGCTTCGAAAGCCCACTTAGTTGTGAGAAGATGCTCCTAACTTCTCTGTGTTGTTTCTCTCTTCTCTTCCTCTTTCCCTATTTGGTTCTCTTTTTTAGGTTCTCTCCTTGTCTTCCCCTTTTTTCTTGGTTTCCTTGGTCATCTCCTTCTCTTTTAATTTTGTTGAGTGAGGCATCATTTATGGCTTAGTCTTCCTCCTAGTGCCAGTCTTGTTACAGAAATGCAGTATGTAGTTCAAAGTATGACATACATGCATGTGTATTGTCACTATTTTCATAGTGCTCCTAAGTTTTTCTGTGTTTTCTAGTGTTCTGTCTCCTCTTTCCTTTTATTTTCCCGTTCACTGATATGTAAGTCAGTTTGAAATCTCCATAAATTTATTATTTTGTCATTCCTCAATCTTATTTGGGTACTTAATCTTAAGTATGGAGGAGTCCTCAATATTTATGAAGCTATTGTTGGTGTGTTCTTTGGGTGTAATGGATATTCAGCTGTTTGTTGTGTTGTAGATGGAGTTGGCCAGCCAAGAGGTTAATCAATTTGGGGTAGATCATGTGCAAGGTGTGTGTCCCTATTTCCTCCATACCTCTGCAATAGTTTATCCTGCACTTTGCTGGTTAGATTTATCTTTATAGTATCAAGGTAATAGCCTAGTGCCAGTACCATCCTGCAAGTGTTTGTGGTTTCATTTCACTACCAGGTTATGGTAGATATTACAGAATAGCAAACCCAACAAGGAATGGGCTTCACTAGGTAAACCAGATCCAAAGTTGTAGGAACCTAGAAGCCTCTGAGTCCATGTCGGAAGAATGGGTGACCTGTTGCACCTGTTATGGCAATTAGAAAGGGGTCAACTTCAGAAAGAAGGCAGTAGATATAAATGCATAGAGTGACCATGCTTCATACATACTTTGTGTCATTCTTCTTTGTACTGTTTTTATGTTAGTGATGACAACAGAGTCTTTATGAGCATGTCATGTTGCATGTACAGGTGTGGAAGGATCACAGCTGATCCAGCAGCACTCAGATGTCCCCGAGAGGTACTGTACATTTTCCATTGCTATTGTTGTCACTATTCTTCCACTTGAGCACTGATGTCATCATTGGTTTTCTTTTTATGTCACATGTGCTTGAGAAGCAATTAAAGAGAAGATCTTTTTTTCCTTTGTAAATGTGGCAAGAGTGGAACTTTCCAGGCAGAATCAGTCTGACTCTTATGGTTGGGTGGGTAGATGTGCAGTTTGTGCTGCAAGAGGCAAGCTCCCTCATCCACCAGTGCTTCTTTGCAAGAATTGCAACGAATTCTTCTGTCAGTCCTGCTTTTCTAAGGTGAGTTACAGTTGTACTCCTTCATCTGATACTTCTTGATTATTGACTACTGCTGTCAAACAAGGAAGTGAACAGATGATTAATAATTGCTCATCTTTTGTCATGCACAGTTTCATATTACCTCACGCCTGAAGAGTCATCTAATTCAAAAGCTCCCAGAAGACCGGATGGTCTCTCTCACTCTGAATGGTGCTGCAAATGGTGGTCCTAGCTTTGGAGAACTCATTGAAAAGGATAAGCTTGAAATGGGAGGAACAGGATCTTATGCTGCTGCAGAGCGATTAACTCTGGTAATGACCAGGAGTAACCCTGAGTCATTTGATGGGCTGCCTCTTTTGGAAAATGAACAGGAGAAAATGGTCCTCTCCATCAAAAAGGTCCTACTAGTCTCTTCCAAACAAGCCTTTGCCCTTGCTCATTCCAAACCAAGTACAGGGGCAATGAGATTCATAATTCTGCAGCTTCAAGTTTCTTTGTTCTTTGCATATTTGTGATTAGGTGTTTTGTCAGGAGTTTTTGAGCAAGAGAGCAAGAGAGTTTCAAGGACTCGTATTATGCTGAATTGCAGGAAGTGAGAAATGTGCCAGATGTGGGAAGTGCATTGAAAGAGGGCAGGCAAATTAGAGCACCGTCAAAGCTTCGGCGTGCACGAACCAGTTATGGTGCACTAAATGAATTTTTGGAGTCTGACCGCAAAGTCTTCCAAATTGAGGTTTATTCCCTTTCCTATTATTTTGGATACATTTTATGAGGGAGTAAAGCCAGCCATACAGAGAAAGTGTCCAAGGGAACATTGTGTGTTATTGCCATATTGGCACATTGGTTAGAAGTCAGGGAAGAGGAAGACAGGAGCATCAGAAATGCAGTGGGGCTTGATAGTGATGAAGAGAAAACATTCTTTTTAGCAGAAACTGAGCAAGTCTTTCATTGAGTATAGGCATCACCAGGACCAGCATTTCCACTCCCAGAGGTCTTCTGCACAGGTAAAGACATAAGACAGGTCAGCAGTCCTCCAAACGAGCTGTCAGAAGAGTTGTTGCGGGTGTTGTCCTCTCTCTATCAACAATCTGCTACTTCCCTATCCTTGAAAGGCCTGTCACATACATCATCGAATGACTTTGGATCTGAGCAAAGGCTGGACAATCGGAATCTTCAGGTTTTCATTCCAGGACCCGTAACACTGCTGCATAAAGATTATTTATGACCTGACCTTGGTCTTAGGTGACAGTATGATCCTCTCAAGAGGACTCTTCATAGTCTCATAGGGAGTTGTCATCCTCAGCAATTTAATCATATGAACTTAGGCATCCAAAGAGTCCACTGACGTGTCATAGTGGCAATTTCAGGAGGCTGCAGCTGTCAATACAACCTTGGAGACTAGAAGGAGTAATTTGGCACTTGATCCTTATGGAGTCAGGGAGGAGAATAATACCTGGGAAACTGGGCCTTATGCTTCAATGTTGGAGGTGACAATGGTACCATCACATGAAACCTTGAAGGAATCTAGTGCTCTGTTGAAGCGTTTAAGGTGAGCTTCCTCATATAGTATGCCTCTTAAGTACACACACAATTCAGCAACTACAGACATCTCTTGTATGTTGACTGGTGGCCTCCCTTGTCATTCTTCTTTCACTTCCTGTCACTAAGATTTCCTTTTTTCATGTGGCAAGTTTTTAAGGAATGCCTACTTTTGATTGCATTGTTCTCTTGACAATAAGGGTTGTGGTGATGTGATGTGACACGGGTAGTCCCTGGCTGGAGATATAGTCCCTGTTTAAACAGTTGCATTGTGCAATCCTGAAGCTAACAGCTGGAGAATGGCTGGTACAGGGAGCTGGTGGGTGCCTTGAAGCATGTTGAGCCAAAAAAGTTGAATCATGAGCAACGCATGGCCTTCTGGATTAATGTCTACAACAGCCTTTTGCTGCATGTAATCTTGGATTCCTTCCATGTAGTTATCTGCATATGAGGAGCCATTCTAGACACTGAACTGCAAAAGAAATGCATAAACTAAGGGTTTCCTTTTCCATAGCAGCTGTGGATGTGCTACTTTTCCTTTTTTGTATATGCTCTGCTGAATGCAAATTTTTTATTTGACAGGCTTATCTGGTCTATGGTGCACCAAAGAACCACTCTAAACGCACATCTCTCATGAATAAGGTGTGCTCCCTACACCTGTGTTTTGTAAAGAGTGGCCATGGGAAGGTGGCTAAGCAGTTATGTCACTGTCTTCTCCAATTGAGCTGATATTTCTCTAGAATGTTTTGCTCAGATGAGTGTTTATCATGGGGTGGTTTCAGGCAACATACATTGTTGGGGATTATCAATACAGCCCTCTTGCTATCGAGCACTCCATTTTGAGGGCAAATTCCTACCGCCCATCTTTGGTACTAATAGCTGCTCCTCTCTCCTGTCTGCTGTCTTGGTTTGTTCTTTCCCACCGCTAGAGCTGAAACTTATTTACATGCACACTCCAGGCTGCAGATGTTGCAGCTTTAGTTGTTGTCAACTGCTTAAGACTCTAATGGTGGTGACAATATGTGCAGTCAAGCCTGCTACCTGTGCACAAGTACAAGAAAAATGATGAGAGGCTGGCATCAGTCCTAGAGCAAGCTGAGCCTCTCATAAGCTTTGCACTCGCTTGTGGTACTCGATCAAGCCCTGCAGTAGGTCCTCTGGCCCCAGCCTTTCTCTCTTCATCTTGTGTGGGAGTTGTATTCTGGCTCTCTTTTTTGTTTCTTCCAACTCTCCTCTCTGAAATCTTTACACTTGTTAAGCCATCAGCACAACAACATATGCTGTGTGTTCTGCTTTTGTCATTGGTCAGGATCAAATGGACTTTAATGGGTTTTTTTCTTTTGGCAGGTACGAATCTATACCTCTACCAACATCAAAGCAGAGTTGGAGGCAGCTTGCCAGGACTTCCTGGTTGCATCAGTTGGAGTGAGCAGACAAAAACATGTTCTTATTCCAAAAATTCTACATTGGTATGCACGTGACTTCTCTCATGATGCTACATCATTGATGAAGTGGGTAGTGTTGCACCTTCCCGCTGATCAGTGCAGTCCTGGTTTGGATGAATGCTTGAAGATCAGGCCAGGGAAACAACCCCGGTATCGCGTGTCTGTTGTTCCTTACAACTGGAGTTTCAGGTATCTCTTAGACTGTCAGTAACCATTAGATTGATATATTACCTTAGTGATGAAGCCAGTTCTTTTTTTCATGGCAAGAAGGGGGAGAGGAGGGGGATGGTGGTGATAATTTGTGAAAATTGTTTTATAGAATTTATCCATTGCAAGGAATTTTAGTGGATAGCTTAATGGCATTGTGCCCACTTTGAGTCTAATTCAGGGTTGGAATGTTGGAACTGCAAATGCACGTATTGTGGTGGTGTGTGGTTCAGCCAATCCTCAAACTTTTCAGTTTTCAAGTTGTTGAGAAATGGTCTATTTAGGACTTGATGTGTGTGGGAATCACCTGTTAGAAGTCCACCTCTGTTTATTTCAGACCAATGGGAACTCTTCTTTTTTCTTGTCTCAAACTTAGGCTATTATTCTGTGGCAATCAGGGTTGTTAACAGCTTTCATGAGGTTTGTAGAAAATAGCCATGTTTTTTGCATTGATTGAGCAGTACAGCATGAGGTATGTTGAGTTGCATTGTGCAATTGCACTGGGAAACTCAGAAATACCAATTCATGACACTTTGTGGACATTCTAATTTACCATCAATCAAGAGATTGAGAACAGAAAAGTTGTTCTTAGTTGAACTCTTGATCACCTGTACTCCAATTCTGTGTTTTCTTCTGAGAATAATGCTTGGAGTAACAAATATGGACTAGCTAACCAGCGATAGGGCATTGGTTACTGGGAATTAGTCAGGGTGTGATAGCACCAGGACTATTCCAGTAACCTGCACCCTCAAGCTGGTTACTGGACATAGTCAAGTGTATGGGAGCAACAAGTGTGCCTTCTGCAGCCAGTTCCATGAATTTGATTATAAGCAATGAACAGTGTAACTATGAGCAGGCAGCAGAATATGTCATATATAACTTCTGAGCTATTGTTGAGTTGTATGGTGTGCTCACCTATGGGCAGCACACTCCCTATGGTTTACTATGGTGCAAGATTATCAGCTTGCAGATGGATCAGATATGTGATCAGTTGCATGTCTTTTGCCATGACCCTCCATCCTCATTTCCTAGTTTGCAAAATTTCTCATCCCCAAGCTAATTGCTTGATTATTCCAAATTCCTTTGAGCAGAGATTGCAATATAAAGATGAGATTTTCAAGCATCCATGAGGAGATTGATGAGCCCTTAAATGTCAGGGTGAACCAATTTGGTCCACTATTCAGTGTATATTTGGCTTTTCTTGACATTCAGGGCTTAATGTGGAAAACTATTCAACATGAAGATGGGATCCCATCTTGAAGCATCCATGAGGAGATCAATAAAACCTTGCAAAACTTTATTTATAAACACTCCACTGATTCAGAAAATGTACAAAGGTACTAGGAGAAAAAAAGGGGAATTTAAAGGATGTTAAGTTAACACAAAGTAGATATCAAAATCTCTCCATCTCAACAACCAATTGCTTGTCATAGGTCAATTGTGGCGATGGGGGGTGTCTTGAAGAGGTGGAAGTCAGGAAATAACTAGGCATATTGTTATCACCCGACTTAAGATGGAGGATGCTTGCATCCTTTGCAATATAATTGAAATTTTTTGAAGCAAAAAAATAATCAAAACTAAAAGAACAAGATTTTTAACCCTTTGGAGCTTCAAATGGCATTGGCTCAATCATGTAAAAACACATAAACATATTTGTGTGAACATCCAAATATTTCAATTGCTACGAGGAATTTGATCAGTGGGGTGCTAGTTGCAATAACTCCTTTCTTTGGCTTGAGTTGCATTGAAAATGACAAATCTTTAAGTTGTGCAAGATTAGGGAAGTAAATTCGCACACATTGGGTTGGTTATGACAACATTAGCTAAGGTACAAATTTCATCTTTGCTGAGCACAATGTCAATTCAAGGATGAAAGGAATTGAATGTGATTGAGTGAAATGCATGTAATTATTCTTGTCTCATGTGGAAGTAAATATTTCATGCAATGGCATCAAAAATATCACAAATTGCATCATGGGTCCATGTATGCTCATTGTTATGAATGCAACGTAAAAAGTGGATACCCATAAGGTCGATGGGATGTGTGCACACACATCCCAGCATTGTGGAAAAAACTAGGGAAGATAATCAAAAGGTTGTGAAAATTGGTCGAATTATAAACCAAGTGCTTGCCCCAAGCCCGAAACATGATAAAATTTGAGCACAATGAGCTTCAAATATCTCATCAAAAAGCATGTTGGAAAAGGTATGATGATGTAAACGCTTTAAAATGAAATATTGAAATCAAACCATTTGTTGCTTAATGAATTGTTCAAAAGGAAAAGGACATGCATGTGTTAGGGGCAATAAAAGATCGCATGTAAGTTCAAAATGTTGTTGAAAAAGAAAGGTGTTGTTGTTGGATCATGTTAAGGCTTTAAAAAGGAAAGGACATTGGTCGACCATAAACCTAACAGTTATGATTGAAACTACAAAAACCCAACTCTTTAAATAGGTTGTCAAAAAAATGGCGACTATTAATATGAATTCAATGCCACCGAAAGTTATTGGGAGGGATACATGTTTACATGCTAGGTGGAAGAAGGTTTCAATTTTGCTTAACATGGAAAGGGGGTCAAAGCATGATTGGGGTACCCCCTTTGGAACGCAAAGGATTCATTTCTAAGACACTCAAATTCACCTTTTTCTTCATTTTTCTTATGACCTATCTTAGATTTCCCTTTTTTTCTCATGTTAAATGAAATAGTTTTGTTCCAAATTTTATATAAACATCTAGAATTTTTTTTAAAATCACTTATGAGTGTAAAAATAATAAAATTTATTCAATGTGGGCCATGTTCTATGAATGGCCCAAAATTTCCAAAAATTTCATTTTTTGAAACTTTTTACATTACAATAGGGCACTTGGTTTCTATCACACTCATACATTTTACGTACATTAGTACTTGAGGTGTTTGTGGTAAGAATCTTGGTCCAAATTTTTTTTGTTTAGACACTTTTTATGAGTCTTTGAACTTTTTTTTTAAGAGATAAAATCCTAGATTTTATTTAGGACTTGATAAAAATCCAGAAACTTGTTTAAATTTGACATGTTATCCATAGTATAGTACCTTAATAATGTGTCTATCCATGAAAAAATCAAACTTTCAATATGAATGTGCCATTAAGTTACAACATGTATTAAGTGAAAGGGTTCATTAGATATAAAAGGAGATGATCCTTTTTGGTACCCCAACCATACTTTGACCCAAGGGTTATGGATAAAATAATCTTTAACAATTGAACATCAATGATTGTGTGGATTATTATTGAATTTGAAGGCATGAGTGAGATGGATGTGGCAAACAAGTTTACTTATTTCAAAGTAAATGGAATGACTATTTTTCAAGGCTATAAATTTAATTTCACCATTCAATTCATGTAAAAATATGTTCCATTTGTGAACAATGTGCACTTCATGGCACATCACACAAACCTAGTTGTTCAAACTCTAAGTGGTTTGAATTTAATGGACAAGATCAAACATATATCTTCATCAATGAATAATTACTTTGCCCATAGCCTTAAGCACCATTTTGAAACAAATAACTTAATTTAAATTAGTCAAATTGTGCATGGTTATGGTGTTTTGTAGTGTGGAGGATGAACACAGTTTTTCAAACCTAGCCTTAATAAAAACAAAGCTTTAAAATCACCTTAGTACTCATTTGGACCTTGTTGTATGGATGTATACTTAGGAATTGTAATCATTTGAAACTTTCCTTTCTATATATTTGTGATTAGAATGACCATTAATTGTGTTATGGGGTGAACAATTGACATTAATGTGGACCTTCATATGTGGGTTTATAACTAACTAGTAGGTGAATGCATCAAGGGTTAGTTTCTAGTTAGAAACCAATATTGTATTGCAATTTATGTTGAGCTTTGAATGGCGACATTAAAAAAGACCGTACACCTTTGATTAAACATGTTCATTTTTATGGTGTTTACCATCTATTTGTTTCACATTTGATTCAACTTAGTCATCAATGTTGTTGACATGATCAAGCACTCCATGATTCAACTAAACCCTAAATTGAATCATTTTTTATCTTGTGATTTAACTTTTTGTCTTATTATTTGACCATGTTTGGGGTGTAGGCAAGGTTTGAACTACAATGGGTAACAGTGCTCCAAGGTTGGGGTGTGACAACAAATAGATTTTTCATTTGATTACATGCACCATAAACCCAATAAACATACAATGTGGTTTACACTTCTTGTTAGCACAATGTTTAGGTCCTTTTATTTACATGGCAATGTAAGGTCAAAATCAAATAGTTTTTGAGTATATTTATGGAGGATCTAATTACATAATGGTCTTTTTTTTAAATTGGCATGTAGCATTAAAAGGTTTTTTAAAAATCCCTTTAGGTGGATTTTTTAATTTGGTTTGATGGTAATTATAATTTTGGTGGATAGTGGTTGTGATTTTGGAAGGTTTTTTTTGGTAGACAACAAAAAACCAATAAAGTGGAGAAAAATGTGAATGGATGGCTTTTTATAATTAGTTATGAATTTAATCTGAAAGTGAAAATGAACTTTATCTTTGAACAAATGGTGTATAGTGGTGGTAGTTGATGAATCATATGAAATCACATGTGTATGTGAGAAGAACATGGAAGTCCATAATAACTTGAGTGTAGTAGCTAGCTAGTTTGTGTTAGGATGTTTTCTTTCTGCGTCAAGGTCCATGAGTGAAATAAGCTAGTGATTTTGGAGAGAAATAGGAGACAATCATGTATTAAATTATTTAGGTAAGGTTGTTGAATTGGTGGGCAAAGAAATGCCAAAAGTTATGATATTATTTTTTTAATCCTGACTAAAGGTAACTTAATGGAGTAAGGAAAATCTTTCCTTACCCTTTCTTTGTTTTTGGTGACAAGGGTTCAAATCCTTTTTAAGTTGTTTAAGGTTTACATCTTTTTCTTCTTCTTTGTTTTTTTTATCAAGGTGGTGTTATTTGAAAAAGTGTCTAATCAAAAGAAATTTTCCTTCCATGGCCAAAAACCTTTTAAAGTTGATGTCTAATTGCAAGTTGCATCCTTTTTGTGTGCAAGCAAACTTCAACTATTTCCTTAGCTTTCAAGTTATGTACATGAATTTCTATGGAGTAATGTCATTATGCATGTGAAGCCAAAGTCCTTTTTGTGTTTACAGATGGTGGAGAATCCAAATTCACAAAAAATCTAGACCTACATGTAACTTAATTATACATATTTTAGAATATCCATTTTCTTTACACCATCCATTGTTTGCTTGAAGCCTAAGTATGTTTAAAGGATGATAATAAAAGATGATATCTTTCTAAAGGAGGCTTTTGTACACAATCAATAGGTTAGACCAATGATAGGATGCTCCTTTGAATGGGTTTAGAATACTATTTAGGAAATGCACCTTTAGTAGTGCAAATAAAACAAATGCCCTATTTCAAGGGGTAAAAGAGCTTTGTTTAGACAAGGAATGTTTAACATGGAAATTTGAACATGAACAAAAGAATTGAATTGTGAAATGTGTACCAAGATAATATCTTTAGGTTTTAGACCATTTCAAATGCCCATGATATAACTCCAAAATTTCTTGTTTGGTTTTCGAGAATCTTGTAGAAATTGGTTCTATAGAATGATAAGGTAAGAGCCATTATTTTTGTAGCAAAAGCAATTTTTTTGGCATAAAGATCACCAATAACATGCCATGTTTTATTCTTATCTACTTGTATATTATATCTCTCACTTGCAATCCAACATGTCATTCTAAGGAAAATGTCTCAATCTTCTTCCTTTTGTTGGCTAGAATTTATGTCATGATATTTGAAGCATTGCATTTGATACCTAAGTGTTTTCTTTGTTGTTGTTGACTTCATGGTGGTCAAGGTTATTGAAAAAAAAAATACACAAAAATATTATCTCATATGGAATGACAAAAGCAAATTTCAATGTTTAATTCATCTTTCAACAAGATTTATTTATAATGTGTCCATGGAAAAAATTGTTGATGACTCAAAGACTATAGAAATGAATAGCATTCATTGCTTGTCATGCATTTGGCTTGTGTAACAACCAAGAGCAATCACCAAGTATGATTCAGATGAGTTTAATATTTTGTGTTTTAACAAGCTAGTTTAGTCCACAATTGGTTTTTTCTTTTGAGAATGGCATGATTTGACACTTAGTTTTCATATTATTTAGTAGCCACAAAAAGTTTATGCATTCAATTTTTTGTCACCACTTGTTTTAACTTACATGACTTTTAGTACCCCTTTGTATTTAAATGTGAAAAAGATCATAACCGCTTGAACTCAAAACACTCATGAAATTCTTGTTGCTAGGTCATTTCACTTAACCACTTTTATAGTTAAAGAAATATTGGATACCCAATTAGAATCACCAACCTCCAAAAAAAATGCCACCTAGATATACCACCAAAAGCATGTAAACCATATATTTTGGAGATATTGAAAAACTAAATAATGTATATAACATTGCATGTATATGTTCCCATCATCATGTGACAATGTGCATTGCAAGCCATGACCTTCAACATTTGTTGTCATTCTAAATGAAAGTGAATTAAATAGACAAGATTATCATTGTGGATAAAATTGTCAACACAATGAACCTTGCAAACACGAAGAATACATGACCATGTGGATTAAATGAAAGATATAAGATAAGATGGAAATCGATAGTGAAGGAGATGGAAATGCTTCAAACTATGTATTCTTCAATTATCATGTGTTTTGTGAACCAAACAAATTTGGGAAGGCCCCCCACCAAAAGAAAATAATTTGGTATGTATTAAAATGATATCTTCCATTTTGTGTTAAATTTTAACTCTAAAGAAAGTGGAAGGGGTGAAAAATAAAAAGAAAGAAGAAAAGAAAAGGGGGAAAGGTGGGAAAAGAAAAGAAAATTATAAATAAATGGTTTGACATGAATGAAAAAAAAATCAAATAATATCACTAGGAAATATCCCAATAGATGATACATTATTTATAGATGAAATTGAACACAAATATGCATTTATATGTAGATCAATTAAATGTGACAACATGAATGTAAGTAATTTGGTGTTTTAATACAAAAGAATTATATTGTGCATAGATGAAAATGTCCAAACTATTGTATATGGATAAAACCAATTGTGTCCATGGATGAAATTGAACACACAAATGCAAATTTTCCATATGGGGGAAATGATTTACATGGATGAACTTTGACAACTTTAAAATGTAATTGATTAGAAGAATATAGCTAACAAAGATGAAAGAAATTAAATAGATAAATAAACCCTATCACATGGATGATTTTGTGTCCATGAAATCTATCACATGAACAAAATCACACAAAGATGAAAATGATAATATTGATGAAACTAAACAAGATGGATGAGGAAAAGTATTATATAGATGAAACTCAATGACATGCAAATGAGCAACTAAGCAAATGACTCAATAATATTGTCCACTTTTATAATCCTCGTAAGAGTTCAAGGTTATAGCATGCAATGCAATTATGCACATCATCAATTTATGAAGAAGACATGTTTGCAATTTGGTATACACCAACATACTTGAAGTTGTTATCATGTTTTATTTTCAATGTAAAATCTATTTGTGAAAAAAATTGCCACTTTTGAAAAAATCAAAAGACTGGGAAAAATATAAGAAGAAAAAAATGAGGAGTGGGTGGATTTCAACATGTTCTTGTGGCACCTACTAGTTGTAGAAAAAGATGCATGAATATTTCTAGCTTCAATCACGCTGGCTTGGGCGTGGCCACAACACACTTCTTCTCACCAAAGCATGACCTGGGTGTGTCCACAAAACACTTCTTACCAAAGCACGCACGAGTGTTACTATTCTCACTTGTCATCACCTAGCTCAGCAATGACGACCCATTGTTCCAAAAGAGATGCAAAACCTCATCCATTCGAAGTTAAGCAATGACTACCAATTGTTCCCAAAGAGATCCCAAAACTTCATCCATTCTAAATCAACGAGTTGAGTAAGATACACTAATTGACTTTCACACTCCCTTGTGGGTCCCTCACCTTCCATTCATTGGTTCCTTGTTGTTTGGTAATTGAGCTAGAATTAGGTCCTTTTATTTATTTTTTGTTTTTCTTTCCATTTCTTCCTTCTAAAATTAAAATTTGCAAAGATGGGTGTTGTCTTTTTATATACAAAGTCTATTGGTTGTCAAGTGGATGCCAACAAAAGGTAAATATTTTTAAAAATTGAGTCTTTGCATTTGAGAGCACCTCTCCTGGCAGAATTTCACTTTAAATATGCGGGGATTGTATAAAAGTGGAAGATGCCTTTTTGGGATTGTCCACTTTCGTGAGACCCCTCAAATTTGAAAAGTTCTTTACATAGTGTAAGGAACAGTATTGAGGCTCTTCCTGAATACTCGGGTCCAGTCATGGTGAAAAACATTGTTTCTTTTCTCACGTTGAGGCAGAGATCTGGGCCCAAGCTGGTGATTTTTGCAAATGTGAAGCTATTCAGGAAGCTGCCTCAAAGCACAAAAAGTCTCCCTGATTCGAGGGACTGGGGCCCCTTCCTGTTCACGTCTCTGCCAAAGGGATTGGAAGCAAACTTACAACCTCCACATGATGCAAAGTGAGGGTAGTAAAATAATTGCAAAGCTTGAAGTACAACAATTTCATTGGCCAAATGGAGATGCTAAACTTTTGGACTCAAAGAGACCCTGATTAAGTCTGAGGATGGAATATTTACACCCTGTAGAAGCAACCCAAAAGACACTAGAGATTTTTGTCTTCTTCTTTACTATTGTACCAGGTGCTGGTTCACAGGTTCACCTTAGCGTATAAACCAGAACCTACAATCATACCCATGTTGGGGCGGCTTTCTAAACATCTCCCAGGCTCTATCAGGGTCTCTATTTGAGTTTATGGATTCAAAATGAGTTGAAACTCAGAAAACCATCAATTTGGTGGTAAACCAGATTCTGTATTTCCTTTTTCCTGAGCGCCTCCAATGCTGCTACATATATTACTGCTCCTACCTGTACAATTACTATAATTACTCTCGAACCTTGTGCATTAGATGCTGAGTTTCAGCATTTCGTACTGAGTTGCATAATATGTTTTTACTTTGCGGATACCATCGGAAGAGGGGATAGGGGGTGAAAGGAGGCCCAAAGACAGGGGGAAGACAGGGTTACTTTTCGGATAACTTTATTATATGTGCAAATAAATATTATTGCAGGCAATACAAAAGTATTGCATGCTTCTTCTTCTTTCCTTGTCTGCCCTTGGCTTGATTCATCTTTTTCTCACACTTCGGGCCCATGTTGCACATTTGGGCTTGTAGTGGGCACTTAGTGTATAAAAGTGGCCATCATTAAAAAGCATTGCTCATTCTTACATATATGTGTTGTTTAAAAAGTGTTCTGATAATTCTTGAAATCCGAATAAAAACCTATGACATAAATCTGGTGTAATGTGTACATTGTATGTGATTGAAATCTGAGTTTCGTTATTCAACCCTTGAGACTCGGATCTGGGTGCTTAATGAATGTCACCATTGAACTCTTGATCCAGCACTGGTAGCTATAGTTCTTATACACAGATACTTCAAAACCCGCACAACCAGGGTTAACAATAAATAACCCAACATGTATCATAACATGGTTAAAAAAGAGTTTTGTTTGGGATTGTTTCTTATTTTACATGTATCCTATCATTCATAGACATAATCAGGGGCTTGGCATCCAAATTTAAGATTTCCTGGGTTATACATTTATCTACTAAGAGGCCTCACTCAAGAAGGTGAAGCTACTTGGTAGTAGTGTCAGTGCTTGTTCCCCTCCCCAAAAGGCCCCAAAAAAAAAACTTCTTAGGTGCATGCTGCAACACCTCATTGCCTGATTAAAATTTCTGTTCTTAACTGTATTTGGCACCCATTTTTTGCCTATATGAAATTAACCCTATCTTTGCAGGAGAAAACTGGTGTTAACAACAATAAAGAAACTGCAGATTTGCAGCTTCATGTTGTATTTTGATGACTAAAAAAGCCCACAACTAGGCTACCAAGTTCCAACATCAGGGAAGCAAAGCAATTCAAAATGCTAGTGTTGGGTACAAATACACCAAAGCTGGAACAAAAACAATGGCCCAAATTATTATTTTAAAAAAAATTTGGGGAGAGATTTGACTCCCAGATTTCTGCTACCAAGTACCAACTGAACTCCTACTTCCTAAAGCAACTACCATGGTACTACCCAGTTTAGTTCTAAGTTTTTAAATGATTATTTCAGTAATTTTGTATTGGTTTTTTACCACTTTTTTGGCCCTGGATCCTTCTATTGGAGGTTCCGGATACAAATACTCAATTGTCATTCACATTGTGGGTGGGGGAGGGTGGGGACTAGATTTTGGCTATGGATGACAGAGGGTGGAACCCCTACATCATGGGTCCCAATTGTTTGGCCTTTCTTGGCAACAAAAGATCAGTTGCTGCACTCCTGTCCACATTGTAATAATACCAGATGCCCCCGCCCCCTTCCTTTAGCCCATTATGATGACTTCCAATCTTCAGCAATTCATGAAAGAACAAGCTAACCTTCCCCACTTGAGTAAGTCCTGCAAGAATTTTTTTAAAAAATAATTAGTTTTTTTGGCATTCAAGACGTCATGGCATTCTGAGTTTTGGCCTGTTCTTCCCATATTCTCGGTTGAAGAATCATTGGACACAGATGCCTTTATAACCCCCATTTGTTGTTGTTGTGGTAGTGTGTTGGGTGGATGCTCTCCATTTTGCTCAGAGTTGAGAGTTGAGAGCAGAGTGTGCAGATTGTGGAATGTAAAGGAGCTTGCTTGTTATTAAGCTTACAAAATTACAAAAATCAGCATTACAGTCTTTGATTCTAGTTCCTTGAAAGCTGCTATTGGTATTATTTCTACTTCCCATTTTTTGTTTGTTTTTGTGTGTTTCTGTTTTTTGGTTTTAGTGATTTGCTTATGGAGCATCCTTCTTCTGTTTTCCTTCTGTATTTGATCTTGTATTTCTTTGTTTTTTTGGAGTTTGGCCATGTTTTTTGCGGTTGGTGTAAATGAAAGAAGTTGGTTTGTTATGTGAGGATTTAGTTACACTAATTCACAACAAGCAGTAGTAGTTGTGCAGCTAGCAAGTCAAATCTAGTAATTTTGCACTATGTTTTTGCAACAGACTGTGTTGCACCATTTGACCTAAAGATGGTGATGCAAAACAGGAATTTCTGATTTTGCTTTTCTTGCAGAAACTGGAAGGAAAGATTTTTCTGAGACTGCTTTTTCTGCAGAAACTGGAAAGGGGGTTTGTAAGAGACTAATTTCATAACATTTTTGGAATGCAGGCAGACACAGAGCAAGAGAGATAGAGAGATAGAGAAGTATACATACAGGTGCTAGGATTACAAAATGGGTTACGACAATTTGCTGTCACCAACACAGGTGGGAGATTTGCCTCTCAAGCACAGAGTGGCTATGTCAGCCTTGACCCGCACCCGCAATGATCCCATCACAGAGTCACCCCGGGAATTAAATGTGCTGTATTATACACAGCGGGCAACTGATGGAGGTCTTATTATCTCTGAAGGTTTGTAGCATCATGAGGTCAATAAACCTCTCAAGTGGTAGTTTTTTCTTTTTTGGGGGGGTATTCAATTTCCTGCTAGTTTGCTTTCTTAAGATTTTGCTGCATTCCAAGTGAAACCCATGGGGTCTCATAGCAGCACTTGCTCATCCAAATTGGTAAAACCCATGGGGCCAAAATTTTCAAAGTGCCCAGATTGAAACTTTTTTGCACACCCATTTACACCCGCAAATTTGCTTTAGAATATGCAAATTCTTTCAGTACTACTACTGACCCTTGGTCATGCTTTGACACCCATGGTGGGAACTTGGCAGGTACAGCTCCATGTGCAATTGGGAGGGGCTACATTCGAGCTCCGGGTGTGTACACAAAAGCCCACCTTGAGGGATGGAAGCTTGTGACTGATGCAGTTCACAGCAAAGGAGGTTTCATTTTCTGCCAGCTGATGCATGCTGGCCGTGTTTCACACTCCTCCTTGCTACCCGATAACCAACTTCCAGTCGCTCCATCTGCAGTCAAGCTGGATGGCCTTGTGCATATCAAGGACGGTGCCAAGGTTGTTATTTTCCCCCCTACTCCCTACTCTTCAAGAGAATATATTCTTCTCTTTGGTCATTACAAAGGAGCTAGTCTAGTGAAGTATCATGATATGTAATTTAGTGCAAGAGTTTCTCATGTGAATAGGTACCTCACAGCAGGCAGGTGGCTGACTGACTGTTAGAACTCAAATCATCTGTGCAGGTGCCATATGAAACCCCTCGGGCATTGGAGACACATGAACTCCCAGGAGTTGTTGCTGATTTTACAAATGCAGCAAAGAATGCGATTTCAGCTGGTTTTGATGGCATTGAACTGCATGGAGGTGTGTGTGTGTGTGTGTGTGTGTGTGTGTGTACTTATCAGACCCTAATTTCTTGCTTCAAGCCACAAGGCCTGCCTGATTACAAAAGCTTGCAGTATTGATTCTTCAACCCTTTTTTTAAACTGTTAAGAGACCAAGAAAATCTATTCACACAAATCAACCCATCTCTTGAATTCTCTCTGTAAATTTTTAAAAACTCAAACAAAATTCAGAACTGCTTGTAAGATCAGATGACTTATCTCAGCTAAATTTTCTCTTATATTTTCATGTGAAATTTTTTCTCCACACATTATGAATTCTGTTGACTACAGCCAAACTGACATTACAATTCTTTTGAGTTGATTGGTTCATATACTGTATAAGGTGAAGATCCAGTTCAACCTCCCGTTTTGCTCTTCATTCCTAAAAGAAAATTTTTTGTGAGTTTTATGATTCCTTTTCTTTTTATGTTGCAGGAAATGGCTACTTGCTACAGGAGTTCTTGGCAAAGCCCACAAATTTACGGACTGATCAGTATGGGGGCAGTGTTGAGAACCGTTGCCGTTTTGTTCTTGAGGTAGATTTTTTTTCCCCCAACACTTACATATCCATTCATTTTGCAATTCTGTCTCAAACCTCATGCATTTCCCCATCCATTTTATTCCCCATCATCCATTTTGGAGGTTGGGTATTTGAGAATTTATTGGCCATTTGTTAGCCAGAGGAAACAAGTGTTTTGTCAAGCCTGGGTTCCACTCAGGATTCATGTCTTCTGTGTCTTGGGTTCTAGTGCACCAGAGGCAGAGGACATGGATCTTTTGTGCAATGGTAATAACTTCTGGGCTTTGAGTGAAGAACAGTGAAACTATATGTTGGGTTGCAGGTAGTCGATGCATGTGTGGAGGCTATTGGATCTAAAAAAGTGGGGATCAAACTTCAACAAGGGGTAACATTCAGCGGTTTACTTGAGACTGAGGAGGACTCATTTTTACAACTCGCCTACTTGGGCCCTGAATTAGAGAAGCGAAACCTTGCTTATGTGGACCAGTCAAGCCTTAATAGAGACCCTTATTACAAGTAAGTCCCATCTATAACAAAAAAAAAATGCATTTGTTACAATCAATGTGTCCAGCACAATATTATACATTCAATGTTATTATAATTGTCAATGATTTGTAGAAGCTTAAATTCCTGGAATGTGTTTTTTTTTGCTGAGGATGACAAGATTGGGTGGATTGCTTTATGCAGGTTGCTTCAACTTACGAAGCCAAATTTTGAAGCTGATCCATACCGGTTTTTCCGCAGTCACTATAAAGGGACCTTGATGATCAATGGTGGCTTATCACCTGAGAAGGTAATTAATTAATTCATGGACATCTTCATGAACTTCTGGTCTAAAATTCTTGTAATATGTCCACACATGGCATCAGTAATCCTGATGGGTTGAAGATGGGTCATAGTATATCTGATGTTAGGTGCATTATGGATTGTTGTAGGCAGAGGAGTATGTGGCAGATGGCACTGCGGATTTGGTAGCCTTCGGTGTTTTGTTCCTTGCAAATGCAAACCTGCCTGCCTTGCTAGCATCAGGACAGGCACTTGATCTGGCTAGTGGTTGGAAAGTCCAGCTGTGGTATGGCAAGAACCCGGCTGATGATCCTGTAGGCTACACTGATTGGCCCTTGGTTGATGCCGTGATTTCTACAATCAAGTCTGCAGCCACAGCTGTGAAGGAGACTGTAGTGGGTGCATGAGAAATCCTTGGAGAAAATGAAACATGAAAAATCCTTTCCAAATTACAAGGGACATCATGAGTTTTCATACTTTTTGGAAGGAGTCCACTTATGAACAAGCTGTTTGATGAAATTCTTGATGACATTAGACATTCTGGTAAGGATTATTATACCACTTGTGCAAAGCCTAGGACTAAGTGGTGGGATTAAACTTGTACCCACTGTTCAAAGTTTTATCATATGCATATAGAAGACATTTTCCACTGTTTAAGTTAGCTATTATTCCGGTGCATCAATGATCAAATCTCACTGACCCTTCTAGTTTTAGATGCTCCAATAACATTGCTACCTATGAAGAAGATCCATAAAAGAGTGCAATTCAACATGCAACAGAAAGTTAAAAATATAATCAATCAACCAATTATTAGCTATGTCAAATTTCACTTACTCTTAATTTGCCAGTTCAATGAGCATCTTTGTATAGTATTAAAAAATAATGGCAATCTTTGAAATTTAGATGTATTAATCTCTTGGTTTTGAGCTGTTTTTAGCATGAGAAGAAATGTCATCAGGTTTGCAACCACTTTGTGTGCTTTGTTTTGTGATTATTTTTGTTGCATTTGTATTGCATCCCTTCTCATTTCATTTTATTCATTGTTGTTAATTAATAACTTCTAGAGTTATACATCGATGTGAATCCCTTTTGCATTTTATGTTACCTCATTATGCATGGTTTCATGAGCAAGTGCCCAAAGGTGTGGAGTTTGGTTCAATGAATGTAATGTAAACTAGATTAACAGATGAATTCATGTAATTTAATTTCTAATGTTTGGTAGATGAAATTAACTTTCATCCCCCAAAATCCTATTTGTATACATCTTGACAACAAAATTATTAGTTGTAAAAAATTGTATTCAATCTTTGGGTTCGGCCTTTTAGATAATTTTCATTATTCACTTGCAATTATGTTTTCTAATGTTAATATTTATGCATTATTTTCTTTTTAGGCTAGTTGAATATTTTGCACAAAGAAATGGGTCAATAATGCACCTTCTTCATAGTAAGTGTTGTCTTAGTGTAACAAGTTGGTTTTAAAGGTTATGTCTTTCTTGCGTAAGGGATTTGGATTCACCTTCAGACTTCTGCCTACCCTATTTTATGGGCTCTACCCTTCAAAGGTACAGACATTGTGATGCACCCAGAAACAGGCCAAAGTTTGGTAGCTCTACATTCTAGGGTCATGTGGAGTCCAGTATAGAAACATTTCTGGCATAACTCAAGGATCCACTTGGGTGTCACCATGTGTTTCTACTTTCGTATGAACTGAATATTTGTTGTTCTTCTCAACCTTTTGGCATTGTTTTTTTATGGTCTTCAAGATTTGTAGTGGCAATGCAACGTAGTGATTGTCGGCTTTGCCACCCAAGAGGGAGAATAGGAGTGAGAATAGGGAAGAGAAGAAAAGGTTATTTGCACAAGATTCAATTCTAGTTGAAGATGCTAGCCCTCCACGAGTAATAACTTCGCTTCAACTTTTTGGTCTAGAAACCTTCGTGTAAAAAATGTAGGTCTATTTTTTTTAGGCCACTTGTTGTTCAGGTTTGTTTATCTTTTTTAGATAGCTACTGCAAGAAGTAGGCAAATAGTGATAGGAATAGAAGCATAACACAAACAGCTTTGAGAAGGCAACAAAAGAATGCAAAATGCAAGCAAGCAAGTGGGTGTTGTTGTTGTGTTGTTGGTTGTTGCAGAGCAAGAGAGACAAACAAATGCAAGAGTTTTTTTCAAAACATTTCTTTCATCAAAAGAGAGGAAGAATAATAAGGAAAAGAATAAGCATTTTGCCTTGGTTCAAATTGCAAACAAATGAGCAAGTGCGGGCAAGACAAGAAGACTCTTGTAGTAGTACCCATATATAAATGACCACTAAAGAGGACTAGGTTTCTCTTAAAATGCCTCTCTATAAGGGTAACTAGTCCACTAAAATGGCTTTTCATAAGACTTTTGTGAGGCGTTTGTCTTGGGTTTTACAAGATTGGGGAAAAGAAGTGAAGATTGCAATATTTTGGTATTAGGGTGTATAGGTTGTGTTGAACCTAGTAAAATAATGATGATGATGTCCAAAACTATGGCAAAGTTAAGGTTTGGCATTGGCATAATGCCCTAGCTAAGGAACCTTAAATAGTTTTCTATATATATTTTTTGATTTGCTTAATTTTGTGTTATTGGCTTTATAAATTTATTGTCGTATAAAAGTAAACAATCTTTAGAAAATGGGCCATATTTATAATGTGTTCTTAATAAACCTCTTTCCTCATGGGCATAAAACATCCCATGTCCCTTAGTTCACCATATGTTATATTCCCATCACCCATTTACCCTTTCATATGCCATCACAAACTTGCTTTCCACCCCATCTCCTATTCAAACCATGTACCACCCACTAGTTCCCCCCACCATTCTAACAAACCACGCACCCCTTATTAGTTCCCCCCATTGGCCCCTAGCCCTTATGCAAATGTGGGGCCCCAACCTTACATTTTCCCAAACCCCTTAGATAATGTTCATGTAGGATTTTGTCCCCTTTCCACTCTATCAACCCTTACAATTGTCCATAGTTAAACCCCCCAACCTATCCCCATATCCCCAACACACATGCAACCTTCACCTAAAGCCTCTTGCCCCACATGTGGGTGTCAATTTATCATTCGAAGGTAAACTCATCATTAGTATTCTTGTCAAACATCTAATTCATCTAATACAAACCCTTGTGACCATCCCAATTCAATACCCTCCTTTACTCTCACCTCGCCTATATAAACTTGGGCTTGGGTTTTGACATTGGATGTCCTTAAGTCCTTCCATTTAAGCTTCTATTTTCCTTGATTGCACAACTACATCCCTACTGTTTTATGGTTTAATGTACAAGTGGTATAACATTTTCCATTAGATAATTTGCAACAAGACCCTAATGATGTGGCAATTTGGCATTTTCTTTTCTTATTACTCTAGTGGTGTCTTGTTTTGCCCCTTCATGGCGAAGTAATTGGGCATAGTGAAATGAAAATCCAATTCAAACATATTTTAATAAGTGATTTAAAAAACCTATAAAAATAATTTTTCTTAGGGGCCCCAACTTTAGTGATAAGGCCTTGGTTTGCTACTCGATTGCTACTTTATTTGGAGAAAAATAATTAAAAATATGTTGGTAATTAGAAGGAAAAAACACCATAAAAAAAATTCTTCATGTAGAATCTATAGCAAAATTATGAACGGAAATTAGCAATCTGAACTCAATGCCTCCTCCCCAACATGATCATCTAGCTCATAAATGCCTTTTTCGAAGTTTAATTCTTAGATGTGTAAGGGAATATTCTTGAGCAGCTTGTGTTTTAGCACCATTTCTCTTGCACCCACATCCTCTGACACCACCTTAGCTCTTAATTTTTACATCTTAAATCAAATGGTTTCTTCTTAGTTTTTCTAGAAAAATATGAAACTTATCACAACTTCGAGTTTTCACTAACTCTTTCAAGTTGGCATTCCAACACATTTCACATTTATCTATAAATGGTCCTTTTGGGATGGTTCTTAAACACCTCCGAGATTGTTTTCACCCAAGATCTTCCAAGCATGGATTCTCCTAGTTGTTTCAACTTTATTTTCATATTACGCAAGGTCACATTCCACATTGAACTGCACATGCCCTTCAGGCAACCCACCTTTTAACCATGACCAAGCTTTCAAGTGAAATTAGTCCCATTGCCATGGGGGAACTATTGTATTCATTCACAAGTTACATTTCATGCATTCAATTTCACGATGCCTATGGAACACATTTTTCTCTGCACAAATTTAAAATTGCAACCAAAGGTGGATGTGAAGTAGTAATCCATAACATCATATGCACCTTGAACCTTCACCCCAATTGGGTTTTTTTTAGTTAAATGTGGCAAACGCTTTCAATTTGGCGTCAAAAGGGGTCATATTTCAAGAACTTCATGCAAATCATACAATTCATCCCATTTGTTCATGCATTCTATGCATTTGAGTGTCCCCTATTTTACAATCATCATAACTATGAAGATGATGTCATTGTCATCCCATCTACCATGGGAACCCATCAAGGTGATCCCTTGGTAAGGGCATTATTTGCCTTAACTCATTTTAAGGCACCAATAACTAATCATTTTCCCTTTTGTTTATTTCCATCTGTTGGTGATGATATTCACATCATAAACCTCCCCTCAATTGTATCATTTGCATATGAACATTTAAAAATCAAACTCCATGTGATAAATCTTTCTATTCAACATTAAAAATGTGTAAAATGGTCATCTTTGCCCTATTACCTAACTTTGACATCCCATCCCAATTTAACACCCCATCTTAGTTTAACATCCCATAAAAAAAAATTAGAATTTTAGGGATTCCATTGGGCACCTCATCATGCACATTATCCTTCATAAAATATACATTGCTAAAAAATGTTCAACATATCAATTTTTTCCTTAAAATGGGTGATGTTCAAATAGCCTTTAGAATTTTAACACATTGTTTCATACAATAACCACTTTATTTATTACAATGCACATTTCTTTCTTCCACATTCATAACGTTCCTTGTTTCCTTTGACTCCTCCCTTTTTCAAATGTTTAGGCACCTTTTGGGTGTAGATCTTTTGATGACCTAAAAAAAAATTAACCCATAAAGAAGTTTTTTTCTCATTAACTTTTGGTGGTATTAGGTTCATATCAACAACCACCATTGTTTCAACAACTTATTTAAGGAACTAGGCCCTTGTAGTTTCAATAATAGTTGTTAAATTTATGGTCAATCAACATCCCTTTTTTCTTGAAGCCTTAACACGAATTAACAACAACATTTTCCTTTTTTAGTAACACCTCAAGATGGCATATGATCTTCTACCAACCCCAACATGCATGTGTTTTCTTCCTTTTAAACAACTCATTAAACAACAAATAATTCAACTTCAAAACAACATCTTGGAACATTTACACGATCCTACCTATTCCATCATGCTATTTGACATGATACCTAATGCCCATTGCGTTCAAATTTTATCATGTTTTGACCTTAGGGTGGCCATTTGGCTTTAGTTTGACTAGTCTTCCACTACAATAAATCATGGTTTTTTTAATTGAAAAAGTAAACAAAAAATCAATCATTTTGACATTTGATCAATTTGACCATTTAGTCATATTGGACAAGTCAATTTGAACATGTCCAATTTAACTAATGGTTTTTTTGACTGACCATAAAACAATTTTTTGAATTAGTCAAATTAGACAAAAAATTAGGCGGCCAAAAAAATTAAATTAAAAAAATAGCTCAAATTTTAAATATAAAAGTGTAATAAATAAATAAGTATACCCCCATTCACCCACCATGGCATCCTACATACTTATCCATAACCCATTTGGATATTATACATTTACACATATGTATAAGGTATATATACGAATATACATATTCTACATGATATATGTTGGTAAGGGGGATTGAACTTTGGTCTCTTTGGCTCCACACCAATGTCTTGGCCATCAAACTATCACAACACTTTGTAAAACAATATGATACCAAATGGATTTAACAAGTTTTTTTGAACTTAAATCGATTTTTTTTGTTAATGTGTATAACAACATTTAAACTTCTTTTTTTTTCATAAGTAGGTAAGTAGGTATTTAATTAGGTAGAAAGGTAGGTACACATACTTATTTACTTATGTTTTTAAATATACATACCTAGTTGTCTAAAATATAGGTAGGGTATGTAGGTAGATGATAGGTAGGTAAGTAAATAATAGGTAATTAAGTAAGTAGATAGTAAGTAGGTAGATAATTAAATAACTTTGGTAGATAATAAATAGGTAGGAAGGACATAAGTAGGTATATGTTAAATAAGTAGATAATTTAATAAACATAACAAGTAAACTAACTGACTAAATTAATATGATCAATTTGATTAAACATGGTCATTCAATATGGTCGATTTGACTAAACTATGGGAATTTTGATAGACCACTTAAAAAATTTGTCCCTTTTGATTAGATGTACAATTTAACATTTGGTTAAAATGGTCATTTTAATAAAAAAAAATACAAACCAAAAAATTCATGTGTTTTTCATGACCCATGTTTTTTAGTCAAAGTGGACATCCTTTTGGTCAATGTGAACATTTTAGTCAAGTTGAACTTTTCGAAAAGCCATGATTTGTTATAATGTTTTTAACATTTCAATTATCTTTTTCAATTTTTTCCATAATGTTTTAAACATGACTTGAATTACCATTTCCTTCAATTATAGGTCTCCTTTGATGCATGTGCACACATCTCATTCATCCTATGGGCTTTTACATTGCACCCATGGCAACAAATGCACAAGAATTCATGATACAATTTGAAACACTTTTGTCGCCATTGCGCGAGATGTTGATTTCCATGTAAGATGAAAACAATTACATGTGTTTCCTTCAACCATGCTCCATTCCTTTTATCAACAAATTGACATTGTGTTCACTAGAAATGGAATTTATACCTTACTTAACGTTGTCATTGTCGAATTAAAATGAGTAGATTTAATTCCTCAATCTTGCACAACTCAAAGGTTTGCTACCTTTGATGCAACTCAAGCTAAAGAAAAGAGTTATTATGACCAACACCCCACTAATGAATTCCTTTCTTTAGCAATTGAAGCATTTGGATGTTTACACAAACAAGTTGATGTGTTCTTAAATGATTATGCTAATGCCAATTAGAGCTTCAAAAGGCCAAAGGGCCTTCCTTTTTTTGACTTAGTTACTTTCTTCATCAAAAAAATTCAATTACATTGCAAAGGATGCAAACATCTTCCATATTAAGTCAAGCAATAACAATGGGCCTAGCTATTTCCCAACTTCCACCCTTTTACAACACACCCCTCATCATCACAACTAACCTCTTATAGGCAATTGATTATTGAGATGGAATTTTTTTGACATCTAGTTTGTGCTAACTTGACATCCTTTAAATTCTTCATTTTTTGCCATCATGCAACAAGCCACTTTTTCAATTTTCTTCTAATGGCTTTCCACATGTTTCAACTTCATTTGTCTCCTAAAATTTGTACGTTCATTTTGTTGTTATTTTTTGTGAAGTGAATGAAGATGGGAGAACCCTAAAGGATCCCTATCATTGAGACTGTGTTAAAGTGATCCAGCAAAGGAAATCTTGTGAGCTTCTTTGTTCTGGGAAAGGCAAAGGTCCATTGGTCTTTCATATGGACACATACTAACTAGTCCAAAAGAAGTCTTAAATGTCTTGTCAATGTGGAAGCTGACCCCTACAGTATGGTCCTTGAAAGAAGCAAGAAAGCAATGACCAAATTCTTTGGGATTCATAAGCACCTTTCAAGTAATTGTGAATATAATTCACAATTATGCCATGTTGATGTTACTCATCGTGTAGCCAACCATGTTACATGGGGAGTCAATTGGCAAATTGATCATGGAAGCTTATGTGCATGCAGAATTGTTTTTTTCAAGCAAATAAAGACTTACCATTTCAAAAAGGAAGGGCCACAAGAAACAACTCACTGACACATTGTTGTGGATGTATGGCAGGTGGACGTCAAGTGATTATTCAATTTCCCTTTTGTAACAATCATGGTTTAAACTTTGGGAACTGGTGTCTTTCAGTGTCTTCTGAACTTGATAGAGAGTTCAAAGGCTGGTCTCGGCAGGAATTCCGTGATCTTCAGTGAGTCCTCTCAAGTTTCTTGGTACCTTCTCACACAGCATCACTCACCCACCGCACATCAACCATCTGTTCCAATTCAATCACAAAAACCTCCACAGACCAACCATCTGTCCTAATTCAATCACAAAACCCACCATACCTGGCCCGAGAACTCTAGTTATACGAATACTGGTAGATGATGAATGCAGAAAAGTATGGAAGAAATCACATACCACTAATGCCTCTGCTGCCTGTGCACTGCAGTCCTTTGTCCCACTGCTGACCTGCAGAGTGCAATGACAATATTGGTACTGCAGCCAAGTGGAGCAAACTGCAGCAACAGTATTCATACAGCAACAGACTGAAACTCACAATACTTGCAATAAAACCACAATGTCAATGCTTGAAACAGAGACAACACATGGATGATGCACAAAGTGACAAACAAAGATGGAGAAGAAGGATATGACAGTTTTTGGGTCTGGATTATGCTCCACTCATCAGGCAGTTTTAATGAGAACAAAAATACTGAAAACACAATTATAAGTTGTTCAGAGGAAAATCTGAGCTTGTTCTCTGCAAGGGTAGCTACTCCCTGAGACAATAAAAATAACACTGGTGGATTCACTGATTCCCTGTGTCTGTCTGCTTCCTCATTCCAATGGGCCCTTGGTCCAGTTTCCATACAAACTATATCACAGAAAGGCAATACCTACTCAAGAATTTTCTATACCCCCAATTTACTTACTCTACCCTGAACAGTGCTCTCAATTTGAGCATCGATTTAAGAAGAACAGTTGCTTATTTACAAAATTCTTGCTACAAATGAAACCAAAAGAGCTACAAATGAACCAAAGAAGGACATTTCCTGATGATACAACCATCATGGACAAGCAACCCCAGTTGCCAGAACACCTGGACTGCCAATGGCCTATGCAAGTTCAAGCTCAAGGTTTGCAAATGCTTTCTCCAGAGCCTTCTTGTCATCATCTTCAAGATGCTTTTCTGGCACACTCCCTTTTGCTGGCATATCAGGTCTCTCTGTTATACTAGTATCATTTGTGATGCTGATCCTCTCTTGTCTAGGAGGTTCTGGTAGTCTCTCAATGTCAGCCAATGATTCTGCCTCAATGTCCGCCTCCAAGTCATCAAACTCCTTCTCAAGATCTGCATCCTCTTCATCAGTTGCTGAGGGTGCTCCTGTGCACAGATGGATACAGCTCTTAGTCAAGGATTTATTCTAGAAAAGCTAGAATTCAAATGCACAATGAAAAATGAAGGAGGGGTGGGAAAGAGGTTGGGAAAATCTGCACCTAAAGCTTCCTGAGTTTCTTTTTGTTCAGAAATAGCTTGGTTAAGCTCTTCAAGACATGTGTGCACCTCATCCAGAGTGACATGATGCTCTTTGATTGCACTTGCGCCCACCTTCACAGCATCAGTCACCTGCTCCCCAATACACACTTAGAGGCTTACCAGTTGGCCCAGCTGAGACTAGACTGTTGTTGACTGGTTTACTGGGCATTTCATCTTCTCAAACTTCTTTGTTAACTTTGAAAACACAGTGAAGCTAGACTGTGGAAGATGGTTCACCTTTTGGGTTGCTTCAGCATCTGCAATTGAAGTCAGGACTTCATCAATTCTATCCATGAAGTTTCCACATCGCTCTTTACTGGAATTGAGAGTTTTCCAACGACGTGCATGCCGTAAAGCTGCCTGTTTGTCCCCAGCCTTTATTGCCCTCACTGTAGAAGCCCTTGAACTGTTCACACATCCAAATTAAATCAATTGAGGACCCAAGGGCTTACATGCAAGCAGTGTGAGGAACAGGAATAGTAGCATATCTGCCAATTTGGCATCTCCAAATCAGCCAGAACCATAAAAAGGGAACCTTTCTATTTCAACCAAGCAGTTAAACCATGTTGCTGAACTATCCACAAGAGTGCTTGAGTATCTTCTCACACCACAAAATTTTCTCTGCTCAGTAAGGATTCAAGAGTTTTCATCCCATTGGAACCATGGCAAACAGCCTGCAACAGAAGTCAAAACCTCCTTGACTAGTGCAGGGTCCCTCAAAGTCAGAAAGTTGAACCAATGCAACCTTGGGGGAGAGAGTACATGGAAGGGGTTAAGACACTGACATTGTGACTCGTTGCTCAAGAATACTGTACTGTTGCTGGAGCCTCTCCATGGTCCAATGAAGTTGGAGGATGTGGCAGTCATTCTCTGAAACAGCTGTAACAAGGTTCTCCTTGAGACTAATTTTCAGCCCCTGCAATTAGAAGAGAAAAGATATCGATATCTTTGTGCTGACAAGGGAGTGAAACAGCTGTCAAACTGAAAACTGACTCAACCATGGAGTGAAAAAGCCCAAGACCACATACCTCAATGTTGTCTGTGCCAATGACTTTGATCTCACGAGCTTTCCCTTCTAAAACAAGAACTACCTTGATAATATCTGCAGTCTCTGCACCCCCACAGAGCTCCTGGAAGTTGGCCATGGTGACTATACATCCTTTTGCCCATTGATTTTCTGTCAAGGACTTGATCACAAGTTTCATGCGCTCCTGGTGAACCAAACAGTTGAAAGGTCTAGGGTTTAGACCTGAAAGCTCTCCAGTGACAGATTTCCAGTGACATACCTCAAGTCAGTTGTAACAAAAATACTGGACAAGTGGTTGTAGCTACAATCAACATGTGGAGTTTATGTGGATTGAGACCTCACCTGGAGCAGGCTGGTTACAATAAGCTTATCCGCAAGTGCAGCATCATGTTCATGGGGGCCAGATGTGCTAAGGACCTGCCTTCCTGCCCATACAAACAATTGTTTGAGGAGAGAACCCGTATATTGCATAAGAGATTGCTGAGAGCTCAGTAACTCCTCTTTGGTTTTAAGCTCGCCTGATTTGTGCATTTCTTTCTGTCAATGGTACACAGAACCTGGTTCAGAACATTTGCGACAATGCAACAATCATAGAATCAAGGACGTAGTACACAAGAATCTGCAATAAAAGGGCTTGTGGGATTTGTGACCACAATTTTGAACAAAGAATAGACACAGTTCATGATTCATGGATCAAGTATTGAGATGCTGTGCCAATGGATCACAGATAAGGTGGTTTATGGTTCACACCAGTGTTAATACAACTCAATGGAAATGAAGAATGCAGTTCATCTGTGCTGAACACAGAGCATTCACTTTTTCAATATTCCTTTGTTGGATTATTGAAACTGTAACATGCAAATTCCAGCTGATTCAGCTTGATTTTATTCATAACAGTTCCAGAGAATTCAGAACAAATTTTGACATCTGAGTATCCGCTCAGTCATGACCTCAAAGATACTGATTTGAAAAGAGATAAAATTCTCTCCCATATTGATGATTCTCACAGAGTAGTATGTACCTTAGAGCACATACTAAACCCTAAACCCTTTCAGTGGAGAAAATGCACAGCAGGAGGGAAAGGCCGTGCCCTGGGAGAGATGTGGCGATGTGTCTAGGGATGTCATAATTTTCAACTACATACTGCAGTAGACAAGGATTTCAGAGATGCAGGTGAAGAAGGGGAGAAACAGTGCACCAGAACTGTGGCAATACCCAGGGGTGTGACGCCTTCTCGTAGATACCATTTCTGTTGTACCTGAGAAAAAAATTAGCAAGCCAAATTCAGAAGCCAATCCATGCCGGAATTCATATAAGAGTCAAGAGGTGGAAATCATTATCTCGAGTTTTTTTTCCCTCTCGGACCGGAGACGATGAGACCAAAAAAACCGCACTCTCACCATGTTTGCATCGATGACGACAAGGTTCAAATGGCGAGCACATTTCACAACCAAAGTTTTCCAGAATTGGAGCCTGGCTTCGTAATCCGCTCTCTGTCCCGTGAAGGCCTTGTACCTAGCTCTTGATATAACCTCGTCTCCCCAATCTGGAACCTCTGCTTCTAAAAACGCTGCAACGCGAGATTCCTCTGCCATGTGAGAACCTGGAAACAGGTTGTTGCTAACAACCAAAGAATCTTTTTTGCAGATGCAGAAGTCATTCAGCAATCCACGGCATATTCATTGGATTCATTCAGAAGCTGCAGAACACAGCAAGCAAAAAGACGAGAACTAGCAGGAATCTTCACAGATTTCCAAGATGAAGACATCTCCAGAATCAGTTAATAGATCCTGAGAAGCACTAACTACTTAGAACATCTGCAGATTTTCCTTCCGTTTGCAAAAAACGTTGAAATGGGTGCAACAGATTCACGGGACGAGATAGAGAGAGAGAGACATGCGTCAAGTTCTGGGCAAGAATCCTCTTGCGGAGAAAGCCTGCAAACTCCCCAAGTCTCAATCCAGAGCCCGACACCTCATGCATCCCTCTCATTCATCCGATCAGATCCGGAACGACACAATCCAAGTCTCAAGAGGAGGAGGTGCCAAGTACCTTGTGTCCGCTAGGGTTTCTTTGTTTTTAGGGTTAGGGTTAGGGTTGCAGACGAAACCCGCAAAGAGCGCGGAAACAGCTGAAGGGCGAGCAAAACCTCTCGTTCCCGGAGAACACAAATTGCCGTCCGCCGCACACTAAACTCTCTTTTGTTGTTTTTTAAGGAGCTTCGACACCATGAGCAAATCTGGACAGCCTCCGGATCTGAAGAAGTAAGTGGTTTGCAGTTTTTTTTCTCTTTGTTTTTTTACATTTCCCTTTCCATTTCGTTGCTCTGAATGTTTTGGTCTCTTTCTGGTTTTTCATTGTCATCCCGTCGCAGTGGTCTGATGGTTGGTTGGGGTCTCTGTTGCTGTACAGGTACATGGATAAGAAGCTCAACAGTGAGTGCTCGTTGAAACTCCAATCCTCGTTCTTTTTCCGCTGTTGCGTCTCTTTTCTTCTTTACTTGACTTTCCTTACGCCGCATTTCCCATCCTTTCGTCGGCGTCGGTCTCGCTCATGACCAGTCAGTCCACCATAGCTGTCTTGTGGGACTATGGTTGAATGCCTCTTAATCCCAGCCGAGCTCATTTTCATGTTCGTCTGATTCATGCGAGGCTGAGAGAGATAGCTGGAAGTTTTCGCTGACAGCACTCTTTATCACTGGGTGTAATCTGATAGTAACTTCTCAGACAATTCATCATTCTGTTTTGCATAAGGTTTCCTTGCACGCCTTAAGGCTGCTGCTGCTACGAGCAGTCATCAGTGGAAATGCCAGTACCACTTGCTGCTTGCTCATTGCCAACCTCAATACTGTTCTTGGAAATGCCGTTCTGAATCTTCCATGTCTCTGAATCCATCTGTACTGATGATTGCAGTAAAATTGAATGCCAACCGGAATGTGATTGGAGTCCTGCGCGGCTTTGACCAGTTCATGAATTTGGTGCTGGACAACACATTAGAGGTTAATGGAAATGATACTACAGAGATCGGCATGGTTGTAAGTTTTCCCACTTCCGTGTCCCTTCAAGTTCCTCCATAGACACCCAACTCACAACAGTGGTTGTTTCTTGTATCTTTGCATCAACTGGCTTTCTTTACATTGCCATTTGCATCATCCTCATTGTACATTGAGCCAAATTACTGCATCCCCTTGTATAATAAAAGTCTTCACTTGTATATGCAGGTCATACGTGGTAACAGTGTGGTGATGATTGAAGCCCTTGAAGCTGTTCGATAGTCTGGAGAAATACAAACAGCCCTGTATTCTTGGCATGTGCAGCCTTGATTGGCTTGGAACACTAATGGAATTAATTAGGCGAGGGTCTTTCATTTGAATCTAGTGCTACCATCAAGAACTGCAGACCTGGGTTGGGTGCTGAAATTATAGATTGCAAACTATGTACATGTTTTGTGGGTGAGTTTTTTTTTGTCTGAGTTTCTGTAATAGAGGTCAGTTCTTTCCATTCTGTCTCTGTAATGTCTACACTGCCTTCTTGCATATGACAAATTAAGTTTTGTAGGAATGCTTATGGACGGTCGAATGCCAACCAAAGACTCACGGATGGTGTTCAATCTATCTATAAGCTAAAGCAACCTGTTCAGTTGTGCCTATAGCATGGTCATGACTACTGATTGACCTACAAGTGCCCACTGTACATTATTGTATTTTAATCAGTTCTCTTAGTTTTGCACCATTTCTAGAGGGAGGAGTGTATTGGCTTTTGTTCCCCCAAGATCTCAGTCAATGAATTGCAGATTGTCAATTCATCTCACAACAAAGAAACACTCTTTCTGCAGGGCTGATTTGCCACTACCAGCATACTTTTGTTTCTGGTCCTTCAATTCAGTTAGCATTCCTTAGTTTCAATGGGACTGGCTTTACATGATCCCATGGCTATGAGTTGTTACATGTTCTTGTGTTGTGTGGAGCAAATCAGTTCTTATGCAAGGGATACTTGGAATCTGTTTATTCAATTGCTCAAAACAATAGCTCAAAAAAAATTCAAAAAGAATGAAAATCCAAGCAACAAACTCCATAAAAAAGTTAAATACAAGCTTGAAAGAAAGGAATTGTGCAACAAATTCAAAGAAAAAGCTGAAAACAACCCCAAGAATGTGGTAGGCAGACCAACTTCGACTGAATGTCAGTGGCTGTGTTGATTCTCGTCATACATATCATGCAATCTCTCCACGTACCCAACTCTCAGTAATGTATATCAGCAAAATGAGGTGTTGCTGCTGATTGACGGTGTGGGCAAAGAGCAGAAGCAGATGTCCTCAACAAGAGATGGAGCTGATCATCACCATAATGTTGCAAGGTAAGGACATTCTTTTTTGGCCTTGTTGCTAATTGTTGGAGCTGTTCACCATCATGTCATTGCAAGGTGCAGTAGGACATTCTTTCAGTCATGGCCTTCTTGTTGCAGACTATTGGAGCTGATCATCACCCTGTTGTTGTGAGGTGAAGAAGAATATTCTGTCATGGCATTGTCATAGCAAATGATGGGAACTGATCACCAACATCTTGCAATGTGGAGGACATTCTTTCATGGCATTGTTGTTGTTGCAGATGATGTAGTTGATCACCAACACCTTGTTGCAACTTGGAGGATGATATTCTTTCATCGCCTATGATGGAGCTCAACGTCACCACACAGACTCAGCTGATCATCATCATTATGACCATCATCATCATCATCATCATCATGCTTCAGTCCTAGCTCTTCTATTTCCTGATGAATCCAGTTGGCAATACTGGAATTTGCTGCAGCATTGTTGTTGTTGTTGTACTGATCACTGGATTCTTGTGGTGCCGGTTGCAATTTCCTCCGGTTTTTGCAAGAGAAAGAGAAAGCTTGCTCCAAGCGAGTCACAATATGGGTCGTGGAAGGTCGTCCCTTACCTTCCTGTCGCACACAATGCTCTGCAACAGAAGCAAGAATTGAAACAGCTTGCAACTCGAGTCCTTGAGGAATGGGTAATCTGAAGTCAAGAATGGAAACAAGCTCATGAGCTTGTACCCGAGGAGTTGAAAAATCTACCACATTGATCAATTGGTTGGCAGGAATTCCCTTGTTCTTGTTGGAGCATTTGGAGATGGCTTTCCTGCCAACAGTGCGAAGCTCCAAGAGCACAACCCCAAAGCTATAGACATTACTCTTGGTAGTCAAATGCTGAAGACGGTAGTACTCAAGATCGATGCAACCCATTGTACCTGCAGCAGCCATGGAGATGTGCGACACTTCTTCTTCAGGACCCAAGAGAGAAAGCCCGAAATCCGAGACACAAACAGTCCATGAAGCATCCAGCAAGATATTGGAAGATTTGATGTCACGATGGATGACGGCGGGTACAGCATAGGTGTGAAGGTACTCGATTCCTCGCGCAGCTTCTAACGCTATCTTCACACGCA
>Ga0116227_10000477_pt1 | contig 77589 bp, 69 predicted proteins | sample S1TSphgellanicum_FD_89693 | JGI IMG/M metagenome (GOLD analysis project Ga0116227, IMG submission 89693) | Host-associated microbial communities from peat moss isolated from Minnesota, USA - S1T2_Fb - Sphagnum magellanicum MG | ecosystem: Host-associated > Plants > Peat moss > Unclassified...
ATATGGGTGTATTTTTTTGGTTTTTGTTTTTTTTGAAGTTTTGTGTTGTGTTGTTGTTTTTTTGTTGGTTGGAGTATTTGGGTTCCTTTTTTTTTTTTTTTTTTTTCTCTTGGATTCTTTAAGAGCTTGAGCAGATTGTTGAGTTTTTGGTATCTTGAAGAATTTGGGTGGCAGTTTTTGCTTTTGGACCCTTTGAAAGTTTCAACAGATATTGAGTTTTTTGGTAGCTTGGAGGATCTAGGGTTCACTTAGTTGCTGGTGAATTCTTTTGACGGAGGAGGTGTTTTAGGGTTCTTTTCTTGGGTTTTGGGTGAAGAGGAGGGAGTGTGAATATTATTGAGCCTCGAGGTTTTTTTTTTGGGATGGTTGGATACTTGGTGTGTGGTTTGTGATTTTGATTTGGTTTTTTTCTCTGAGAGGAGTATTTTGGGAGGAAGCAATGGAGCGGCGGAGATGGAGTGAAGTGGGTTTGGTGATCCTTGGAGTTTTGTTGCATTCTTCCTACATGTTGAGTATTTTTGACATCTACTTCAAGACGCCGATTGTCCATGGGATGAATCCAGAGCCTCTGGGGATTCGAGCACCAGCCAAACGTCTCGTCCTGTTCATAGGTGCATTGTTTCTGTCTTATTGTTGTCCCCTCCATTCGCATGGGTAGTTTCTTTCTTCCCAGCAAAAATCTGTGTGCACATGTGAAATCCAGGGTTGTGATTCTGGCATCTATGTTCTCTTCCTGCAAATTTGCTCTCTTCTAGGTATTGCTCACACAGTTTAGGGTTTGACAAGATTAGGTCTTTTCTCCATCTCATGAAGGCAAACAAGATTTGGTTTGTTGAATTGCTCCAGATGAACACCTGACTTTGAAATTTGGAGGGCCTTTTTCCTTTGACTCAATTGCTGCAAACTTCCTGAACAAAAACTCTATGTGAATCCTGGATATTTCCCTCACCCACAATGGTTGCAGATGCCAAATCCATGTAGCAATGATGCTGTAATCTGTAGCAACTTGTTCTTCAATGTCCTGAGAAATCACAGAAAATATTTGATTTCTGTGATTTCCTTGGGATCTGAAAGATGGTTCCACCCCCTGGGTGTTGCTCTTTGCATCTAGACCTATTGGGCAATCTAGGAACTTGTCCTTCCAGAAACTCTCTGAAGTCTGGGACGGGAAATAAATTGGATATGTTCAATTCCTCCACCCTGTCATAGAGAAAGAGATCGAAAGACATCAAAAGAGATTGAAAGAGATTGTGAATTTGATCATGTGAATTTGCTGGATTTGGGACAGCTGATGGAATGAGAGCAGACAAATTCTTTGAAATGGATACCACTGGCAAGCCGAGAGCACCATACCTACACAACATCATGCATAACAAAGGTCGGTGGGGAGTATCTCATGCTCGTCCACCCACTGAGTCACGCCCTGGCCACGTTGCAATCATTGCTGGCCTGTATGAAGATCCAAGTGCTGTCACAAAAGGTACAAGACTTCATTTACATTCATGAAGTGTTTTACATTCATATACACCATACCCCATGACTTCTTCTCTCAGTTCCTTTGTTGTCTGCATGCATTTGAGCATGTCAAATCCATATCTGAGGTCCAGGCCCAGTAAGGAAAATATGGGCTTTGACAGGGGCATGTAATAAGGAGATTCTCGGCTTTGGTAGGTTGGAAGGCAAATCCAGTGGAGTTTGATTCAGTGTTCAACAGAAGCAGGCATACAGTTGCCTTTGGGAGTCCTGATATTGTCCCTATTTTCTGTGGGGGCCTGTCCAATACTCATTGGAAGTCTTATTCACATGAATTCGAAGACTTTGCCACTGGTAAATGTACTCTGCAATTTTGTGTCATTTCAATGCAAAGGTGCTCCTGCAATGAAACACTTTAGGGCATAGTTTTTTCTTGATTATGAGCTTGAAGGGTGCAATTCTTCACGCTTGTCAAGAGAGGTTGGGTTACATCTAAACCCTAAACCCTACACCACCCTGCAGGCTAGATGAGACCAATGTTGTTCTCAAAAGCAAGGCCTTGTATTCAATCCAAAATCTCTGGGCTCTGTGGCATACCTTCTGTCCTACACCCTATGTGCAGCTGGGCTAAGAGAGAGCCATTTTTATTGAAGTCCTTTGTCCTTTCTACAGATGCATCTTTCTTGGATGACTGGGCATTTGACCGATTTGGGGAGTTCCTGAATGAGTCAAGGCATAATATGACTCTCGCTGAGCAAATTGACGGTGATGGTTTGATCATATTTTTACATTTGCTGGGGTGTGATACCAATGGGCATGCACACCGCCCATATTCAGACATCTATCTCAACAACATCAACCTAGTGGATCGTGGGGTCAAGAGCACAGTGAAGGTTATGGAGGAGTACTTCCCTGATGGACAGACATCTTATATCTTCACAGCAGACCATGGGATGAGCAACAAAGGTAGGTTCCCTTCCATAAGTATGCAATAGTATGAGAAGCATTTGTTGTTACTGGGTGTGATTTTTTCCTTCCTGCTTTGGTTTTAGGGAGCCATGGGGATGGAGACCCAGCTAATACGGAGACACCACTTGTTGCATGGGGAGCTGGGGTACGAGGACCGGGGCTGGCAAGTCCCGAGGATGATGTTGATGATGGGTTGCGGTTTGTGGATCAGCATACCCATCATGAGAAAACCCCTGCTTCCTGGGGCTTAAGGAATGTTGAGCGCACTGATGTCAACCAGGGGGATATTGCCCCCCTTATGGTATGGTATTATGTATTCTGATGAACATGCTCCTTGTGTGTGCTTTTTTCAAGAAGGATTGCTTTCCTATGTTTGCATCTCTAGGTTGTATGAGTAATCAATCCTTCTTAGTTGAATGCAATCAAGGTTTTGGGGTCCTACTTTTTAAAGGATTGTTTTGTTTCTGTGTGGCCTTGGCAGTCAACACTTTTGGGTCTTCCATGTCCTTTGAACTCAGTTGGGACATTACCAGTGGAGTTTCTTGCCCTTGACCAAGTATGGAAATTATTTGAATCCCCTTAGCTCAAAATCTTTACAACCTAGATGATAGTAGTAGTCCAGGTACTTGGAGATCACTCATTTTCAATTTTCAGATTGTGGACCTCTTCCAACATGCATCTAGTATGCAGCCTTTTAAACTGGATGTGCGTGTCTCCATGTAATTGTTGTTTGGGTGTACAGGAAGAGCAGGCACAGGCAATGTTTGCAAATGCAAAGCAAGTTCTGGATCAGTTCCTGCGCAAATCCCGTATCCAGGGCTTTGGGTGTTGGGTGTTGGGTGGGGTGTTTAGGTCAAAGGGTTTTGGGTTTATTGGGTTTCTGACTTAGTTGATGTAACAATAATGTTTCATCCAGTACTTGAATGGCATGCATATCCAACGGTGATTTTTTCCTTGACATGGGTGAGGGTAGAATTGAAGCAAGCGACGTCACTCTTCTTCAAGCCCTTTGGACCTCTCATTGGTTACAAGGCCACTTTAGTCCACATTACAAATCTCATTGCTGTTGGCCAATTTGTATTAGCACTGCAATCAGCACAGGATCTCATCAGCCTAGCTCTTGATGGGTTGCATTACTTCCAGACATATGACTGGCTATTTCTCATGTCCACCATTACTGTTGGGTATTTGGGTTGGATGCTCTACATTCTCCTTCATGTGCTGCAATCATACACTACCTTCCCTATCTTTCACCGAAAAAGGAGTCAACGCAGATCATACAACTCACAACCTGGAAAGGCAGCGGTAAGAAACAAATGCTCTGGTCACTTACTCATTGTTGATTTCTCATTGAAGGAAAGGAAGTGCTGCAGGGTGTTTGTATGACCTCTTCTTCAATGTCACAAAGGCATATCTCTCCGCGTGCTCTTATTTGCATTTTCCAATTCTTTGGAAAATTGTCTTTTCTAGCATTGTTTTGCCAATTGTGGGTTGTCATTTGGTGTAGGTGCGCCTTGCAGGAGGGGTATTGATGGGGATCAGCTCGTTGCTCTTAATTGTTGAGCAATCACCGCCTCTTTATCATCTGTACCTGGGTTTGGCAGTTTTCTTCTGGACAGAAATTCTTACTGATATCTCCTTACTCCAAAGCATTGGTTTGGCAATCAAATCTGCCAAACTGTCATGGCTGAGCAAAGCAATCTTTGCCTGTTTGATTTCATTTCTTGTCCTGGAGCTTCTGGTAAGTGGGCTTTAGATTTCTTTTTGTGCTTTCTAAAATTTGCAATCAGACCTGATACTTGTAAGGTACATGATGCAGATTCTTGGAAAATGTAGCTGTACCTACAGTTATCTTAGTTGACAATTGTGACATTTCTGTTAGTTTTGGCCTCTGCTAACAATTCAGCATAAAAATTGCAGGTGGCAAGTTTCTTTCGGAGAGAGGTCTATACAGGAGTGTTTTTGGTCGCAGGAGTTGTGGGTGCGGTGGTTGTGTCATGTAATACTCCGGATGTGTCCATGGTACCTGCATTTGTGTGGGCAGCTTGTTGGTTTATGTCAGGCTTTACACTCATGCCTGCACAAATTCCTGACAACACCTCCCTTGTGTAAGTTGTCCCCTCATCCTGCTTTTCTCCAATATGGTTTCACTGGCTGTAATATTGTATTCTGTTGTGGCTGATGGTCAAGGGCACAAATCTCACTTGCAATGGTGTTATTGGGGAATGCAGAGTGGGAAGTGGAATTGTTGTTGTACTTTTGGCAATAATTGGGAGGTGGCTTGATTGCATGCCATCCTCAAAACCTGCATTGCAACGCATTGTGTGTGGTCCTTCACGCAAGTCTGATAAGTCAAAGTGGTTATTCTTAATCCAGGTAGAGATTCCCTTTTTTCTCCTTGCAGAATGTATCATCTGAAGAGTAGTAGAAGAACATGACAGTCTCTGCTGCTGAATATCATGATAGTTTCTTCACCATTGTGGGTGTTGCACTCCTTGTGGGTTGGTGGCAGGTAATGCTGGTGTTGGCAGCATCAGCTATGGTTTGGATCACAACATCACACAGGACACAGAAAAAAGGCCTACCTGTTCTCCATCAGTTCATCAACTGGTCCCTTGCAGGTCTCTCTTAAAAGCACACTCCCTTTCCATACATGTTGCTTTTGATTTCCCAGCTTTTCCTTTGTTTTCTATTGGTAGTTTTTGGGTCTAAGATTTTGGAATCCAGAAGTGCAATAACTATGTCTTGGGTGTGGTGTGTGAGCAGGTGTGTCAGTTCTTCTGCCATTGAAGTCGCCTCGTGGGATGCTTGCTCGTCTTATTTCTATCTTCCTTGGGTTTGCCCCACTTTTCTTACTGCTCTCCATTGGGTATGGACATCCCATTTTGCACATGTGGTTTAGGGTTAAATTTGTATTGTTCTCTCTATGACAGACTACATCAGTGTCCCTTCATGAAACATTTATGCAGTGAAATACTATGGAGCTGAAGCTGTGTTCTTCTCTGAAGCTGTGGGTTTTGCTGATTTGTATGAGCTTTTGTGTCCAGATATGAAGCCTTGTTTTTTAGTGCACTTGCAATGGTGCTCTTCTCATGGGTGCTGGTGGAGTCAGCTGTCTGTAACTCTATCGTGCAGGGAGGATCAACCTCATCACCCAAATGGGAAAAGTTGAATGCCAATTTCCTGCCAGAGCCAACTGGCTTGAAGTCCTCCAGGGTTGCAGTACTTAGGATAGAGTTGTTGGATACACGGATTGCTCTCTGCTTTGTTAGTTCTCTCACCCTCACCCCTTCTGTCCAGAGATGGAACTCCACATGTTTCTGTCATGATTGCTGCCTATTTCTATCTGGCATGAAATTCTGGTTATCTGTTGCAAATTGTGCCTTTTATCTGTTGCTCAAGACCTCTTGGGGCCCCATAATTAATTTTGTGCCCTTCTCCAAGTACCCAGTTGCCTGCTTCAATCTAGAGAACAATATATTACTGGAGTTGTGAACTCATTTGCGTAAGAGATGGAATCAAAAAACTTCCTTTTTACTGACAGATTGGTATTCTGCATTGCAGCTTGTTTTGATCAATGTTGCATTTTTTGGAACGGGCAACATGGCGAGTGTTGCTAGTTTTGAGATATCGTCAGTTTATCGATTCATAACCATCTTCAATGTAAGTTGCAATGTTGTTTTTCTCAAATATTCTTGTTGGCACCAGTGGATGTATTTGGATTGTGTCAAAGGTATTGTTCAAATTGTTTTCAAGTTGTTATGGCAAAGTACAACAGCTTTTCTCCAGCATGAAAAATCCTTTTAGCTTTTTGCATGTCTCCTGCATTGTTGTTGTTGTAGTACTCCTGTAGAAGACGTCTGGAAAACTAATGATCATATTTCTGTCAAAGTCTTTTCTATGGTCTGATTGTAAATGGGAATATGTTTATGGTGGGTTTTTGGGGGTATCACAGCCTTACATAATGGGAGCGCTTCTTCTGTGCAAGCTTTTTGTCCCCTTCATCCTTGTCACGTATATGACTGGACCCAAGCACTCTTGTTATGATTCTCTATGACAAAATCTGCTGAAGTAACATATCCATACAAAAGCCCCTTCAACATAAGCTCTAGAAGAACACTGTGACCCATAAACTAACTCTCTGCAATTGCGGATTTCAGTTCACTGTTCCATTGGAAACTGTAACCTCATTTTTGTGTGCTTGCAATATCACAGTATCCATGATAGCGGGGGGGTTTTTTTTGTGGTGTCACAGCTGTGCTTTCAGTGCAGTTACAAGAGTACTAGAACTCCCACGACTTGGGTGCTACTTCATCGTCCTCTTACTTTCTGATGTCATGACGATACATTTCTTCTTCCTTGTAAGCCTCCCCACATTTTTTCCCTCCAGATTTCATCAATGTTCTGCACTGTACTTGATTGCTTTGCACCTACATGAGGACCAGTGGAGAAATCTTTTTTTTTGTTCAGCCATATGCACTGACTGGGTTGAACATAATCTGTCAAAATCTGACAGTTGGCATAATTCCCTTTGTGTAGAGCTGAGGATTTCTCTGTTGTGGTTTCACTGATCTTTAGTTACGTTTTTGTTTGTTGTTGGTTTCTGGGTTCTGGGGTATAGGTTAAGAATATAGGGAGCTGGATGGACATAGGCCAGAGCATAAGCCACTTTGGGATCATGAGTGCCCAGATTGTGTTTGTGTTGCTTCTCTTTGCACTTTCTAGTGTATTCACCTATGATTTTGACATCATGTCACTGCAACAGCCTGCTGCCTCCCCTGCGTTGCACACAACATCTGGACACAAGTACAAGTAAAAAACATGATTCACTTCACGTTGACACAACAAATTCCCTTTTCTTTTTCTTTCTGTCAGGAGTTTCTTCTTCACCACATCATGCCATGTACCAGTGATGGTGATGGCTGGGAAAGCTTTGTCACCGTATGAATGTGTGGGTGATGAGCTTAGTCAATGGATGATGATGACAAGTCATCACATACCTCTATGCTAGAGAATTAACAGCTCCTGACACTTGATTTTTACTTGATTTTTCCTTCTTACATTTGTTGAGTTAGCCTTTGCATTTGAAGGCACTGTATTTGAAGCATTGAAGAGCAAGTAGGTAGTTGTCCAGTGTGAGATGCTCTTGAATTGGAGTAAAAAATGAGCAGTAGATTGGCTCGTTTCATGTGGTCTCTCTCCTTTCTCATTTGCAGAAATGAAAAATCAATTCTTCCCATCTTCTGTGGAAAGGAATAGATCAGGAGCAGAAATTGAGTTTGCATTCTGCAGTGGCAATCATGATGACATTCGATGCTGACAAGTAAACATATTCTTGCTGAAGCTGCAGATTGTGTCTATCAATTGTTGCTGCAGGGACTGACTTGTAAGGACTCCTAAGTTTGGAAAACTCTTAGTAACATGTGGAACCATAGACTCTGATTTTGTTTGATTGATTACACAGTGGTAGTAGCTCAGGATGATGCTTCAGGAAATCTGAATCTTTGCTCTATTGATGGACCAAGTCTCTTGAGAAGCAGCATGTTTTTGCAATTGACACCTCAGGAATCGATACAACTGATGCATCAGGAATTGATGCAACTGATACTTCAGGAATTGATGCACTGATGCTTCAGGAATTGATGCAACTGATTCTTCAGGAATTGAGCAATGCTTCAGGAATGGTTGCTGGATTCCCGAAGCATCATGCCTAATTCTTTGTGATGCATCATGCTTAGGAATTGTTGCTGAATATTGACATTATGCTATTGAGATATGCTGCAAATTCCTCTTTGTTTCAGCATTTGACAAGTTTAATTTTGTAATTTGCTCGATTTCTTGCTGGCTGTTACTTCCATATTGTGAACCTACTGTTTTAGGGTTTGTCTTATCATCTTTCACATTTCCGCTATGCTCCTATCTCTCTGCTACTACTATTGTGCTCTGATTACAGCCTTTTGTGCTACTTTCAAATAAATGTCTCCAGATTGTAATGCTTGCTGTGATTTGTTTTGGCTGGAGGTAATGTAGTAGTAGTAGTAGAGAAATTGCATGTGCAGACTGTTAAGCACTGAAGTTCAATACCAAATTTCCAAAGCATCACACCCAATTCTTCACAAAGCATCATCATTCATGCTCAATTCTGGAAGCATCACTAATTGCAAAACACTGGACCCAATTTTTCACAAACCATCATTCATGCTCAATTTTGGAAGCATTGTCAATTGCAAAACATCATGCTCAATTCGGGAAGCACTGATTTGCAAAACATGCTGCCACAAGAAAAAAGACCAGTTGAAGAACTTACTCTTCCATGACCTAAGATTACTACACACAAAACATTCAAATTGGTTTTCAATATAAAATCCTTGTGCCTTGTATTTCTTTTGTCTTCTCATGTTCTCCAATGTTTGTAGTGTAATAGTACCTACTCATTTGTTATACCAAAAGCCAACAACAACAACAATGTGCTTATAGTTCTCTTGTTGATTTCCTAAGGTTCTTTGACATCATCAACTTATAGTGGGATTTTTGTTTTTTGTTTTTTCTTGAAAGTTTGGTCCCCATGCACTTCTTTTCATACACCCATTCTCACATATTTTGAGTTCATCATGAATCTAAATTCTTGGATCAATCTTAAAAGCATTATTGTCATGAACTTGTTTTTTAAATTTTAAACTACCACTCTTCTTTTGATACACACACAATCATGGATTTCAATTTCATTACCAATCTAAACTCTCGAGTCGATAATGACACAAATTATATTGTCATGAACCATTCTTTTGATAGAATCACAATCACATAATTTGTATTTCAGCCTTAAACTAAACTCTTGAGTCTTTTGATGGTGGGATTGTTTTTGCATCTTATCACCCTTTTGTAACATGATCACTTGAACATTTTTATACATTTTTGTACATGTCCATGGACTCATTTTTGTAAATTTTCATCCATTTAATTTTCCAAATCAATTTTTTTCAATCTTAATTTTTGGGCCTTGATCACCTTCTACCATAATGCACATATTTAATATGCCTAATTTCACACAATACCCCCATCCACCACAAATGGTTTACATTAACCACAAAATCAAATTAACAATACCTTCATATGGAGGAGGAAAACATTGATTATGGCCATGACAGGATGAACAATACCTTGGTCAATGAAAGCTTGGGGTCATACTTAACACAATTGATAATTTTTCTTTGTTCCTATAACGTAATACTTGCACAATAATTTCAAACCTAAAATATATTGCATTACTTGCATATAATTATATTGTGTACTTTCATGAAAGCCCTCCCCTTGGTGCATATTAAGGTTTGAATATGCATGTATTGCAAAAACTTAATTCCTTACCATTTAAATCCCTGTCACATCATGACTAATCCATTATATGCAATATTTGCATGAATGTTGTTTCATGTATTTTCATAAAAGGGTAAAAGGAGGATTTCATTAGGCAAAGTTGGGAAGGGGTGGCTAAATTAAGGTTGTGTGGTTTTTTAAAAAAAAGAGAAGTTTCAATTTCACTTTTGATTTTAAAAGAAATTGGAGGTTATTTGGGTGTGGATGCGAACATGATTCTTCCCATTTGAAGATCATGTAATTTTAGTTTTAACACATTTTTTCAAATTCAAAAACCTTTAGGTTTGATTCAAAACTAGGTTCAATTCCATGTAGACATTACACACTCCCCTATGCTAGATATTATATGGATAATTTTTTTTGTATTTAATTTTGAAGTTGAAACTACTTGTCAATTTTTCGGAAAAAAATCGACATGCTTACTTTAAAAGACCTACCTTTGTTTTCAAAAATGTTTTTTCATGGTTTCAATTTTGAGTCCAAACTTAACAAAAGACTAATTCCAATGTTTGGTTTTTGTGCCAATTCCAACAAAAAGATGTGATCTTGGGTCTAAGTCACAAAAACTTGTCTCAGAGCCCTTGGTTTTAACATTGGAAATTAGATACCTTCACAACAATGGTGGCTATGCGATGCATATGTAATGTTCTCATGTAACATCGACAACAATGCACCATTGGTGAATGGGTGGGTAATGCTCATGCAAATACTAACGTCATACATATTGCAATACCTTCATTGATCATTGGCAACATCACAACCTTGGTGAGTTTTTTAAGCAAGTAGGAGTAAATCAATAATTTCAAAAGTAGGCTAAGGTGATGGGTGTGTTAATTCATTAACTACTTGATACATTGAAACATTAACTATTTGATATACTAAAACATCAACTACCCAATACATTAAAACATTAACTACTTGATACATTAAAACATTGACACATTGATAAACTAAAACATTGACATAGTGATACACTAACAATAAAAGGTGAAAGATTTAGTTACCTAAGTGGGGCAAAAACTACATCCATTTTTGTTGATTCTCCTTTTTCAAACATTAAAGGGGCATGTAAAAAAACTTTTCCCTTCCCACAATGAAAAATAATAGAACTTCAACAATTGCATAAGCATTATCAATGGGATTTTTGGAGTTTAAAGCCTAACAAGCAATTTTTGTACAATTTGTGCCTCCGTAACTATGCAAGCAAATAAACACGATTAGTATTAGGGAATGGGATTAATATATAACCAAAGCAATGCTAACATACATGATTTAACTTACAATCATGACACCAAGATAACTATAACATCTTTTTCAAGATGTGTTGGTTAGATGAAAACATTTGCCATATTGGGTTCCAATCCCAAAATGCTTCCTCAATCCATTAACCATTTTCCTTTTTCCATTGAAATATTGTTTTATGCAAAACTTCAGTGCGCATTACACCTGCCTCCATTTCCCATTTAGACAATTCAACCTCAAAAGTTTTCAATGCATGTCGATATGAAACATAAGATATCAACATGTTCATTTCGTTAAATTGAGTTGCATTTCATTGATCTCAGATTAAGTTGTGTAAAACATTGTTAATAAGGTCGCACATACATTCATAAGAAGTTTGGAATTGTCCCACAACATCCACATTACAAGGAAAAACACACAAATAAAATGAAAAAAATTCACAATACATAATACACATTGTGGGGCTTATACAATAATACATACAATGTAACCTAATTCATTGATACATACAACTAATTTAATACATTGATATATTATATTCGTGTATGATGCAATTGAAGTTACTAATAATAAAACATTAGAGTGAAGTTAGTCATACCACCCCAATGTAATACCAATGACCAATTGTAGTTTGAAAGGTTATTATGAATGTATCGATGGTTACAAAGTGTCAAAATGCGTCGACAAATTTGGATGGATTTTGGTTTCTCCCTTCCCAATTAACAAGCCCCTTCCTACCTTTAAAAACATGCCATAAGTTAGGTGTAGGATGTGCTCATGGTTTGATTGGTCTTGACATATTTTTTTCAAATTTAACAACATTGATTGTGGCTTTGTGGACCACATCTTGTCATTTTTCATCTAGTTTTAACTTCCTTCAACCCTTGTCCAAAACCTTTTCTGCATTTGATGGAATTCCTTTGGGCAAACTCATTTTCTTTTTGGTTGGCAAGGGTTGTGCAAGTTAAAGGCCAATGAGAAGGGCCACAATCTATCATATTACTGGTTGAAAAGGAGCCATGAAAGGTGTAGGTACTAATAACATAGGAGGGGAAATTACACCTTTTGCAAATGTGATAGATTTCTTTTGCATTTTAATCACACTATGAAAAAGCATGCCCTTTACAACTAGAATAAATCATGTCCTTTGCAATTTGTCCTATGTAACTAAAAAAATGCACTTTTAGTTGCATAGGACAAGTTTCAAAGGTCATAATTTTTAATAGTGACAAACGAAGGTGGGGGAGGTGGAATAGGGCTTGAAGATGGAGGAGGAATAGGAGAGATAGTGGTGGAAGAAGAGGTGCATATGGAGGAGGTGAAGATGGAAGAGGAATAGGAAATGAAAATGTTGGGATGGTTTGAATAACTCTTCCTTTGGGGACATGTGAAGAAGTAGGCACCATAGGATTATGCTTCATACCCTTGGGTTTTTAGTTGAAACATTAATACATTCATTAGGTTTGGTACCTTGCATAATCCAAAAAAGGTTAAATCAATATTTATCAATAGAAAACTATATTGACAATACATATTACTTAATACACTGATACATAGAATCTAATACATTGATTTATATAATCCAATTGTTTTCATGATACATTAATACGTAGTTCATACATAAGTACATAAGTTTGATCCATTGATTTAATATATTGATATAATAGGTTAATACATTGATACATTGATACATTGATACACATAGTTTGATACCTTGATATTTATGTAATTTGATATAATTAAAAGAGCAATAAAACAAAATGAAATTTTTTTGCACCTTTTCTTTGCTTGATGATTCATGTAGTTTCTTTGTGTGGCTATTATGGTTTTGAACTTTCTTGAATCTTTTTTTCTTACCAAGTGCTTATTCCAACATAAAAATATTTCTAGTCACAACTTGCACATTTTTTTTGTCCTTGACTAGACTTGAACATAAGATAAAGTTTCAACATAAGTTTGTTATCTTCTTCATCCAAGGCTTGATTGCAGCCTTGGATAATTCAATGATGATTAAGTCAAATCTTGTTGGAAAAAGATGCTTAGCAATACCAACATTCAAAAATGTTTCTAGCAACATCAAGTAGTTTTTTTCTATTTTCATTGCATTCCTATATGTATCAATTGGTGGATTTCAGTCTAACTTTCATACGTGACATCAATTGCTTTCCCATCAATCTTAATAAAAAGATTTATTGATTCAATATTTAACATCTTTGCGGAACTTGAAAAAAATTCAACAAAAACATTGTCATATTATTACATGATTTCATATACATGTGTATGTGCATTAAATAATCTATTGTTAACTTGTATTTATGAAGACAATATTAATAATTATTTTGAAAAAGGTGACACGTAATTCCTTGACTTTTTAACTATTTAACACACTAGTTTAGGTTAACATACCTATTAAATTAACCTATGTATGTAAGTTATTAAGGGTGAAATTATGTTGAAGTATACAACTAAATTTCCTTGATTTAGATTGGAATCAAAAATGAGATAATTTTTGACAAAAACACAAGAAAGTAGATTCAAATTTTATTTAAATCTCGTTTTGAAACTATGGTGCTTTCCATTGGGTTTATATTAAGTTGAATAAAAAATTTGAAGAACTTCGCAATAATAAAAGTAGGGAAAAATTACTTTTGAATTTGACTAGTCAATATGGTGTTCAAAAGTACTTTTTCATTGGAAAATTTAATGAAATACATTTGTGTGAAGTTATAACATAAAGATCATTATATATTGAGAGGAAGGAAAATAAATAAATTTTACTTTTTCTTTGGTAGAATATACTTTCAACACATATTTGAAACAAATGTTACACCGCAAAAAATAGGTTTCAAAAGCTGTTTACATTCATAAAAATCTACTTGAAATTGACTTTTGCAATGTAAAATTTAAAAATTAATTCATAATAGTGAAAAAATATCTTGTGTTTTATCATTTAAGTAAATATATTAAATGTGTAATGATTTTGTGATGGGTTCTGGTCCTATTTCTTGTTAGTTTGACAAGTAAATTGCCAAGGCAAGTGAATTGTACACTTTACCATGTTTTCACCCCTTAATAAAACCTACTTTGTCGCAACCCTAACTTTGGGCTCGCGACCAAGGCAAAGGGAATTGCAAGGGTGCGGGCCAAAGGAAAGCCTGCGAGTTAAGCCAAGAGGAAGCCCGGGAGTCACATCACATACTCCCGGGAGTGTGAGAAAGTGTTAGAAAGTGTGAGGGAGTGAACCTTCACACTCCCAAGGCAACCCCCACTTGGGGAGATGGAGTCCCGGTGGACTCTCGAAACTTCAGAGAGCGATTACAGGGGTCAAAACTCAATGGCTCGTGGCATTTCTTATATCATTGGAAAGCTCTTGGAGTGTAGATGTCTAAAATGGGATCGCATTACTCATTTAAACATCTGAAACACAAGTTATGGCCAAAAGAAGGGCCGGGAATCGAACTGCCAGTTTGACTCCCGACCACTAAAAGTCGGGAATCGAGCTCTTCCCGATGTCCAATTCGGGAGTGCGACATGGCGTTGAAAAGCTTTCGACGAGAGCTATAACTTTGCTTTGGACTGCATTGCGATCCGAGGTCTGCTCGCAAAGTTATGGGGCTCCAAAGTCCCGGAAGTCCCATTTGGCGCAATTTCGGGACTCCCATTCGGAAGTCCCGGGAAAAATAGCCATTTGGATGTAGCCTCCGTGGAGAGCTGCAGAGTATACTATAAGGGGGAAGGTGGTGGCTTCCCCCAAGTCCGGGCCGTGGTGAGTCTTATGTGTTCGTGTTGCCCGTGGCTCGTCCTAGCACCAAGGGTGTTCCAACTTTGCACTAGCCACTTTGTGGGGGTTGTGTGCAGGCCCGTGTGAGTGACTAAAGCTTGTCAACTCTTCCTAGTCCCATTCCGGTACTCCAACCCGCCCCTCTACCCCTCAAAGGGTTGTGAGTTAGGGAGCGTGTTCCGACTCCTCCTTGTTCCGCTACTTTCTACTTGGGCTCACATTTGAGCCCCTTTAAGGAGTTGGGAGTGCGTCATACTTCGTAATATAAACTACCTTGTAAGTTATTTAATTAAACATAAGAAATTTACTACATTTAGTATGTTTAAATATACTTAGAATAAGTTACCATACTAATAAGTTAACTTAGGTAGGTTTGCCTAGGTTTTTAGCTTTAGTTTTTTTGCCAAGTTAGTTTCATTACAAGATATTTTGTCAAGTTTATAACTAGTTCAAGTTTATGCAACTAAATGCGATTATGATGCGACATAATTATCCTAGGTTTTTTTAAAACCTAAAAATGCTTATGTTAACTTAAGCTAGGTTAATAAATAATATAGGTTGACAAACTAGTTTATCTTAAGTCAACCTAGGGAGGTCTAGGTTTAGGCTAGGTTGGTAAGTAGTAATAGGTTGACCTAGGTCAACCTAGGGTGGTCAAGCACTACTACAAAATGTTGGTGTAGTTCACTAGTCCCCATTCACTAGACCAATGAATTCAGCGCTTTTTCATTGGTTCTCATACACTAGACTAGTGAATTCACTGCTTTTTCACTGGTCCCATTCACTACAACCAATGAATTCATTCAAAATATAGTGAAATCACTTGGCGTATAGGCACACCTTTTGTTGTGGTGAAGGTTAATTCAAAGTTAAATATTTTGAACTTTATAACTTTGTGTTAAATATAATTAGTGTAAAAAATGTGGTAGTGCAATGGACGAGGACTTGAACCCCAAAATAAAGGTGAGGGGTTCAAGTCTTCATTCTTGTAACCTATGATACCTAGGCCATTTGGCTTCGATTAAGTAACCTAATTTAAACTTCTTGAATTAGGAGTCTGATGTTTATTTTTAATCTAAATCACCTAGCCTAGGTTAGGTAGTTTAGGTTGCCTAACATAGTCAATTAGCTTAATTAAGTTGATTTTTGGCTAGATGAACTAAGCTAGGTTGCTTAATTTAACTAGGTTAGACTATGTTGACTTTTGGCTACGCTAGCTACATGGGCTAAACTAGGTTGACTTTTGATCATGTGCAATGACTCATATTGTGTTTATATTTTTTGACACATGTCATTCGTCCATCAAAACGTATTTTACAACACTTAGTCAAATAAAACGACTAAGTTGAGATGGCATGCACTTTATATGTCATACTAAAGTTAATGATGACATGAAATCTCATTATTATAAGAAAATTTTAAAATCTTAATCGTTAAAATGATTTGGTTTTGTAATTGAACATCCTTTGCGACTAAATGGGTGAACGATATGGGTTTAACAACTCATTAGTCACTAGTTGCATATGTCATTTCTAACTAATATATAATTGTAAAGGTTAATCGCAAAACCCAAAATGTGTTATTGTGTAATTGAAACAAAGGGATATGCAAAGCCCACTGAACATCAACTCGAAAAACATATGGAATATGATCATATGAACAAAAACAAAATAAACCCAAATGGAAAACATCAATGATGTTTATGGATGCAATCCATTCCATGCTGATGAGGGAAAAGAACATGGTAAAATTGATGGCAACACTACCTTTGAGATAGATGATTTCCTATGAGTGGTGCATGAAAGTTGGTGTTGTGTTAAATCCCCTCTTACATTGAATAGACGACTACAAGAGGGACAAGGAATGTGGGGTCATGAAGGAGAAGATTGTATGATGGATATTAGAAAAGCTCTTAATGGGTGTGCGAGCAAAGTGAAAAAAACCTTGGTGGATTAAAAGAGGATGAGGGGATTGGCCGAAATAAACTAGGAGGGATGGGAATGATGGGTGAATGGATGGAAGTTGGAGCATAGTTGGCCATAAGGATAAAGTTGATTATTGGCTTTCCATTGGATGTCTATTAGGAGGGCTAGGTTGTTTGGTGACATTTTGGGGATAGAGTACCCACAAGATTTACCATGCCTATCCTTAACCTAACATATTTAGTTTAAAATCAAAACCTTAAACCCTAATTTCAAAAACCTCAACTTGAAAAATTCGTTTAATCCTTCCTAAACCCTAAAAATATTTCCTTGAAAAAGGAGTACTTATAAAAAAAATTAAAAAACTAGAAGGGGACATATGGAAATAGATTCATGAAAACCCAAGGAATGGGTGGGAATTATAAATGAACCCAACTACAGATTCACCATTACTCGTGTGTGTGTTGTTGATTAAGGGCCCTGCTCACCTACCTTGTTTGTTCTACTTTGCTATTGTCCTACTTTGCTTCAGCCTACCCTACCCTATCTGTTTTGCCTCGCCCCTACCCCATTTTGTTTTGCCTTGGCCACCCTGCCTTTGGTTGTGCCTACTTTAGCTACCCTTGGTTGCCTTTGGTAACACTTCATTTATGACATGAAAACCTTCATTCTAGTACCCCCATCCAAGTGCCTTAGTCCTCTCAACATGCTTGAAGCTCATTAAAGTTCCTTTAACTTGTATGCAAGATTGCCAAAACACATGTACCCTGACTTTTGTAATGTTCCACACTAGTATTTGCGATGCCAACATACGAAGAAAAGGAAGCACAAACGGTAAAACAAAAGTCAAAATATTTCAAAATTGTGGACTACTCTGCACAAAAACTCACGACATGAATACAAAAGCAAAAATGTCACAAATTTTTTTATGGTGCACCATCTGCCATTCCTCCATCCTAAATAATGGCAGTGTAAAACAATCAATGATAAACTAGGTTCGACAAAACTAAATATAAACCATTGTCTTTTAAACAAAGAAAATGGAAACATGAAATTTTTGGCTTTTGCAAAGTGGACAAACACATACCATCGAAGGGAGACCTACTACCACCACCCATTGGATTTGAGAATCTTTGAAGTTCAAAATCCAAACTCTTAACATCCTTCTTAGAAATAGGAAATAGGAACCTCCAAAGCTCAAAATTTGAACTCTTGACATCCTTCTCAAAGATAGGAAACTAGAACCTCCAAAACTCAAAATTTGAACTCTTAACATCCATTTTAGAGATAGGAGACCAGAACCTCTAAAATTCAAAATTTGAACTCTTGACATCCTTCTTAGAGATAGGAGACCAATGTTTGGGCATGTAACATGTCATGTTTGGGTGCCCCTCCTTCTTCCAATTCTCTAACCCCTTGGCCTTGGAATCTTTTGATAGTTTGACATCACTACCAATGTCATTGATGCCAAAACATGCAACGTATGTTGTCTTTTGAATCTCTTGACCTCTTGAAACTTCATCATTGATGTTGGAACATGCAATGCCCCTTGTTGGGGTCCTCTCCTCTTCCTAATTGATTGACACCTGACCTCCTTTCCTCTTTTTGAACTAATCAATCTAACCTCATGAACTTGTCCTTATGAATTAATTATTAATGCCTTCCTCCTTTCTTTTTCCTAATTCATTAATCTTTGATTGCCATGTAAACTTTTTGTGAGCAAGCGATGCCCTTCCTCCCATCCTCCTCCTAACCTTCTGAATGATCGTTAAGCACACACCTTTCGTCTTCCTCTCCTTTTGAACTTGCACCTTCCATAGACCTTCCTCTTCACAAGCATCCCTCTAGTAGCATCCTTTTGATACACTCATACTATGCTTTGTTATGTGTTCAACAAAAAGGGAGGTAGAGAGAAACAACTAAACAAACCCTTAAATGTTGAAATGCACATATGCCCCCACCACCTTAAACCCTAATTGGGATCTTGCCATTTCCCCCCCTTTTTTAAAAGAATAATTAATTGTAGTAACATTAAAAAAAACCTCCATGGCTAAATCTAATTTTTTTTTGTCACTAAATGACAACATTTTGCCAAAAAACAATAATATTGATGCCAATTCATTTTTTGATTAAATATAACTAAATAATCATATTAAAATCAAACTTTTTTTGTTGATTGCATATAACCAAAAAAATTTATTAAAATCAAATGTGTGTTTTCATCATTTTCAATAGCCATAATTCAATCAAAATTTAATACCATTTCCATATTTCTATACATGTGGTTCAAGCATGTAGCCAAAAATGTTAAATTTAAAAATAAGTATTTAAATATTTAGCTTATAATCAAATCTGGACAAATTTTCCTATGTACCATTATTGTATCATTGTCATATTGACCACAACACAAATTTTAGAAAATAAAACATTGTATGATCATGGTCACATTAACACCCTCATTGTAACATGCACGAAAATAATCAAGTCTACAAGACTTTCTAAACCAAGACAAGAACACGGGCATGCCTGGTTCCAAATCACGATTTTAAAAAAAAAATAAAAATGTGCAAGACAAAAATTCAACAAAATTTTGTTGCAATAACAAAACAAAAACAAAACAAAGTTGTGACAAGAAAACATATCCAAAATTGGTGTTGAATAGATTAAAAGTACTCTATTTATACCCTTTGAGAACCTAACTCAAAGAAACCTCCATAAAACTTTGTCCCCATATGTGACTCATGATTATGCATGTGTGACCCATATCTATCCATGTGACCCATGATTGTACCAAGAATGAACTAAGAGTGAACTAACAATTAATTAGGAGTGAATTGAACTAACAAATAACTAAGAATGAATTGAATTAATAGTCAATTAAGGATGAATTAACAATTAATTAAGAGTGAGTTGACAATGAATTAAAAATGTGATGTTGGTAATGATGTTGGCAATGTCAGTCATGACACTCATCTTATGAATATTGCATGAATGAATGGAACAAATGAATATTCAGTGAATGAATGGAACGAATGAATATTCAGTGAATGAATGGAACGAATGAATATTCCGTGAATGAATGGAGCAAATGAATATTCCCTGAATGAATGGAACGAATGAATATTCCGTGAATGAATGGAACGAATGAATATTCCATGAATGAATATTCCGTGAGTGAATATTCCTCGTCCTGGGCGGGCCGTGTCAAGTGCAAACACAAAACGTTCTACGACTTTTATTATGAGCGCTTTGAATTTCTTCCCAATTCTTCGCCTCACACTCTTTCTCTCTCTCTCTGGGCTTTGTACGCAGCAGCCGGAAATAGCAAATTCTGTTGATGGTGGAGAAAACCAGTAGAAGAGATCTACAGATCTTGATATGAGACATCTCTGAACTTTCTTCACAATTTGGGTCGCAAGGATTTCTTTTGGGTCGTGGGATTTTGTGATGGGTGTCTCCCAGTGCGCTCTCTCACCCTCTGTCCTCAATCACATTTGCTCTGCCGAGAGGCAGCAGCTCCCGCACTTTCTTCTTCCTGCATATTCCTCATTGCTCTCTCCTTCTCCACGAGCTCCTCGTCGCCCAACAAGCTTCTTCAATTCGTCTCAAGGTGTACGACTGCATTGTAACACCCAAGTTTCTCATCCACATGCTGCCTCCTCCTCCTCCTCCTCCTCCTCCTCCTCTTCCTCTTCCTCTTCCTCTTGCTGTACCACTTGGAATCGCACATCTCGTGTCTTTGGCTGGACTTCCGACATTCAAGGATTTATCGCTGAGCAGCTGCTGCTTGTGGCGGGCAGCTTATCAGTCAAGAAGCTGCAAGAAGAAGCAATGGATCTACAGGAGCTGATGATCTCAGGACTTTGCGCTGGTGATAGAGATGGAGGATCAACAGGAGGCAGCGATGATGGATGGAGTGGAGAAGGAGGAGGAGGAGGAGGAGGAGGAGGAGGAGGAGGAGGAGGAAGATCTGGAGATCATCATAGTGGAGATGGAGAAAATCCTGGTGACGGGTAAACAAACCTCTGGAACCTCACAAAGTTTCTTGAACCATGTCTCTTCATGTTCGTCATTCTCTGACTGTGGGATTCATCACGGAGCGACCATCCTTCCTTCCTTCCTTCCTACAAAGAGAATTTGGAGCTTTTTCGCCTGCCACCTTTCTCTGCAAGTAGGATGCAGCATTGTTCTCTCTGCAACTGGGATGCTACATTGCTCCAGAACTGATGCAACATGAGAGAAGCTCACACTGTGGATGTTGTTGGGTGATGATCATCAGAGGAGAGTCTTGGAGATGGATCACCAGCATGGGAGTAGTTCTGATGATGAGCAGTAGCAGCTTGTTAAGTACCAAAGCTTGCAATGCATTTGTTCTTGAGGAGACGGCCAGCTGCAGCAGCACACGACAGACGTATGCAGGCGAAGTTGCAGTTAGATATGCTCAGGTAAAAAGAAGCAGCCACTTGCAACCCTAATCACTGCTGGGCACCCTACAGGGTCAGGGTTTAGGGGTTTGAGGCTGTGCATCAAGTTGATGATGTTTGCATTTGCTTCTTGCATTGATGATGTTTTTGATAGTATTCGTGCAATTGATTTGATTTTCCTATGGTGCAAGCTGAACGGGCATTGGACCAAACCCAGAAGATTTTGTGAAAGATTGGGTGCAGGCAGTTCGAGAAGCATGTGAGGAGCATGGGTACATATTCTATGATGAGCCTTATATGCTCAACATCATTGGTGTACGAAACCCAACTGACGAGCCTGGTGCTTTTGATGACCATTTGTCAGTGGTTTACTGCACAGGAGGAGGTTTTGGCAGACATGCAGGCTTGAAGCCACAGCATCATGAGTGGGTGGTAAAAAATTCTTACAAACCAACTTCAAAGCCCATCATCATCTCTGCTCCATGTTTTTTGCACTGGATTTGCAAAGCCTGGAAAACACACAGCCAGCAAATTGCAATGGTAGAAATTTAGTCAGGTTCAGAGCACTGTAAGGTGATCAGCGAGAGTAAGACATTGCCACCCAACCAAGAGATCTTTGATCAGCAATTTGTATGAAGAGAAAGAGATTGGCAAATGGAGAGGGATCTTTGATTGTGGGATGTTGGCACAGGTGACAACTTACACTGCATCGGTGGATCCTGGAAGAGCTTGGCTAACCATGGGCTGGGGAGGTGTGGGCGGAACTGCGATTCTGTGCCCTGGCCAGTACATGGATGCTTATGAGGTGGGTGACAAATTTTTGGTACTGGGCCTGGACTTGAGCTCTGAAGAACTTGTTGGATTTGCACTGATGAAGGTCACCAAAAGCTCCAAGCTGCCAAAAGTTTCTTGATGCTTGGTTGAGTGGGGATGAGATTGTATGATTGCAACAGCGCTTCATACTCTGCATTAATTTCATTCTGGATTTTGTGATGTCCAGCAATGGGTTGTAATTATGCCATGGTTGTTCAAAGGTGGGTGCAGGTTGGTTTACATAATGCAAAGTATGAAGCGCTGTTGCAAAGACTACCTGTAAAAGTGTGGCGAGACAACGACTGTGACGGCAAGCTTGACTTTGGCACAGATGGAGTGTAAGTGTCCTCAAGCTTTTGAGTTCAGGAGCTCAAAAAGCTTTCAGGGGGTTGAAGGGAGATATACATGTACATATATGGTCCTGAGGTGGTGGAATTCTTCTAACTTGAATGTGTTGGTGCTGAATCACAGCTATGATGACGAAGGTGTGTTTGGAATCAATATACATCATGCAGGAATCAAAGATGCAGCAGAATACAATCTCCTTCTGACCAAATACACTGACATGGTTGAGAAATACTCTGCCGGTTGTCAGGTACTTGAATTCTCCTGTTTTGAAAACCATTGCACTACTTCCTGCATGCATCTCATGTATCCAACCCTTGTCTCTAAACCCCACAAAAAACCCAATTTGTTGATTGCAGCAAGAAGCTGAACTGAAACTTGCTGAGGAAGAAGATGAAAGCTGCAGGGGCAGTAGTAGACTTGGTTCATAAAACAGAGTTTCAGGGTTGTGGGTATTATTCTTGTGTTTGAACAGGTGATTGCAACTATTGATGATTTCAAGCACTTCATGGAGCTAGTAAAACTGTCAATAATGAAGACCAAGAAGCCATATTTCACTTACACTTTGTTCCAAGGTAACAAGACATGGAACAGCATCAATGCACCATTGCAAATGGCACTTTTAGAGAAAACAAACAACAAAAAACGCAACCTAGTAACCTCAACATGAACCCTGCTGCCAGCCCCCATTCATGCTTAAGGATCATTCCTGACTCCAAAGGAAAAAAAGTTACAGTCTCAAGATGATGATCACAGTTACAGTTTTGTCTTAACAACACTTGTGCACCAATGTGCACCTGCATGCATCTGTTCAACAATTTGGTGGAAATCAAGTATAGCTAATTTCATGATCTTAGGTTTGGTATATTGTTCAAGGATTATGATTCGGGAGGAGGCATAAACATATTTTCAATTTCCTTTTGTGTGCGAGTCTCACTGGTGCAAGGCTTTCTGATTGCTTGTGGCAAAGATGATGGATTCTGCAATGAGAACCAAAACTAGAAACTGTCTGCTCAAGATTTTTACTCATGCAATAGAGCTATGATTGTGAAGTCATCCTAAATGTGGTCCACCAAAACTGTCTCAAGAGCTGAAGAAGATAGGATGAGAGAGAGACAGATGCAGATTGATCAATCTCATGTTAAGAACAAGTCTGAAGAATGATGATGTAAATGTTTGTCAATATGGATGTTGTGTGAGCATGATCTCTGTGAGCAAGATTGAGCCCTTCAACTTCCGCAAGCCATCCATCATCCATTGACCCTTTTCTCTGTCAATTGTTTTGAGCTTCCTGTACTTCTGTCAACATTCTTGAGCACAAGATTGTTTCAAAAATTGAGATTGCCACTAGGCTAGCTGGGTGTTTTTGTTACTCTGCAACTGAGTCCAAGGTGAGGAGGAGGGCAGCCTCCTGGGGATGGAGTAGAGCTCCCAGATCCTGATGACCATTAGACTCTTGGGTTGATTTCACTGATTCAGGAAATGTGCTGGTCATCATCAGCTTGCAGGCCATCTTGTGGGCTGTCATCTTGCAGCTCCATTCATGAGGAAGAATGAGAGGGAAGTAGTACTACTATTCACATCTTTAGCTCCCAGATAATTGCTTTGTGTGTGTGGATTGCTACCTTGTGGAGGAAAATGAGGTTTGCTCTTGAAATCTTCAGCATTCTCAGCCAGTGAGGACTTGCAATTCAGCTGGCATTGCTCCAGCTATGGATGGCAGAAGAATTTGATCTTTCGGTGAGCAGTATAGATTCTGGTGATGGATGATGGTCCAAAATTATGTTGAGAGCTTGTCAGCTGTGTTCATAGAGACTGACTTCCTTACTTGGCAAGCTTGAGCTTGGATGGAGGTTGGGTTTGTCGTCTCTCCCAGATTGGCACAAAGTCTTTGTTTCCATGGTAGGGTCGAATTGGAATCACAGGTACAGATGCAGCTCTTCTGAGGACAGGTGCTGCAGCAGCAGAATCAGAAGCAGCAGTTGAGCTAGTCTTATAGCCACGTTTTGAATAGAGCTTCTGGAGCAGTGCAGTGTGGAGTGCTGTCTCACGTAGGCCGAGCTTATCCTCATCTTCGTCTTCTTCATCGAAGTATGAGTCTGCCCACCCACCATTGTCGAAATTTTTCGCATAACTCTGTGCATCATAGTTTGTCCATTCAGGACCAGCTCGAACTGACTGCAGCTGCATGTGCCACCGCTTTGCCTGAGCACACAGCTTCTTCATCAACTGCTTCCACATGGGTGCTGCAGCCTTGAAGCACGCAGCAGGCTTTTTGACAATCTCACCTGCATGAGTACAACGTCCTCCTGCAGCAGTCCATTGTGCAGCAGCTTGATCATCATCTGATCTCTTCCACCCGATGCTCCATTGTGAAGCTCCAGTCTGATGCTGCACAAAGGACATGGATTTTGACTTCGGGCAGTGTTGTGGCCTCTTCTTCAGCAGTAACCATCCTGTCATGTCCACAGATGCATGCGTGCACTCTCGCAGCTGCCCTTTTACAGCACCCATTGCCAAAAAACTCCAGAAAAAAAAAGAAAAAAAAAAACCCCACAAATTCTGTGAGCTTTCAAATACACAAACAAATGAATCCTCGAGGACTCTAAGCTGGACTTATAGATCCTCAATCCTCAGGACTGAGGTCCTTAGACTCTTGTGTCACCCAAATGTGTGTAGGAATTGAAGAAGATCAAAACAATTATGCAAGCTTTTTCGAACGTTGTCAAGAGTAGAGAGCTCAGAGAGAGAGAGAGAGAGAGAGAGAGAGAGGTCTAGTAGTTAAATTGGAGCTTGGAGTGTACTTGTCATGGCAAAAACCTTGACTCCTTGAACTGAACTGAACACATACTTGTTGCTGCAAGAACAACAACAACAGTAACAACAACAACAACAACAACAGCTTGATTTTGTTGCTCAGGAAACAACAGCAAGAAGAACAGCTTTCCTTTTACAAAAAAATTTTAGCTGGAAGAACCACCACAGCACAACAAGAACCACCAAACAAACAGCTTGAATTTGTGACAACAGCTCAACAGCAGCAGCAACAACAACAAACAATTGCTTAATTTTGTTTGTTGCTGCAAGAACAAGAAGAAGAAGAAGGAGAAGAAGGAGAACAACAACAACAACAACAACAGCTTGAATTTACAACAACAGCAACAACAGCAACAATGACAGCAGCTTGAATTTTGCATGAAGAAATTGGAGCTCCAAAAATTGGGTGTTTGATTTGAGCTCTGATTTTCATGCAAAAACAAAAATCCAACTCCTCATTTTCTTTTGTAATGGTGAAAAAAGAACATTGAACATGAGCTAGTTTTGAAGAAAAATACCTAGTATAATAAAAAAGGGACTTTATATATTATTGAGCAATTGTACATAATTATCTGAAAAAAAAATAAATTTTGGCCTGGGTAAAAGGGGAGGAAAAAAAAAAAAAAGGAAAAAAAGAAGAAGAGTTGTGGCATATGCCATGTTGTAAAATTGGATTAGAGTTTGGAAAGTGTGCACTTCACAACAACATCAAGTTCCGTGCAAGAAAAGCTTATTGGTATATTACCTATATGAATGGGGGACTCCAAGAACATGGCATATGAGAATTGGATCTTGATCAAGGAACATGGAATATGTGAGACTTGTATCTTCATCATAATAAAACTTACAAGGGGGAGAGAGAGAGAGAGAAGAAAAGAATGAGAGAGATTGTTTTAATTATTTTTAGGGTTTCCTTCTTTTTTTTAAAGAGATGAACTTCAAGGGAAAATCAAATGGCAAATAGGGTTGTGAAAAAAAAAAAAAAAAACATTTGGGAAATTTGCACAAATGGAAAACCATGAGTTGGCCAAACCCACCCTCCCACACTTCTTTTGAATGGACAAAGTGCAAAGCATCTTGCCAATGTTGTTGGGACATGTTGCCAATGTTGTTGCAATGCGTATGTGTGTGGTCATTGGTTAGGATGGATTTGTTCATTTTATGGAGACTAACTATTGAATATAAAGTTCTTTTGACATTTGAATTTTATTCATCACATTAATTATGTTGAACTAAATACTTACCATGTGCATTCAAAACCCCTTTATATATTATTATCATTTGCCATTATAAAAATGTTTTGAATATATTTTGAGTTTTGAGATTATTGCTTGATTTGATTTGATTTGATTTTTTTGGATAGGATGTTTGAAATTGCATGTGTTCATTTTTGCAATGTAAGTTGCACAAGTAATTGTCTTTCTTCACTTTGAAATGCGCCATATTGATGTAAAAAGCCTATATATGTATGTTTACCCAATTGATATATGTTTTCAAAATTTTGTATTTACCATTACTTGGATGCTATGATCAAATTGATAATATCCCCAACAACGATGTGCAATGTGAACTTGATTTCAAAAATGTAACCCCATTTGCAACTATGTACCAAAAAAAAAAAAAACTTACCATATTAAATGACATGAAGTCCAAATTGTGCAAATCATTGGAAAGACCACGATTTCTTCATTCATTTATGTTGAGAAATCAAAATTCCCCTTGAAGTTTTGCAATAAGATGATCTAAAGAGCTTTTATTATACTAGATTTGAATCCCTAAATTGTATGGTGAAAAGGTGGACTTGTTGCTTAACCTTGACACCATCATGTTCATTGAAAAGTTGTTGCCATTTTGATGTTTTTGGAAGTCCATTGAAGAAAGGTTGTCGCCATATTGATTTTTTAAAAGTCCATTGAAAGGTTGTTGCCATTTTGATGTTTTTTGAAGTCCATTGAAAGAATTGTCACCATTTCAATATATTTTCTCTTGGTTGTCAAAGTGTTGTTTCTTTGCTCTTGTTTTATATTCATTTGCATGTTGGTGCTTTCAACCCTTTCTTCATTTTAACATTTGGTTTCTCTTTCACCCCTCCCCTTTTTGCTTTTGTGTTTGAGACATGTGTTCTTTATCACTTCTCCTATTCCATTTTTTTTTTAAGGTTCTCTTCTTATGCCTTATTCACTTTCTTAGCAACAAATAATATATTTTTCTCTTTTTTAAATATATTTTTTGTTAATTACTTTATTTTTTGCTTTTTTTGGGTGTATATTTTATCTTCATGTGTTATTTTTAGTTTGGTCTTTCCTTTCACCCTACTCCTTCCTCCCCCACTTTGCTTGGATTTCATTTTATTCATATATTATTTCTTTGTGTTCTCATCTACACCTATTGTTACTTGTTATGTATTTTCCTTCTATTTCCCCTCGTCCTTGTTTTTCTTATGCGTCTCTTTGTTTGGTGTGTACTATAGTACTTGGGTCAATTTGACAATAATTAAATCATTTGTGAAATTTTTAACAAATACCAAATAATTTGTCAAAATTTCTAGAAAAAATAAGATTATATATATTTTCCCCATTCAACCAATGATTCTTGTTTAATTTGTGCACATGAGAAAGTCAACAATTCAATGAAAGAGAATAATGATGACTTTTTCATTACTCTAAAAATAAATCATTCAACCCCCTTTAACTTCATGAAAATGCAATTTCTATCAAGTTTTAGTTAATTAATACTCGCCCTTTGTCAATTTGCTAATTAATATCTCAACATTTGTTGAACATAAAATTTTTAAAAATGAAAAAATGTCATATTTATATATTTGAAATTTAATTAAATATTTGACAATGGATTGTTGAATTAACTTAAATATTATAGTATATTCTCTTTAGTTGGGTTCTTTTCAGTTTTAATTCCCTTTTCAATTCACCTCGTCTTCCTTGTGCATGTTTTTAATTTTTTTCGAAAACCCTTTTCAAAAATTGCCTTTTCTCGATCTCTTGGCCCACCCTCTTATGGGGTGGTGCACATGTATATACATCAATGTAAACTCCCATCACCATGAGTTCGCAAGGAACGGGTGTTCCCAAAATTAACATCCACTCGCGGTGGGGCTAAGTGGGTACTTTATTTTGGGAACACCTTGCTCTGAGGGCATTACTTAGGGCAAAGACCTATGTAAATTTTTTATTTTTTTAAATTAAAAAATCTCATGATATTTGATGAATATCACAAAGGAAAGAACAAAGGTAGGCTTTTTTGTTTTTTGAAATGCCCACCTTTTATGGATGAATTTTTATCCATGAATGACAAGTTTGATGATGGATAAATTATTTTCATGATAATTGAAAACTAGACATTCATGCATGATGAGTTAGACTACATGGACCTTCATATGAATGAATCTAGGTTGAAAGAAATCATTGCCAATCCTTTTGTGTAGTATTTATAAACAATGGGTTAGCCAATCAAATGGCATAACAACATTGGATTGATTATTCAAGGGAAACATTTTTATGATCGCAATATAAAAGTTAATATACAAATTTTATGATCTTAAAAGAAGTTACATTATACTATTAGTAAAAACATATTGTTAAAAACCTCTCATAAATATATCATTTTCAAATCATGAATTTTTTTTTAAAGGAGTTCATTAACCAAAGAAAACATTGATTACAATGCATAAAAAATGTTTTTGGGTGCTTTATACTCATTAGATTCATAAATGAAATTTATTCAAATTGTTTCAATAATATATTAGAAACATTATTATATAAGTGCATCAAAGATTTTCAACATTAGTTTGATGTGCCATTTAAAAACATATAAAATTAAGTAGTGAGTACACATTTTGTGCAACGTCTTTAAAAAAATGGTAATGCAAATCTTATGAATGAGTTTTTGGGAAAATTCAAAAAAATTGCCATATTTTTTAGGGGAAAAAAACTGAAATCACCATATTTAAATAAAAAGGTCCATCATGTTGCCAACACATAAGAAAAATCCTAATTTCTTTAATGTTCTTTTTTACTTGTAGCCAAATTTGGCTAAGACTTATTGTGGAAGATCATCAAGTCACCTACCTCACAAATTTTTTTTTTAAAAAAAATTTCTTTTGTGACTCATTTTAGCAAAGAACAACCAAGATGATTTTTTTTTTTTTAATTTTTTTTTCTATAATCACTTCCAAACTCTTATTATATGTTTTGTGCTCTACATGTGAGGTTGGTTAGGATTTCACTTGTGAGCTTCCATCCACCTCTTCATATCCTAGGTTCCTTTTAATCAAGCGAAATTTGCACCAAACTCAAGGTGCACCATGTCACTTAGTCACCTTCATGACCTCCAAGTTATGTTTGTTTAGGGTGGACACATTCATTTATTACACATATGATTTATATTGTAAAAACAACTATCTATTTGAGGTTTAAAAAGATTTGAAATTTTCTTTAACTAATTCATGAGTTGGGTTTAGATTCTTGAAATTTCAATTTTTGATGGATGAAGGTCATCCATGATAAAACTCAACAATCATCCAATTGATGAATCTTTTTTTTAAATCTTATCCTCGAGCTTTATTTTTATACCTTGTTGTGTTGTGTCTTTGTTCTTATTCAATATTAAACTTACAATGTTTTGAATTTGCACACATTTTGTGTTGTGGCATTGCTAACATCCTTGTTAAAGTGAAGTTTTCACAATTTGTCAATACATTTTTCAAATAAACCAAGATAAATGAAATTTGTTTGACAAAAAAATTGTATAAATGATGAAATAATAATGATGTTGAAATTGTTATCCCCTTATCTCTTGTTGGAAATTTTAGTTTCTTCATACGAGAAATGCTCATGATTTCAATTTGTTTGTACCAATTGTTGTAAGCAATGCATTACCACTTGCTACAATCCCCATTTTTCTATAACCTTTGTCTTGGGCTTACAACCAAGCTTGGGTAGGACTAAGAATTGAAAGAAAGGTTTTGCATCTAAAATGAGGGAAAAATGGTAGTAGGTTCACCTAAGGATTGCAAGCAAAGCTTAGAAAGAAGGGCTTGAGCTTTGAAGGCTTTGAGCTCTAAATTACATGGGCTTCATCTATGTAATGACAATCTTGGTTTGGACAATAAATTGAATTTCTTATTGCAAAGTTATGGGCTAGACAAGTTAGTAGACATGAACAATGTCATTTGTGTGCTTACAAAAGTACACTATTGTTAAACCTAGGTTTGTCATGTGTTTGAAATTTTGTCTATGTACACATGATGATGTACTTTGAACAAATAGCTCTGGAAACTAACATCCCAAAAATTCAAAATACAAAACACATTAACATCAAACAATTGCTTTAAATTCTATTTCAGGCCAAGAACGTGAGGTCCAAAGTTGGAATCTCAGAGAGGAAGGAATACAAAACTTAGCTGCACAATTGTGTACCACCAGATTGGTGCTTGCCACGTCCATGAAGGCAACACATGAATGGCTCGATTCAGATGCGTCCTCATGTCTGTGTCCAAAGGAATGGGCACTGTTTCATTCACACCCCCCCAACATGCAACTTCAGTAAATTTCAGGATCTGTAGTCTACAAAATTTCCTTTAAGTGGGTCTAAGAAGATAACTCAAAAATCCAGCATATCCTTTAGCTATATGGGTAGTCAACTTTGCAGAGAAAAATAATCTGGTGTGATACCCAAAACCTGAAGCTCATTACTAAAACATTCGAATAGAGGTAAAATGATTGAGAGAAGCTGAGTAAGGAAAAGGCTCTGTAAATTTGCACATACCTTTTGTGACCTGGAAAGAAGCAGGCATGTTGGCAACAGTCTGGTTCTTGTCATTTGCAACAGTGATGGTGTACTTGCCCTCCACAAAAGATATAAGAACAAGTGAGTAGTACCCATTAGACAAATTGTCCACAACCTGTGGCTGTGGCATGATTGCAGCAGGAACAAGGCTCTGATCAGCTTGGTTCCTGAAGGTAATGACCCATTGGAAACCCAGATTGCCACTGTCATCAGCACCATTTGCGGATGAGACTGAATTGTTGTAGGCATCATTGAGCAGAATTCTTAGTGTCCATCTACTTTGCACTGGGAAACTGTTGATGCCCTTGTCCCACGCCCATGTGCAGGCTTGTAGTGAGACGCTACCTAAAGTTGGAACAACCCACATTGAGCATATCAGACTTGGGAATTTGGATTTCTTCTCACATGTTTTCAACATCATTAGATATTTCTTACAATGACAAGTACATGTGCAATTTTGACAAAGATTTGTCAAATGACTCACCTGGAGTGATAAATACATTTGTGTTTATAATGCTTGACCCATTCAATGCACTCCAAGTCAATGAAAACTGGAGTGCGTTAAAAGGATTTGCAAGGCCCCAACCAGTGAAATTGCAACTTGTGTTCCACCCCCCAGTAGCATCTACAGTGTTGCTGGTGACGGAGCAATTCAAATATTGGTTGTAATTAGTTGTGGTCAAAGAACCGTTGGATGAAGAAAGAGACAGCTGAAAGCCAGGATTAGAGCCTACATATGGAAGACAACAAGCACATGTCAAATTGCAGAGTTGCCAGTTGTTGTAGCAGAGCTGACCTTCGCAGTCTCGGATCAAGCCTACAATCCTGAAATTCAAAGCTGATCCTGTGGGGAAACTTTGCAATGGGGATCCTGTCCCTGAGCCAAAATCGAATTGAGTGCAAGCAAAACTTATCCCACTTGGGTTTGAGATTGAATTACCACAACCTGCATATGATTCCTCCTCCCCATGTCAGATCTCTGTAGGCCATGAAATGACAAGCAGAATTTTTCCCCCTGTTCAAACTTGTGCAATTCTCACACCTGAAAAAGCACACAGTCACATTGAAGAGGGAAAAAAAATACAACAGACAAGTTACACAGACATAAGACTAAAAGAAAAATGAACTAGCTGCAGGTTTGTGGACCTAGAAAACAATCATGTTTGTCATGAAAACTGTAGATTAAATTTAGGGGAGAGTTGGAATTTTTAAAAAAAAACCTTGAAGCCTTCGTCTGCTGGATTCATGCAAATTCAAAAAAGAGGGCCTACGCATCAGAGTCTGATCTGCTGACCAGTCAACTCCTAAATTACTATCATCAAAGTCTGATTGAAAGGATCCCATCGATTTCAGCATCACGGGTGCATCAAAACCCTCACACCAGCAACAAAATTGAAATAGTGCAGATACCAGCAACAATACTACTGAATTTGATTCTACTTTGTTGATCATGGTTGTCTCTAATTTTCTCCAATCATTCCAACATTGGATTCTTGGCAAATCAATTGAAAACAGTTCTATCAATGCCAAATATGCAAAATTCTAACGGTTGAAAAGCTTGGCTGCAAACCTTGTCCCCAATCCTTCAAACCCTAACCCTAACAGAGAGATATGATACCTATCTGAAAGAGAGACAGAGACAGAGACAGTTTTTCACAGAGGACCATAGTTTGGGAAGGAGACTTTGCACGTTTAACTGAAATAACTGTAACTCTTCACATGACATAAGCATTATTACTGCCTGCTTTGAACCTGCCAAGCTCTAGTACGTCGTAGCAATCTTGTAGCATCCTCTTTCTCAGAAAAGAACATTCTTCCCCTCAAGGAAAGACCTGGAAGTGAACCCCAGCTCTGGACTAAGGTTGATAAGCAATTCAAAACCCAATAACCAGATGCAAGGCAGCCATGAATCCTGACTACCCATAAGGAGGCATAAGCTTAGTAGTACTTCGATTCTGTAATCCAATATCATAAGACTATTGAGTTCTTACCTCTGTTTTTGTTGCTGACAAAGTCTGTACTCTTTCTCCTTGCAAAGCCAATCAGGTGCCCTGGCAATTCCTCAATCTCTCTACTGATTTGTTCATGATCATGCTATGTCATCATAACAGCATACCAGCAACACAAGAAGTGGCACTGCAAGATGTACAGCCTGCAAATATGCGGTACCAAGCATATGCTAATGCATGCTAGAACAGAGGGAATGTACAACTGTTAGTCTCCAAAAGTCAGCTGCTTGTGAACATATCTGTTGTCTGGCACATAGAACAACAAGAAGCTCCGTAAAGATGAAGATCCTGTAAAGCTCCTCATACACAGTCAAAAGTCGAGGATTAATATTACACCTGAGAAATTGGGGCATCACCAAGGCTAGCAGCATCATGATGTTTCCAAAAATACTTCTTTACATAGCCATCTACAGCCTGGTGAATGTTGAATCACTAAATCAGTGACAGTGTGGACTTCGATTCCCCAGGCTGTAGACTAACTAGGGTCTTCTTCTGGGTGTGGCTAGATGACTTCAGGATGCACAACAATGACCAACTACACTCCACTAGGACTGGTGGTGCAGCCTGTGAAAGAAAGAAAATCAAGAAGTTAGCCAATTAACAAAACCCTCTGTATACAAGGATTCTGCATAGCCTCAAATACACTGGGATTGCAGATTTGTCAACAATATCTCTTCAAAGACATTGAAACATGTGCACTGCAATAGGTAGATAGCAATGAGCTATATAATCTAAACCCTAAACCCTCTCCACAAATCAAATTCGGAACAAGAAAAACTCCAAGTACAACCATGTCAGCTGAATTGCATAGAATGTGGTCACACAAAAGGGAAAAGGCAAGGGAAATTGATCAAACCAATCTCACAGCCTTCAACTACGCATAACGCACATGCATATCATGATCACCCAGGATGCAAACAAAAGGGGTAAGGGAAATAGACAAAAATCAGAATCCTTTTAGAAAAAATGTTGAACTTCCACATAGGTACAATGTTTTTCCAGGACTTGTTGAATACAGAAGAAGAGGAAGCTAACTGATGCTCTCGATCAGAAATGGAACTGAGGATTTACTGTTTGAGAAGAAATCCATACATGTTTCCATATGATACTACTACACAAGCTAATCTGAAGGTTTTTCTTTTCTTGTTCACAACAATTCCATCAAGCAGCTCTCAACCCATCTTCTATCTATCCATCCATCACAAAGAAACTCTTACAGCCATTCTTCCATCAAGCAGAACTTCTTCTTCTTCTTCTTCTTCTTCCTTGCATCACAACAACCATTTCATGAAGTGGAAACTCGAATCTACTGCCTTTTTTTTGGTCCCTCACAATTCATGGTAGCAAAATTCCAAATCTGCTACTCACTCTTTCTGCAAGTCCACCATCTCTTCCACGCTACAAATCATCATCTTTTCAAGCGCAAAAAAATGCCAATCTGCAGTACCCAAGAACGCAGCTTCTCGACAAAAGAGAAGAGCTTTGGTGTGAGAGAGAAGGCGGTATCGCGCTTTCGGCCTCAAACTGCGTCTCTGGTCGAAGGCGGTATGAAGCTTTCGGCGACAAACTCAGCTTCTGATCGACGGCCGTATGCGGCCTCGGGCGACGATCTGCGTTTTTGGTGGAAGGCGGTAAGCGGCGTTGGGCCAGGAACGCAATTTGGTCGATAGAGAGACTACAGCTCTGGTGTCAGAGAAGCAAGGCGGTATGCGGCGTTCGGTGAGTGGAAAAGGGTAGGGTTGTATATGGCGGTGGTTGTGGGCGGTGGGGCGGTATGCCTCCGTCTTCCTCGCGTGTACCACAAGTACACTTTCCTTCTTTTCTCTTGTGTCTTTGCCTGCGCACCTTCGCGCTAAGCTCCTGCTGCTGCTGCGGCTGCTTCTGTTCCTGCTGCACACGCTCGTCGAGCGATGCAGATCTTCATTCTTTGCCATCGCTAGTTGGCCGTGGGAGTGGGCCAAATCCCGATCCCGCGTACGCATCTCTAGATTGCTTTCGTGCCTCCCAGTAGCAAAGCAAAGCAAAGCAAAGTGGAAGGTAAGAACAAGGAAGGAAAGCAAAGGGAGGTGGCGCTAGGGTTTCGGTCTGCAGCTTGTTCATGATCGGCGGGAGCCTGGGTCCTGATACCCACCTGACTGCTTTTGTCACTGGATGGTGCTGGTGGTGAAGAAGAGTGCTCCGGGATTGATCTCTTACTCGTTGCCATCTCCAGTTGATCTTTTGCCGTTCAGGGAGGAGTGATTGGCGAGGTTTTGGTTTTGTGGGTCTTGTCGTTGCTGTTGCTACTGCTGTGTTTTGTGTCAGATCTCTCTGCCGCGGCTGCCGCTGAAAGGAAGGGTTTTGTTTTGGTTTGGGTTTTGGTTCCTGTCATCGGATTGGTCTTTCTTTCTTTCAAAGTTCGATTCTGGAGAGTCGTGGCGGTGGTGGGTCTTGCTTGTGGGAGTTATGGCGGTGCATTTCAAGTTCAGGAGTGCCATGGAGTATGACTCTATTGACATCGACGGGCCTTTTATCGCAATTGGGGGTTTGAAGGAGAAGATTGTGGAGCACAAGAATCTCAGAAGTGCTACGGACATTGATCTTCTTATCACCAACGCGCAGACCGGAGAGGGTGAGCAAGTTTTTTCTTTTTCATTTTTGTTTTTGGGTTTTGTGGGTAGAAGGCTTCTTTGCTCTGAAAGTCTTTCCTTTTCTTCTCCAGGTTGTTTCATTCATGCTTTCAGCAAGCGAAGTTCTGCAATGTGCAATTGTGGTTTCTTTCTGGCTGTGTAAGGAGTGTATGTTATGGCATGGTAGGGTTTCAGTCATTTCCAAACCTGATGTGTGTGTGTGTGTGTGTGTGTGGTGGCATCTGGGGTTACAATAGAATACACAGATGACTCCTTTCTTGTGCCGAAGAACACAAGTGTAATCATCAAGCGAGTTCCAGCATCAGGACCCAAGCCAATCCTTCGTGTCGATGAGCAGTAAAGTTTTTTCTTTCTCCCCCTCCCCGCCCTGCCCTCTCTCAGCTCAATCTAATAAGGCAGCTTGTCTACTCTGTATATTACTTCCTGCTGTCTTCTGTAAATGATTCTCCTGTAGCATTGTATACCTAGTAATCCTAGTTGTCGTTGTATACCCAGTAGTCATAAAAAAAAATTCTCTGCTATACTTGAAGCTCACTGATTACTGTCAAGTTTGTGTTTTGGTAAGGATGGAGTGTTGGATTTGTTCCTCTTGTGCATGTGCATCTTAGTCATGTAAGCTAAATCTATTGGGCAAATTGTGGTGTTTGCAGACCCAAGACACTTGCAGCAGAGGCACCACCTTCAGAGCATAGTAAAGCAACAGACACCGCATCACAGCCACCTGCGTTCGCTGTAAGACACCAACTCAAATTTACGAGTCATCTTCCTTCCTTCAAGATTTTTGATCTTTACCTGAAACCTACATTGCATGCCAGAATGCATGCATTCAGTAATCAAATTGATATACCATAGCAATGATGTGTTATGAGTTCTTAGGAAGTGTATTCTTATGTGTGTGTTTGTTCTCATCAGTGTGTTTTTGGGGGTGCTTACAGAATCCAGTAATGGATGGCATGGACGATTTTGGTATTGATTTATATGCTCTACCTGAACCCATGCCCAACAGCAGCAGCCGAATTGATGCTGATGAGAATAGCCGTATTGCAGCTATGGTGAACAATACAGCATCGGAATGGCAAAGGTATATGTTGTGTTACTTTTTCTTCTCGGCTTCTCTATCTCTACAACATGAGTGTTGCCCATCTCCAGCCTTCTTTTTAGTTCTATCTTCTCTTGCACATTGCTAGCTTTCAGAATGGAATCACTCCCTGTCATTTGTTTGCTAGGAATGATCATGATACAAGAATCTGAATGTCTGTAGTTCCAGAATGCCAGGTCTCCTCTCTGTGTGTTTGACCTTTCTTCTTTCACATCATTTCCAATGTTGTGTTAGGGTTCAACTCTGTGACCTCTTAACTGGCAGAGACTGCCTTATTTGTTTTGACTGTAACAACCATTTTAGTGTTTGGCTATTGAGCACATGAAGGCTTTGTTTTGAAGCAGACAAACACAGGAGGCATTTGCTGGTGGCCGTGGCTATGGACGTGGAGGTTATGGAAGAGGCAGTGTTGCCAGAAGCGCAGGTTTTTAAGCTTTACCCTATGAAAATCTTTGACTCTCTTTGTGAAGGATTGTTTTTGGATTGGTGCATGTGGATTCTGCAGATTGAATCAGAGGACTCTTCCTTCCAAGTATGATGTGAAGTCTGATGATCCTTTCTGCATGGGTGGTCTGTTTTAGGTCGAGGATTTGGAAGAGCTACCCCACCTCAAGGTTATGTTTGTCATCGGTGTGGCCAGCCAGGTAAAGTGCTAGTCTTCTTGCTCTCTCTGTGGGTGTGTATCTTTCTTCCCATTTGGTCATGGTTGTCCAACTGAATCCTTTTGTTTCGTCCATGAAGGTCATTTCATTCAGCACTGTCCAACTAATGGTGACCCCACCTATGATATGAGGAGAATGAAGCCACCTGTCGGCATCCCCAAAACAAGGCTGAAAGCTGACCAGGAGGGCTCCTACATTCTGCCAGATGGCTCAGTTGCAGTCATGCAACCAGATGAGTATGTCCCTTGAACCCTTGAAGTTCCACAGCCACATCTTTTATCTATTACACCAACAATCTCCTTGTTCTAACTTGTTACCATCCTTGTTTATGACCAGAACGGTTTTTGCCAAGGAGGCAGATGCATTGCTAGCTATCAGGCCTATCCTGATAGAGCCACCTCCAGAACTCAGGTGCCCTCTGTGCAAGAACATCTTCAAAGATGCTGTGATGATTCCTTGCTGCCAGTATAGCTTCTGCGATAAATGTAAGTCCTTGTTCTTCAAACCCAATTCTATAGCTGCTCCCTCCTTTTGAAGCTGTGCCTGGACTCTGACACTGTTTACTGTTGGGAAATTCTCTGGCAGGTATAAGGGAGGAGTTAATTGCCAAGGGTAAATGCCCTCAATGTGGGTCAACCAAGTTCAAGAATGATGATCTGCTTCCTAACATCAACCTCCGTCAGGCTATCGATCGCTTCCTTGAGGCACAAGTAACCACTAGTGGTGCATCTGACAGTTTTCTGAGACAACAGCAAGCACCAGGTAGACCCTGTTCTAAGGAATTTTCCCTGTTCATGTGGCTCAGCCTGCTGCAAGCATTCAATTCTGCAGTTTTGATGTAGGTTGTTTTGAATGTAAACACATCACAGTTCTGGATGTTATTTTTATCGCAGTTTTGTGACCATGAATGTGACTGCAACTACTGGATGTGCTCAATGTGCTGAGGCTTGAGCATTTGTCTCTTGGAACCTTTATTGTCCACAACAACATATTGGTCTCAATGCACAATGGGTTTATCTTTATCTTCTGTGTTGTTGGTGGTTTGCAGATGTGGAGTCAGGTCCTCGGAAAGTACCAACACCAGCTGCTTCACGGCTTCAAATAGAATTGCGGAAGCCTTCTAGCTCTGGTGGGGCAGCTGCAGTGCAGCCACCAGCTCCTATGGAGCCTGTTTTAGCTGATTCAGTTGTGGAGTCAATAAAAGAGCCTGAGACAGGGCTGAAGGAGAAGGAAGAAGATCAGGCTCAAGGCTCAGCAGTGTTGACAGTGGCAGCTGCCAATGCTGCAGAGGATAGTGGTGATGCCATTGAAGGGCCCCTGTCCACCAAGGATGAGGTGGTGGGGGCAGAGACTGTTGTGGGGAATGTTGGGGGATTGGGGAGAGATGAGGAAGAAAAACCAGGTTTTGTATTTGACGAGGGGGAGGCAGGCAAGATGATGTCTAAGAATATGGAGCCTACCTCTTTTAAGGAGGCGGATGGGGTAGCAGTGGAGTCTGAGGTTAGCAAAGGTGTGTTTCGAGCATTGAGAAATGTTACAAAGTTTTCCACAGGTCTCGGCCTGGAAAATAGAGCTACACTTTCCTGTAACATAGATTGTGATGGTCTCATACACACTGAGACATTTATTTGTACTACGACGCCCTTATTGGACATTGTGGTGCAGCAAGATGACTCTCTTTCCTTATCCCCACCTATACGTAGTTTGCTCTGTGGCATTATATGTAACAATTTTTTAGTGTTTGCTCAACTTCTGTGTTGTGCTGTAGGAGTAGACAGATTGGTTTGGTTAACAGTCTGCATACATACATATTTAATTGCTTTTATTGGTGGGATGCTAGTTAACTTGCTGCTTGTCGTGTGACTGCATGGCTGTGCAATGTCTTTGAAGTCCTGGTCTCAGCATGTTAGTTGATGGAGCAGGTGGATTTGTGAAGATGAATCAGGAAGAACCAAAAAACCCCATGTTGCATAGTTGCGTATAGAATGTTAGTATCTTACTACATCCTGACTGTGCTCTGGCTGCATAATTCTCAGGAAAAAAGAAGAAGAAACGAGCACGTCCTGCACCTGCAGGTAGGGGATTGTGTTCACTTCTCTGTCCCTCTCATTCCTGAGTATGGGCCCTGAATTCTTTTCTAGATTGACTCTGCCCAATAGAGTGGGGTCTGAGCTGTATCATGATGATGCTAGCTGCCTCTGTAGCTAGCTCTGGGATTTGCAGGCCCTTGACCCATTTTGGGAGCTGTAAGGAAGTCTTCTGTGAGACTCTTTTCTCAAAAGACACACAGGAAGGTCGAACAGTTCTGAACCTAACGCCATTGGCCCATGTCAATGAGAAGCATAAAGGAGGAAATCAATCTATCCAGGAGATTGCAGGCCTCATAGTTCTTAGATTTGGTTAATGTGAACATTGGACGATGGTTGTTTTTTCTTGACTCAGTCAAATCCTTCTAATAACAAAGTGCCTAATAACAAAGTGCCTTGTAGCAGATGGAGCTACAGAAGTCACAGGTGGTGGAAAGATCAGGAAGGTTAGTTTTCCCTCCTCTGACCTAAGTTTCTTCTACTTGCTTCAAAACTGTGTCTGTGGATGTATGGCTAAATCACAAATTGGGTTGGAGATTCAGATGCCAGTGGAGCGCATGTGTTTCATTTGTGGGTCTCCCGACCATATGGCTCGTGATTGTATGGAGAATTCTGGGCCATCATATCCCCCACATCCTGCCATGTTTGCTGGCCCTGGTAATCCTCTCAAACTGTCCTTATTTTCTCTTGCTGATAGCAGCATCCACTTGTTTGTTCTGCACTTACTGTGACCAAATTAGAGCTGTGGCTATTTCTTTAAATTTTAGGGTTTGGAAGTATTTGAATAGTGGATTTGGAATTCTCAGCTCTAAGGTCATTGATATACAAAAGGAGATCTTCCTGTAAAACTGTGGTGGATATGTTTAGTGCAAGTTCAGAAGTCTTGTGACAACAGTTTTTTGCACTGGCCAAGAAAAACAATCTCTGTTTTGAGGTCAGGAATACCAGGTGCAAGTGAATATGGGTCTGATTTTGTTGCATTTGTTATGCAGGAGGGCCAATGCCACCAATGGGGATGCCTCCATATGGGGGAGGAGGAGACATGTACTGGCATGGACCTCCTGTGCCTCAGCAGGTTCACCCATTTCCTGGAGGTTATGGGGAGAACATGCATGGCCCAGGTCCAGGACCCTTTCATTTTGATGGACCCATGATGCCAGGTCCTCAATATGGGTTGCCTCCTTACATGCCTCCAATGTACCATGGTGGTCCTATGCATGGGTGAGTCTCTTGCTCTTTTATCCAGTTTTGTCTCTATTGCTAGTAGTGTGCCATGCTATTGTGCAGTGCTTTTACGATTTTGAAACTCAACTAATGGATCCCAACCTCATTGGCGTCATTAGACAGTAACTTTGAAGCTTGGTCATGCACTGAATAGATCCTAATAGTCTCTGTTGGACAATTATGTATAAAGTTTTGAAGAAAGTTGAGGGTAAATGTTTGACAAGGGGACGGCTATGTGTGGAAGCAAGGAGAATGAGACAGTCAAGTTTTGTGTGATCTTGCGGGCATGTGAACATTGGTGTGTATATCTAACTATGAACTAGGATGCTTCAGTGGTGGCTACATGGGAGGCAACGGCATGCCTGGGGGAATGATGGGCCCCATGGACAGACCCCCTTTGAGTCGTGAGGAATTCATGGAACTTCAGGAACGACAGCGCCGGCGTAGAATTATGCAAGAGCATCCAGAGAGGTCTGTTCTTTTCTGCAGATTGCAAATTGTTTTAAATGTATGACCCGTTGTAGGAAGAGTGAGGGTCTGGTGTCCAAATTGCTTATCTTCATGTCCAGATGTTGATCTGGTGGAACTTGGAAACATAGGACTTTTTGCACATGTCCAAAAAAGTCCTATATTTCCAAGTTAGCTTTTTGCATGTTGCACTTCTTTTGGTTTGAGCTGTGAAGAGTTTTGAAGGACTTGCATTATTTCAGTTTGTGATGGGTAAGCCCCATTTATTTGCATTCATGTAGGGAATGGTCTCAAGAAGCTCCGTACTTGAGGGAAGGCCACCTTCGCCATCAAACACCAGAGTCAGAGCGCAGGCCAAAAGAGACAAGGAAGAGGCTTATAGAGGTGGATGACTACCCAGGCCTGTCACGGAAGCATGCTGTGGAACGTGACTCTGTTAGTGAGTACTCTGAAGACACAAATTATCAGAAGCCCAAGAGTGGTGGCAAGATTGAGCGCAAGCCTGTGTCAGAGAGGTTAGTTATTGACAAAGCCCGCCTGCGGCGAGAGCCTAGCATTTCTGAAGAGGATGTTACCTCATTTGAGGGCTTGCGGAGTCAGCGCTTGTCCCACCACAGTGACCGTGAAGGCAAAGTTTTGGTTACTGCTAAAAGAGAACGAGAAATTCATAGGCGCTACCAGCATGAGTACAACTCTGAGCAGGAAGATGATGTCAGACTGTCTATTGATGGGTTTGAAAAGAGGGAAAACGAGGTCCCACATTCAAGAAAAGGATGGAAGAAAGTGGATGATGATTACAGTAGGCCTGATCATGTTGTTGTTGAGGAAAGCCGCCATAGGAGTAGTAAGAGGATTGTGAGGACAGAAAATTCCCCCAGACACTTGGTACCACCCTCTGAGGAGCCTATTGACTTACGATCAAAGTTGCTTCGTAACCAAAAAGAGCGCCGTCAGGATAGGAGTCAGTATGCTGCTGCCTATGAACTAGATGGTGAGGCTGAGAGAAGGGAGCAAGATACAGAAAAGCCTCGACGGAAGAGGCATCATAGTCGCTCCAAGTCTAAAGGTGAGTCAGAGCCTGTAGAGTATGAGTCAGATGAGTTAAAGCGGAAAAGGAAAAAACATCATAGAAAGCATCATGAAGAAGAGAGCATGGAGAGGGAGAGAGATGTGAGAGTTGATGAAAGGGACTTGCAGGAGGTCAAGCCTCGCAAGCACAAGTCCAAATCATCTTCACATCCACCAGCTAACAACATAGAGGTAACCAGATGGCAGCTAGTAGATTCAGTGTTAGATGATGAGCCAAGAAGCAGTAGCTATGCACCGCACCATTCCAAAAGCAAAATTCAACACTCTCACAATGGCCGATCAAGGTGATTCATCCATTTTTCATTAGCACTAATGGTGACATTTCTCATGCTCTTCTCTCTCTCTCTCTCTCTCTCTCTCTCTAGTACAACTCTGTGCTCCCCTCCTTGAAAGTTTGTTACTTTCAACATTGACAACTCGGTGGGATGTGTTTGGACAGCCATGGGCAACATGGTGCATCCTAGCCTGCATGAGCCAATCTGATTTCCACACCCTGATCCTGTTGTAGCATTGACATTCTCATCTTGACTAGTTCAGGTTTGTGTTTGGTGGGAAGTCCAGTGCATGACAAAATTATTATGCAGACATGCTGCTTGTGGAAGTATTGGACAGCTACTGCTACATATGATGCTGTTGCGCTTCCTCTTTCCTGACAGCATTCTGTGTAGAGGGGTACCCTGCATACATTTGGTGAAATGTGTAAGGTGCTCAGTTTTACAAATTGGTGATGTATTGGGGAGACGTCGAAACTGCTTTATCTTAATTTTGCTCTCTGGTGTTACACAGCTTTCACTATTGCCAGGATGGTGGGAGAGTGTCAACTTTGATAAAACTCGTCCCACTCTTGGTAACTTGTTTCTTCTCTCAATTTGGCTCTCAAATAAATAAAAAACTTTCACTTTGGAAATTCTCCTGTGTGGCAGGAAGGAGACTGAGCATGACTTGCAATTTTGTAATGTATGTTGCGAGATGTAAATTGAGTATGTCCTATTATCTTACTCTTGAATGGATTTGCATGGTTTTTTCTTTGGTATTATATTGGAGCTTACCATCTATTGGTGGTGGTGGTGATGCATGTGGAGTAGCCATGGATTTCTTTTGTTGTTGAGTGTATGAATGGATTATATGAATGTTTTGATTCTGCACTTGTTCTGGAGGTTATTATTGCTGTTGATGCATGTGGGAGTCCCCTTCAAATTTTGTTGTTGAGGGCGTATGATGGTTTCCTACTGTAAATTTGTTTGTTGGGATTGTATTGTGGATGTTTGTGCCAAACTTGATGCCAAATTGAACGGTAAATCTCAACCCATTCAACCCATCTCCATTTTGTATAAAACCCTTTGAAGCAAAACCCCTTCAATGCTATCTCTGTTTTGTAGAAAACCATTTGAAGCAAAACCCATTCAACCCATGTCCATTTTGCAAAAACCCATTTCAAGCAAAACCCATTTGACCAATGTCAATTTTGTATAAATGCATTTGAAGCAAAACCCCATTTAAACTTAAACCCATTTCAATTTTGTATAATTAAGTTTGTATTATCCATTGGAATGGAGCTATTCTGAAGCCAATCTGAAGACCCAACAAGTTTGATCAGCTCCAAATCACTAGGAAGGGTATATATGTATATACATAGTAAACTTTTGTGCCAAATCTTGGAGTTAAAACACTCTCAAATTTCAATGTGTCAAAATTTGGATACAAAAGAGCAGACAGTACATTGTTTGACTGTAGTTGTAACTTGTAAGAGCATCTCCAAAGGTGCTCAGTATGTAACTCTGGATAATAAAATTAAATGTCTAAGTTTAGCTGTTTTTTTCGGCAACCCCACCAATAGTTGTAACTGGAACTACATATATGTGGGAACTACTAATAGCAAACCACCTGGACCAATCATTATGGTCCACCAATCAGAAATACTGAGCCGCAGTCAAGTCCAATTTATTACACTCTTTTTCAGAAGTGCACAACTGTGTTGCGCCTTTTACCAGCCACGGCAAGCTACACGAATTTGGTGCAGAAAAACCAATTTCCTGAGCTAAACCGGCACATTTTGACTTTTTTGCACTGTCTAGAGTCACATACTGATCACCATTGGAGATGTTCTAAGGGTGTTCTACAAACATGACATCAGTTAAAATTAAGGCATTTGTTTTATTACTTTGTACCAAGCAAATTTTTTTATAAACAATTAGGGGGGAAACAAAAATTGAACTTGCAAAAATCTTGAAAAATATTAATGGAAGAAACACAGCATTTGAAAAACATAGTTAACAATGGTTTTTTTTTTTTTCATTTATAAATAAGTTTATATATCTACCAATCATAAAAAATGAATCATAGTAAGGTCTTGTGCTGTTACCTTAGGAATGTTGTTGTTGGACATTTCTTTGCAATCTTGTAGATATGCCCTAGCCTACCCACAGGTCAGATTCAGCATAAATTAATTAAAATAAAAATGTGTCTACAATTCCTGAAAAATTTAGAAAAAATGTTGAATTTTTTATCAAATGTTTTTAAACCCATTTTGCCTAATATTTAAGAAAATTTTCAAAATTAGATTTGGCTACTTTAGGATTGGACTTCACAAACACAAGGAATACACGTGCTATGGAAGCTGACAAGTCTAGTGGGTGGTAAGGATCTCAACTCCAAAGTGCAAGAAATTGCCTATTTGATCTGGTGGAGATGGATCCAACTCTCTCAACATCATGATCTGTGGAGCTCCTAATCTCTTTGAAAGAAAAAGCTTTGGTTAGGTACAAAACACGGAAATTTGCTTGCAAGCACACAAGTTCATATATGTGCTCTTGAGCTCCCTTGCTCTCCTCTCCATTGTGAGAAATTTTGACATGCTAGAAAAATTTCTCGAGATTGCAGTGGGCACTACTGAACCCCCCCTTCCCCCTCTCTCTGTGTCTGCATTCATCTTGCACCCCTTAATAAGCTTCACATGCCTTTTTGCAATATAACATCATGTGAAAATTTCTTGTTCATTCGTGACATGTGTATTTTCTTCTTCATCACATGTGGATGGATTGTCGTCATCATGGCATGTGTGAAGAAGACAGTAGTAGATGTTAGTTAAGCTTTTTCCATGGCTACTACTGTAAGGTTTGGAGTAGCAGCAACGAAGCCAAATAAAGCAGCAGCAGCAGCAGCAGCAGCAGTGTCACCGACAAGAGCATCGTGTGCAGGGATTCCGCCTTCACAGTTTATTAAACCACAGCAGTACAAGAAGAAGGAATCATGGCTCAGCACTGCTGTAGTAGATGCTAAGATACATGGGAACAAGAAGTTGTTAGCAGCAGCAATGGATGTGAACAAAGTGCTGGCTGAAGTTGAAGCTTGTCAGTGCATGATGCGAGGAGCAGAGACTTGCTCATCTGCATCACTGTGTTGTTGCCATGGAAAATACAGAAGGAGTTGTGACTTGCGGTGTTTGTGTCATGGTCATTGTTGTAACAGTTTGATCAATACACCAGAATTGGGGATTAGAGAAGGTGTGTTAGGGAGAGAGCTTTTCACAAAAACCAATTTGCCCCTCAACAAAATTGCATTTGTTGTGTGTGGCAACATTTTGACGACTTCTGATTATGAGAATTGTTATGAGGAGATGATGTTGCAACTTGCAGGCAGTAGAGCAGCTCCAAGTGTCTATTTGTATTGTATCAAAGTGTCATCATGGTTGGGTTCAGCTCAAGGACTGCCACCACTGGGTGCTCCTCATCCTCACCCAGATCAATATGTGATTCACCATTTGAATGACATGAGTGGTGCTGCAAATCACAGCTGCAATCCCAACATCCAAATCCAAGCATGGTAAGATCAATCATGCATTTGGTCTGGATCATGTGCATTTGTTCAGGTCTTCTTGTGCAAAACTCATCATGTCAAGAAATTATGTACAAAAGATCCTGATGCAAATTCTCTTGATGGGTGTTTGTTGATGATGATGGTGATTGTACTTTGTTGTTGATTCTTGTGCAAATTCATTGGGTTTTGAACAGTTAAGAAAGCTTCTGATACAGAAAAGTTCTTTTGGGTGGTGGGCATTGATGATCTTACTTACTTATGCTTCAGTTGGGCAAATAACAAAGTGTATGCTGTTGGGCGGACGCTGAGGAGAATCATGTTGAAGGAAGCACTAACTTATGACTACAAGTAAAAAAATCCACAGAAAATCAACCATTAGTTTTAGGGTACCTGCAATTTTGCAAGTTCCACAAATGATTTTTAGAATTGTTTTCTTTTTGGGTGGGAAACTACTGATTGCAGTGAATTCACATATGCAGAGAAACAGCCTTTTCATGACTCTAAGTTTATGGAATTCCATGATGTCCTTTTTGAAGGGAGAAATGGGTAGTAGTGAGTGATGTACCTGTGTTTTTTTAACATCAAGATGTCAAGCGATGAGATAGTTTTCTTGAGAAAGTTTCTTGAGGATTGGGTTTTTGTGCAGATGGACAGGGGTCAACAAGAGCTCAATCTATGCAGAGTTGTGCTTCTGTCGGGAACCTTCTTGTCATGGTTTCATTGCTGATATTCACAGCACATTCATGGAGGTAAGCATTCAACATTACCAAAAAATGATCACAATGCTTGCAGCTGAGCATGCGACAACCCAAAAGATGTTGGAAGATAGACGACAGAGTTTGGAAATCACAACAAACTCAGGGCTAGATGTTGAAGAGTATGAGAAAGTTGTTTTCAGGCGTGAGATAGAGAATGCAAGATTGAAAGTTGAGATTGAGAACATACGCAGCGCTATTACCAAGGCAATGTTAGCAGCTCCAAAGCTTGTTGTACCACCTGCTCCTCCTGCTGCTGCTGTAGCAGAAGAGCCAAGGACAAAAGAGATGATAAAGAAGCAACAGTTTCTAACTCCCAAGAAACTGGCAGGTAGCTTTCTCAGCAATCTGTTTTTTTGCTGCTGCTCCTGCAGGGACACAAACAATAAGAATGTGAGGAATCAGTGTCTAGAGAAAAACTGCAATATGTCCACCAATTTTTCCTCTGCCTTGAGACCATCATGTAATGACCGTCAAAGTGATTCCCCATCTTGTTATAGTTGCTTCTTCCTCCTCTCTGTAATTCAACCTTTAGCTTCTGTGAGCAGAAGAAGAAAGTATGACCAACCCCAACCCATTGCACAATGCAACCCACATTTTCTGGTCTGTCAAATTGCCGCCCACAATTCTCCTGCCGATAAACAAGCAAGCAAGCAAAACTTCTGCACAACTTCATGCAATCATCATACGTAATAAGATTGGAGTCAAATTTGCAAGCATCATTCCTTGAGCACCAAGAAGCTGCAACAATAAGAACCTCAATTCAGATGGAAGGAAAGACCATTTGAAACCTAGACACTCAGCACCGATATCCAAATGGAACAAACCCTAATAAGATTCAGTCCAATCTTCTGTCTGGAATGTAGAGGTTGCAGGATTCATGTCGACAGATTTCATTTGCAGCACAGATGCTTGAAAACAAAACAGGTGTCTTTGATGCTGGACACCTGAAAGGATGGATACTTAATAAGGGCTTTAGTTGGTTGCACGCCTTCAGAATTTTGCCATTTGGGGCAACCCATCCTTCATCCCTGAATGGATGAGGCAGATTGCTGGAGGTCACCGGCACACAGTTTCCAAAGCTTCAGCTCTGCAAATAACATGGACCCATCTAGAGACAAGAATTGAGAAGACCCCAACAAATAAAACACAAACCCCAAGACCCAAACCAGACAAAACAAAACCCAAGACGGAAACCAGACAAGAAAGAATCGAAGATGTAAGAAAGAGAGAGACACGATCTTGAGAGAGAGAGAGAGAGAGAGAGACGATGATGATGACCCGTCGATGGTCCTCTCCTTGAAAGATGGGAATGAGATTCAATGTATCTGTGCCCACCCATTTGCAGTAGGGGTTGGATTTCTGTCGTGGGTTTTGGCTTCTTTGCTTGCCTGATCATCATAGGCAACAGAAAAGGAAGAAAGTTGCAAAAGAAAAAGACTGACTTAGGTGGGTCCCAAGCTCAGAGAACTGCATTCTTGTTAGTGGATATTGGTGGGAGGGATTGTTTCGTCTTTTGGGTGGATCTGTTGTTGTCGTTCTTGCTTTCTGTTTCCCTGGGTTTTGGGTGTCATGGGAGAAAACGGAAAAGCAATCGGAGGAGTAGGAGGAGGAGAGTTGCTGCTGCCACCAGCACCAGTGGAGGAGCAAGAAGGAGTGAGAGAAGCCATGCAACTGGCAGCAGAGCTTTGCAAGCATTTCTATTCTCAAGGATGGGTGTCAGGGACAGGCGGCAGCATCACTCTCAAAGTTCACAACCCGCTTGTTCCTCTCTCAGAAAGACACATAGTCATGGCACCTTCTGGTAGGGTTTCTCTCTCTCTCACACACACACACTCTTCTGTCTGCTTTGTGCTTGCCAAAATCCTTACTTGCTTTCTTTGCTTGCTTACTGTGAAGCTCCTTTGGATGCTTGTCTATGGGCGGTTTTCCCTGTGAATTTTTTGCTGTGTGTTTCTCGAGAGATTTTGCTGATGAGGAGGAGACTTTCAAGTCTTCTGTGGTTCACAAAACTCTCAAACTCAATGTGTTGTAAATCTGTTGCCCTAATAATCTTGGAGCTGCAAGAGTTCAACTTCTTGTAGCTAGACATTCTTATAGCTTGAAGAACCTATGAGAAGCTCATGGAATTCTGAAGGAGACAAGCAAGCAATGCATGATGCCCCAACAGGTGTGCAGAAGGAGCGGATGTTACCCACAGATATGTATGTGCTTGCTGCCAATGGTTCTGTGTTGAAAGCTTGCGCACCAAAAGGCGCACCACATAAACCTCCCAAATGCAGTGAATGTGGGCCCTTATTTCTGAAGGTTTTTCCCAAAAAACATCTCAAGCTCTCTCTCTCTCTCTCTCTCTCTCTCTCTCTCTCTCTCTCTCTCTCTCTCTCTCTCTCTCTGAAATCTGTGTTTTTCCCTCTTGCTCCTTTTTTTCACATTTGAATTTGTTGCATAGACTTCAATTAGCATCTGGTAGAATAGATAAAGAAGTGGCAGTCATCAAGCAGCAGATTGTCTCATCATGTTTGCAAGATGATGCAGAAGAGTGAGCATGAAGGAGTTGACACTCACAAGTCATCTTGCAGTTGATGACATGTGTGTGTTTTTCTTTCTCAAAACTTTTCTTTTAGGTTTATCAAATGAGGAATGCGGGTGCTGTCATTCACAGCCATGGAATCGAAGCTTGTCTCGCAACAATGATCAACCCATCTGCCACTGAGTTCCGGGTAACAACAATTATGTGAAGGGATGGATGGATATCCCATGTGTGTTTGGGTTCTCATGTCTCTTTCCTGTGAACAACAACAACAGCAGCAGAAGATTCAACAAAAGTTTCTATGAAAAGAAAAACTGGAATTCAGCTGGAGTTTCTATGAAACCTTTGCATCTGGTTGATGATTATGCTCTGGTTGTCCTTTTGCAAAGAGGAGAAAGAAAGAAAGTTGGTTTATGTTGAGCATAGTCTAAGTTCTGAGAAACCACTACTTTGTTCATCACGCATGGCTTGTGCTCTGTTGTTGCTCCTTCTTGGGTGTTGCCGCCATTGAAGAATGTATTTATTTGCTGTGGGTACAGATAACACACATGGAGATGATAAAGGGTATCATAGGACATGGTTACTATGATGAGCTTGTGGTTCCAATTATTGAAAACTCAGCACGGGAATACGATCTCACAGATTCTCTAGCAGCAGCTGTAAGCTATCTCTCTGTCATCACCTTAGATTATCCTAAACCCTGATCAACAGTAAGCTCTCATCAGGCCGTAAGCTCATTGGAAGTTATGTTGCTAAACTCCATCTCCATTGATTGTCATTGCTGGAACTTCTTCACTCACAAAGACCATGCAAATTCGAAGCTTTTCTTGCTCTACAGGATATGACTTGAGAATATATTTTTCCCAGTGCAAAGTACAGAACAGAGCCAATGTTGACTGCAGCAGTGGGCTGTGTGGCTTCTTCTGATGGCTGGCAACAGATAGAAGCATATCCAAAGGCAACAGCAGTTCTAGTTCGCAACCATGGAATTTACATTTGGGGTGATTCTTGGATCAGTGCCAAGACGCAGGTGAGAAAGAGGAGGTTTCAATCTCTGAGGTCTGGGAAAATCCCCCATCCATGAGAGAAAGACTGCATCTAGGTAGTACCAAACAGTTTTTCAAAACATACCTGAATGGCTTTTTTCGAGGGTTTAATGGAAGGAATTCGTGTGTGTGTGTGTGTGTGTGTTGTGATGACAGAGCAGGCAGAATGCTACCATTATCTCTTTGAAGCTGCACTTCGGCTTCACCAGCTGGGTCTTGATCCTGCGGACCCTAAGCATGGCCCACTTCTTCCACATAACTCTGTTGAACCACCCAGACCTCTGGTCATCCCAAATGTGTCAAGCAACAAAAATGGAGCCAAGAGTAACGGCTTGTTTTCTCCTGTAAGTTGCATGTAATAATTGACTTCGCTATTCAAGTGCCTTCTCCTTAGCTTTCCTTCTTTGAGAATTTGTGCCCTGTGTGGAATTGCAACTGAAACTCTCACTCTACAATTCTTTCATCAATTCTGGACATCAGAAAACCCAGGTCTGAAAATCTGCAGAAGAGTGGCAAACACCTTATCCATTGAGCAAAGAAATCAGCCACATCTATCTATTTGCGGTGAAGAAAAATCAGATCTTGCTTGCAAGGAGCTATCTGACAGTGTCCCCCACCTGTACTGGTTGCAGAGGGTTATTCTATTGGACATAGAGGGAACTACCACACCCATCTCCTTTGTAACTGATGTATTATTCCCATATGCAAGAGAGCATGTAGCGAGTTTCCTGCGCTCAACATATGACACCAACGAAACTCAATCTGACATTCAACTTCTTCGCAAGCAGGTGTAGTAGTATGCACTAGCTCTTTCCTCTGCTGGGTTGTGTGTGCTTGGTTGATCTTGTTCTAGTAGTAGCTCCAACACTTGCAATATCATGTGTTCTCCACAAGGTCAAGGGTTTAGGGTTTAGGGTTTTGGTGGATATCCACCAAAAACTATGTGGATATTTAGGGCTCAAACCTTGGGGGGAAAGGGCTGGATAACCCTTTTCATTGCATCCATTGTGGTGGTTGGATAGAAAGCAGGGGGCACCTCTGACATGGCAGCAGTGGTGATGAAATAGCTGCAAGCTCAGTAGTGCTTTGGGTAGCAAGACAAATAGTAAGCACCCAACTTGTGGCAATGTCAGGTGGCAGAAGATCTGGAACAAGGACTTGCAGAAGCAGTGTTCATCCCACCAGATAATGCAGGGATGGAAGCTGTTGTTTCAGCTCTTGAGAAGAATGTCCAGGCGATGATCAAAGCTGACCGTAAAATTACCTCTCTGAAGCAACTGCAGGTGATGGTTTCTACAGTTTTCTCCTTCCCCCATTGCCGCTGCTGCTGCTACCGCTACTGTGCTGGAATTTTTTTGGGGCCCACCATAACTGCAAGTGGGTTTCTGGTTTGAGGAATTTAGTTGGCAAAATCCTTGGAATTCTGATTTTGGTGGGAAGGATGTGCAGGGCCACATCTGGAGAGTTGGGTACGAACAAGGGGAACTGCATGGTGAGTTCTTTGACGATGTCCCAGAAGCGCTGGCAGCGTGGCATGCTAGTGGTAACAAGACATACATCTATTCCAGTGGAAGCAGGGAGGCACAGAGACTCATTTTTGGTAACACAAAATATGGGGATCTGCGCCAGTACTTATTTGGCTTCTTTGATACCACAATCGGGTTGGTGTCTCTTAACTCTCGTAGTAATTTTCCACTAAAGAGTAATAATTTGTTCACCCCAGTGGCACCTGTTCCTATGTGACAGTGTTTTCTCCTATGTTTTTTAGTGGTAGTTTTGCTCTTTCCCTAGGACCTAAGATCCTGTAGCTCCCAACTATGACAGATTGCTGACATATCCAGCTATGCCACCCAACAAGGTAGACTTTGGTTGTGGAAACACACAACCCAGGATTGAAACATGGGTTTAGGGTTTAGGGTTCTACGGGTTAACCATTCATTCTCTTCAGAGAATTGTAGGTCTCCATAGAAATCAATCGAAACAGCAAAGATAAAAGAGGAGACGGACCTCTAGAGAGGGACTATGGCAAGAGTGCTCATCAATTTTTGTGTTTGTTGTTGGGCTGCTGCTGTCTGAGGTCACAGAAACAAGAGGGAGGCCCACAGCTACTCAGAAATATGTCTGACAGTTGGAGTAGATTCTCCTAGTCACGTTACTTTTGCCACTGATGTGCTGGCTGAAGCTGTGGCAGCAAAACAAGCAGGTCTGTCTTAAGAATCCTTATCTTGATAAAACTCTTTGTGGGTGGGGTGGTTCCTTTTATTTCGCTCTATTTTTTCTCCACACCTACTTTTATCTGTGGGATAATGACATAAGCTGAATTTCAGTGGTCTCTTATGAATCCAAGAGAACCAGAAATTCTCATTCACAGCTGCTGTGTGATCTAAGAGCTTATCCAAACGACACCGCAGTTTGTTCTTCTCTACAGAGTGCAGGCAACAATGTGTCAGGTGCATGTCAATCTTTGTGTGCACTAACTATTCGGTTGTGTTTTGTGATGCAGGTGTGCAGGCAGTACTTGTGTTACGCCCTGGGAATGCTCCGTTACCTCCTGATCATGGGTTCCGCACCATTTCTTCTCTCCTAGAATTATAATTTCACCATGTGTCCCTGGCTGTGTGCACTTAGGACTGTTATCATCTATCTGCCCGTGGAAGAGTTGTTGTTTCTCTTTGCAAAATTGTATGCCTAGTTGCAATCTCCTCTGGTTTCTTAACTTCTGAAGTGCATGGTCCTGTTGTCTGCACACTCAAAAGAGATTACTACATTAAACAGCAAATTACCTTATTGTGTTGAAACTTTCTAAAACAAAAGTAGTGCACTCTTAATGGACAAACTAGACAAATTGCACACATTTGGCATGCGTTTTTTTGTCTTATTAATAATACTTGGGCTCCACTGTGCTTTGCACTACTAGTGACAATGAAATGATGAAAAAAAGCGAGTGGCTTTTGTGAAAATTAAGTGCCATTTGAATGAAAATATTGAATAACATTCAAATTCCATTGACTCAGATTCAACTTTAATTTAACAATGTTTAATGCATATGGTTCTCAATAGTTCATCATTATTTATGCCAAATCTTTCATTTCCATGTAGATGTGTAGGAGAAAGGGCTTAAGTAAATAGGTTTGAAAGAGGAAGATTATTTTAATTATTTCAATATACATACTATGAACATGAAAAGACACAAGTTCATTTGCCTTTTTAAATACGTGTAGGTGGGTAGGAGAAAGGAGTGAGGTAAGTAGGCTTGGAAGAAGTAGGTTTAAACTAGTGTGTGTAAGTGTCAATAGTTGTATACACGGCATGTAAATCATGTGTAAGTCTAAATCATTTATATTTACATAGTGCCACATAAATGTTTTGGGGTGCATACATGTAAGCAAAATGGCCTATATGTTTCTTGAGTTTTTTTTTCAAAAATGCCCAAAAACCTTCCTATCCTATACATGGTAGTTAGATAGTCTCCTTGAAAACAAGTTGCATTGCTTTTCTTTGTCATTTGAAAAACCATGCTTTTGCTAGTGGTGCAAGCGCAAAAGTGTCATGTCACCATCAACCAATGAATGACAAGCAAACAACACTTTGTGAGGAAAGAAGGTAGCTTCCCATTTGATATCCTCAATTGTTGGATTGGCTAAAAAAGGTAATTTGCAATCCTCATTCTCATCTACATAATGCACTCCTCTCACACTTGCATATGCATTATGCATTCAAGTTTTGGCACCATGGTTGATGTGGTGGCAAGGTTTAGATGATGCTTAAGCTTTATGTGCTTGATGGTTTTGTGATTTCTTCTTGATGAAGATTTGGTTGTGCAATTTATTATGTGAGAGGTGAACATCAGTGAATCGTGATAGGCTTATAACTTTGCAATTATTGAGCTTCAACTTTGAATGTTGTTTCAAGTTACAAGATCCAAAGTTCAAATTATTGGCTAGGTCACAGGTTGCATACAACAATGTTGCATCTATATGTAACTTTTGGACATGGCAACATGCACCATGAGCACAACATTAGGCAAAGCTTCTTCAAACTTTGTCAACCTACAAGTTGCAATTTTCAATCATGGTGGGCCAACTGACCTTTGCAAATCTAATCTATTTTTTTGAACTTTATTTGTTTTTTAAAAGTTAGAATTAGTTTGTCTTTCATCTATAATAGAAAGCAATTGCTACTAGACTTCAAGTTTAAACTATTTTTCATAGGATCAAGTTCTAGCATTTCATTTCCTACTATGTGTCTATCTTAATGCACTTCAACTCCAAGTCATTTTTTTTGCATCATTGGATTCATTTCAACCTAATAGCTCCCACGCAACCAAACCACCTCTCAAAAAACCCATAAAGTCATATGACAAGTTTAAAGTGTTATAGGACACAAGGGTTGCATGATTTCATTGGCTCAATTTGTGTTCGGACCAAATGGGTTGGTGTCACAAGTGAAGCGCATCATTTATTGAAAAAAATGTTTTTTTTTAAAAAAAAATATTGCATAAGTTAGATACATTCCAAAAAAACATGTTACTTCTTGCAAAGTCGTGTTGCTATTGGAGAATGGTTTCACAATAAAGATGCAACCCATGAAAAAATGAGAAGATTCACATATGCAAAAACAACGAATGAATCCTTACCTTGGTTCAATTTGGGGCTAATGCAACTCCAAAACAAAAGCTAGTGCAATTTGTTAATATCTTCCACTTGTTGAATCATGGTCAATTAAAGATAGAATTTGAATCTTTTAAAGATCTTTATGTGTTGTTAAATGTGGATAACAACCCTAGAAAACATTGGACTAACAAGAAGGGTAGAAATATGGTTGTGGAATGGCAAAAAATATGCATGACGTCATGTTGAAAAACACAAAAATTGTTGTGTAGAAGTCTACCTTTTTTGTTTCAAATGTAAATCATGTTACAATGATTGATAATCAATAGTGGATAAGCATGCACATTTACATGATGAAAAGTTAAACTCAAATTCCAATTTTTCTAATCCTTGAATGTGTTGAGATGGGTGCTACAATTGATAACATCATTGCCAATATTTTGCAAAACTTGGTCAAGTTTGTAGGTCTAGTTGAAAAGTAGATCACTACTTGATGGGTATGTTTTGGATGTGATAATCATTATGTGTTCCAAGGCCGTCACACAATTGTTATTGCTTAAATAAAAGAAAATACAACTCCTTACTTCATTAGTGTCCATTGTGTGGCACACCAAACTAACTTGGCCATTGTTGTTTTGTCAAAGCTATGTATGGTATTTCATATTGAAATGATGTTGTAAGCATTATACACATTTTTTGTTCACAACACCAAAAAATACCTTGAGTTTTCCAATCTTGTGAATGTTTTATGGCATATTTTTCACACATAATTCATGCCAATTTTGAAATGCAATAGATAGAATTCCAACTTGCTTAACATTTGAACTTTAAAGCATTTTGCTAAAAAAAAATCTATTGTTGCATATCTTTAAATACTAGGTGTAATTAAAACATGTCTTGATTTTTTTTCTTTTTGTGGGGTTGGATGTTTCAAAGTTGGGATGTTCGTGGGTTTTTTTTAATGTGTGGGGGTGTAAATTTTCCTTGTTGCATGGGCAAGGCCTTTATGGCTGGGGTTTGATTCTCGTGGGGAAGCCTACTTTTAATTAAATTTTGAATAATTTGGCTTAAGAAATTTAGATATATGGGAAATTTGGGTCTATCAAGATGTTTTTAGCTAATTGTGTGCCTCCAAAACAAAGATGTATATAACATGTTGATCATAAAAAATGGCGATGTTCAAAAGACATACATTCAAAATATTGCCAATGGCCAAATGATTGATTACCTTATGAACACATAGCCCAAAAAAAAGGATGATTGAAAATTGCACCTTGAGAAATTTCTTTCTCACAAATTTTGCTATGCCATTTAAATGGTAGTAGCATTTTTAGCCTCCACATATTCTGGAAAAATAAAACCCTTGGGTGCATCTAAAAGTCAATGTTTTTTTGTGTAAGGTGCCACTTTGATTAGTCCATCACAAAAAATCATGACACTTTTAATACTCCCCAAATATAAACATTTTTTACCAATATGGGACTCTAATAATACTTCCCTTTAGCCACCTATATACAATACAAAATCAACTTTTCGGCAAAGGATATTGGACAAATTGTGACTTGCTATTCTACGAAATATATTGGATGCACATTCTTAGGTGCATTTTGTCCCACCTCATTCCTTTACTAGAATTTCTATTCTTAATTTTGCTCATCCTCATTTTTTACCTAGGCTTTCAGAAGAGCTTGGGTACTTATTGTGATTCATAGTAATTAATTTAATTGGTTGTGGTGCATCCCAAGCACAAATGTTTCAAAGGTTTTTTTTTGCAATGATCCACTTTGATTGGCCCATCACCAAAAACATTTTGAACTCCCCCCTCCTCCCCTAAAATAGATTTACACAATTTTACACATCTCATGTTCTACATTTACATAACTGTAAATGGACCTTGTACACTTACATGGAATGTAAGTTTTAAACCATATACATGATATGAACACCACAAACATATAGACAACATTTATTATTATTTGTATATAATTTGAATTCAAATTCAATTAAAATCAAATACAACTCATGAAAAACAAGATGCAAATTTGGTGCATTATGAAGAGCCACATGTTAAATTGCCTTTTCATATTCATGTGTGTAGATTGATGAAATCATCAAGTTGAGGACCATATTATTGAACCTTTTACTTATTTCACCAATTTTCATTGTCACTAGAATTATATGTTCCTTACATGTCGAAAACACCATAATTGAAAGAATCCATGTTCCATTAATAAATTCTTAAAATATATTAATTAATCAATGGTTACATGTTGAACCCAATGAAAGACTATGAAAATTATGCAACTTTCACATACCCAATTCAATCAACTTAATAGAAAAAATGTTTTGTAATTTTCATTACCACATTTAATAACAATTCTACATTTATGATGTGAATTCATTCAAGGGGATCTATTATTATAATTTTTTTGGGCTAAGTTTAACTAGTTGGTTCCCCTCACCCTTCCAATGGTTAAAAAAAATGATTTCCTTGTTTTCAAAATTTGGTATTTTTTGGGTGAAAAATTACCAATTTTTTCTATTGGGTTTTAGCATGTATGAAAAAATGTGAAGGATGATTAACATTTTAACTTTCATATCGTGTTTATAACCAAATTTGGATAAAATGTTTTATGCATGATAGCCATTTTAACTACATCATTAAAACAATTCAATTAAATAATTAAGTAATTAAAAAAACTCAACTAACACAAGTAATGTGCTAAAACCCTTATTTATATAAGGACCACTTTAAATGTTCAAATTCTTGTTCAAAGCTCCTTAGAATTTGCATGTCCTTTACATGCAACATGCAATAAGTTTTATTTTATGAAAGCAACTCTTAAAACAAACTCAAACTATTGAATTGAACAACCTCATTGATGACATTTTTTCTCTTTGCATCTATGGACAAGTCTAGGATGCTATTACAACAATGTCAATTTACTAAAGTTAATAATTAACTCCTCAAAATAATTCAAGGCTCCCATTCTAACAATATGATTTATTGGTCATGCCCCACTACTTTGGCAACTTTGACACTAATTATACTATTTATAAAAATGTTCAATTTTTATTTTATTTTTTCAAATAACAAAAAATTGTGAAGGAAAATATTGAATCTTCAAAGAATATTTTATTTGTTGAAATGAGAATTTCAAAATGAATTAATTATTCGACAAACATGTGTAGAAGCTACCAATGTTTTTTTCATCCCATGCTTGTACTATAGGATAATTTTTAAAAAATTGTTTTAAAAAAAAATCTTTTTTTCATCCCTAGGTGCAAGCATATTCCATTGTCCTCATATATTTGTGTACCTATAGTTTATACATTAATCTTAGCCCTTCTGCAAGGGGCTTCATCCTTTTTTTCCCATTTGGGGCCCCATCATTTTCATCGGAATTTAACCCTAGGGTGAGTTGAGGAGTATGCTCATGTTGTGAGGGCCGTCACCTCCTTGGCACTAACTTTGGCTTCTTTAGAAACCATTATTGTTTTGCAAGCTTTTCATTCTTCAAATTCATCCTCACCTTGTTCAAATTCTTTGATGGAATTCCAACTAGAAACGGACTTGGATTTTTTTTTAAACATGTTCAAGTTAACTTTCATCCATTCAATCCACCTTTTAGCTAGAAGGCTTTTAGGCATGGTTTTCAAGCACCTTCGAAATATATTTGATCCAACAAATTTAAATAACAACTTTTCCCATTTATTCTTGGTGTGTTTTTTTGTTGTTACATGGCGTATCCTTGGGAATATAATTAGGCTTTTGGTGTTATTAAGTTGTTAGTTTTGGCCAAACCTTTTGGTGGCATTCAGCCAATTGCAATAGTTAAGGTTTTTTATCAATTAGTGAATAGGACTCTTTGCCTTCAGTTTCACCATGCATTTATCATTCACTTATCCCCCCACCAGTTTGGGGTCATAGTTATGGGAGGCTATGAGGTAATGGTGCATAAGATTCGAACATCCTTAGATGTTCACCTTGATTAGGTGGTGTTGTAGGTAGACATTGCAAATGCTTTCAACATTGTTTCCCATACAATTATATTCTAAAAGTTGTGTGCCATAGGTGAGTAGTTGTTTCAATTCATATGTTTCATCCGTTCCTTTTATGCTCCTCAATTCCCGCTTTTCTTTAGTCACCACTCCCATCATGGCAAATTGTTTATTATTCAATCCTCCATTGGTACCCGTCAAGGGGATTTTTGGGTGGCCTTCTTTTTGCTTTAGCTCATTTTCAAGCATTTCGTAGTTTGGTTGCCCTTTTTCAATCTTGTTTATTTTTTTCCATTGGAGATGACACCCACATATTGGGCCTACTTTAGTTGTCTCTTAATTTTTCCATCATTTTTTTTCCTTGTTAAATTTGGTAGGCTTTGTGGTTCAACCTTGCAAATGTGCTACATGGTCCCCTTCAAGGTTGCCTTTAGGGTTTTCACCTCATTAGGTTTCTGTACCCATGTTGGGGGCATTAAGGTTTTGGGTGTTCCTTTGGGTCAGTTTCTTTCATTTCTTCTTTTTTCTAGGAGGCTTTGGATGATGATGTTCAACACATAGATGCCCTTCCTAAATTGAGGGATGTGTAGGTGGCATTTGGGATTCTCACTTATTGTTACGCATAGAGGCCTTATTACCTTCTTCGTTTTTTCCCCCCACTCATAGATTTTTAGCACTAATTAACCTCTTTTGATTCAACCCTTTGACATTTTTTTTCTTTAGCACCATGCACCAAATTGGGCCTCCCCCATCCCACAACTCGTGATTTTTACTCAATGCATATGCAATCACGCTATAGATCTGATAAGGATACACCTACTTTGTTGTGTTCATGGGGGAGAAAGCACAACCACACATGATGCGATTCAAGATTATTTCACTTCCATTGAGAGGGATGTTGGGGTCCATGTTTTACACATGTTTTCCCAATGCCATTTCTATAGACATCATGGCAATGGGTGGATATTGTGCTTACAACAAATGGTACTCACACTTTGGTAGATGTAGTCATTGTTGACTTGACTTGTGTGCAAATCTTGTTTCACAAGTTGTTTATTCCCAAGGAGTGGTTACAACGATTGTAGCTAAAGCAAAGGTTGTGTCATATCGTGATTGACACCTTAAGGATGATATCATCCCTCTGATAGTAGAAATATTTGGATATTTATGCTAGTAAGTGGACAATTTTTTTTGATCGTTGTGCCAACATGGCATGGTCAATGAAAGGCTCTAATGGTCTTCCTCTTTCAATTATACGTTCATTTTATAGATAAAGGGTGTAGTGGTTTTTTAGAAAGTTTAAGCCGTCATTATCTTGTGTCATGCAGTTGTGGCGGTAGGAGAGGCTTCTTCTAGGATTGGTGTCCTTCTAGGTTTCTAACCCATCTCCTTGCACGACTTGTTTCATGCTATTAATGCTGGGTTTAGGTCCTTGGTTTCGAGTTTTCCCTTGTTAGGGCTCCCCATTCTGCATTTTGCACTTTCTCGTGTGGGCTTTTGCTTGAACATCAGTCCTTTCTTCTTTCTTCTCTTGTTCCATGGCTGGAGGTGTTTATTTATTTATTTATTTATTCATAACCCTTGTCTGTGTACAGACAGGGTTAAAAAATACTGAGAATGGTTAGGGTTCAACTGCCCTGGTCTTCACCAAAAAAAAATTAAAAATAAAAAAATACCAGAAGAGGAAAAAATTGTAAAAAAAATCCCAAAAAGGAAGAAAGGGTGAAAAAATGATTTATCTCTCAAATTCTTCAAAACCCTAAAAGTCAATGAAACCCTAACTGGAGCACGAAACCCTAAACAGGTTTGGAAGCTTTGGACGAGAAGAAGCTCTTTTTCGAGCTGGTCGAAGGATTTTTGAAACAACACGGGGGCATCGGGAAGGAGAAGGAGGAGTCGGGCTGATCGTCGCGGCGATTGCCGATGCTTTCTTCAGAAGCAGCAGTAGCAGCAGCAATGGTGTCTGTGCGGCTGCATTTGATGTCCCTAATGTTGGTCACGTTGTTGGTTTTCACCTCGGCCGTAGACAATACTGCCTTCTTGGTGGTGAACAAGAAGGCAACCATCCAGAGAGTGAAGGGCGGCGAGCGTATCAATGTTGGCATCACTCTGTACAACGCTGGATCTGCGTGAGTATGCTCCTCCTCATCCTTTCGGGCCTTCCTGTTTAATTCTCTGTTTTTTGTTTTGTTTTTTTTCCTTTGGTTTGTTATGTTTTGTTTCTTTTTTTAAATTAAAAATTTAATTTTATGTTTCTGTTTTTCCTTTTCTTTTTTTGGCCTTTTGTTTGTTTTTATCTCTCTCTCTCTCTGTCTCTGTGTGTGTCTGTTTCTGCTTCTGGTTTTGAGTGATGGTGGGATGGAATTTTTCAGTACGGCTTACGATGTGAGCTTGACAGACGACACATGGCCATCATCTCTCTTCAGCCTGGTGTCTGGAAATACTTCTCAAACATGGGACAAGCTTGAAGCGTAAGTTTAAGCTTTACAAGTTTTTCACATAACAGTTGTGAAGGAATTATTATTTTTTAAATGAAAAATGAAAATCCATTTTTGATTGGAAAATTTCCTTTTTCTGTTAGCAAACCACAAAGGAAGGTTTCATGCATGCATGTGTAGATGACACTCCTGATCTTGCATTGCAAAATGTGGAATGAATCCAGTGGTGGGTCTCTGTCGCATTCTTTCATTGTCGAGTCCCGAATTAAAGGACCCTTTTCTGGATCACCAGCTGTGGTGAAGTACCGAGTTGCAAGCAAGTCAACATTGCAGGTCAGTGCTGCTGCACACTACACTGTTTGCCATAGGAATGAATTCCTTGTGTGTACATTCACCATACTGGACAATGATGCTGGAGGGAATCTTGACATGGCTGGCTGGCTGGAGGATTTTTCTTTTTGCAGGAGGCATTCTCTACACCCCTTCCAGTGCTTGATATTCTGTCCGACAAGCCAGCTGAGAAGAAGTATGACTGGGTAAGCATGCAGTGTAAAAATTCTTATTCAAATCTGCAATGTTCACACGCTTGTTTCTTTAAGCCTTGATGGATCTTGTTTGCCCTTGGCTGCATGCCATCAAGGTCTTCACCTGCTGACAAGAAAACATGGCTGCTGGTTTTCCGTGTGTGTGTGGGTGGTGGGGGGGCAATGGATGCCTTATTCAAAATGCAGGTCAAGGTGAGTTCATTGTTGCTTTGATGCTTGGTCCTTGAGTTTCTCTCATGTTGTTGCACATTGTCTTTATACAATTACCTGCAACAAACTGGACAAACGTTGAATTAGTAGATTGCCATGGAAGGGTGTAGATAGGATCAGGGCCAAGAGTGCTGACACATGATGGTTTATCTTCATTGAAATGAATCTCTTACTGACATGTGGCTTTCTGATGGTGCAGAAGCTTGCAGTGAAGTATGGGCCTCTTGTAATTGTGCTTACAATTGTTGGCCTTTTCATATACCTGCTGATCACACCTTCCAAGTCTGCAAAGTATTCAAGGCTCAATAAAAAGCGCAGATAGGTTTGATAGTGATGTTCAGCCAGACAAAAGGGTCGCAGATGCACAGAGATTATGTTGAGCCCCTTTGTAATAATTCCCTGTGGTATGTAGTATGGACAATTTTGCTGGAGATTAGTTTGGGGGCTCTCTTTTATATCTGCATGCTGAGAACTACCCAGTCATACTTCTTCTCAGCTGGGGTCTACGTGATGTGTATGCCTGTATACACATCAGTGACTGTTCTAGTGCTTTGATGTTATACACAGCAAGATGGTATTTGTGTGCTCACAAATTGGTAACTAACTGTCTCTATCTCTCATACATGTATAGAACATAAGAGTTTAAAAAAGCTCTGATCTGGTGGAGCCATATGTTTCTATCCAGATACTGCAGATAGTTATCATGCAACCTTTGTCTTTTTTTGGGCATACTGCTGCTGTAGCTCTGATGAGTTTCTGTATTACATCTTAACCTTCCAGGTCTTGGAATCTGTTTAACCCTTTCCCCTATACTGGTAATTACCACTGTGAAATGTCGAGGACTAGTAGTGACTACAAGCCAGTAGTCATTGGCTGCATTGTAACTCACATGTAGTAGGAGTACATGCTATAGATGCTAAATGGATATTTCTTTCCTCAAAACCCGGATGACTCCCCAGACTCTCCACTATTGTATAGAAATACATCATGAGGATAATGGAGTGTGGGTTTGGGCAAAGAAATTTCTTGAATGATAAACTTCAAGATGAAATGTAGGTGAATTAGCTGTGTGAATATTCATGGAATGTGCTGTAAAGTAGTGAGTGAAACAACCACTTGCAAAAGAATGTCAACAAGTGTAGTTTTATTTTCATTCATGATTGGTACTTTGGGAGACCTTCCTTTTATTTCCATTTGTAATTGGCACTTGGAGACTATTGGAGGAGATTTTGAACCAAGATCTTTAAGATCTTGAGTAAAGTCCATGTTGAACTTGAATATGAAACAAGTGCAAAATCCAAATAAGACATTGAAATCTGTTGAGGAAAGTTTTTTGGGCTACATGTAGATAACTGCTGCCCTATTGCATTTCACAAAATCTATACATCTAGTCAGTTTGCTGTCCTCAGTTTGATTCTTTTGCATCCTCTAAATGCCTTGTTTAAAAAAAGAAATTGATCATTTTTTAATTTTATCTTACATGTTTTACAAAGAAGTCTAGAAGTACAGACATGGGCTAATTTTATTATAAACCAAATTGACTTATGCTAAAGTTTAGCACAAGATGTAGTGCACATAAATATATGAAAAAAGGACAGTGTAGTGATAGTAGATAATTTCCTGATTGGATTTTCTAAGAAATTAGGGTTGAGAAGTTACAGATCTACTACTTTCAAGTCAGTTCAATTGTATACAAATAGTGATGATACATTGTCAACTGACACATACCTAGTATGATTGATAATTGTCTTTCCTTCAATGTAAATCTGTCTGCTTTTAATATCATAGGCTCTTTATATCTTTGTAACATCTTTCGGAGGTCATTCATGCAAGTACTATATTCAATTATGAAACACTTTTTAAAAATTTCATATGGATTTTGTGTGCCTACCAAAAATTAAAATGCACAAGGAAGTTTCTTTATCAACCTTGGAACACATGATGATCAACAAGGAAACCTAACTAGTGCCTTTTCTGGTACATAATTTTGTCATATATCCACACCCAGCCACTGGTGCACCATCCATTGGATGCCCATTGCAAACTTAGTTGTGGATGAACCTCAGCTGAGTTCATTTCTGGTTTCACATTGGTAACACATTCTGTAAGTAGGTAGATAGGTAGGAAAATAGGTGACCACTAAGTAGATAGTTCATATATAGGTGAGGGCTGTTTTAACTACCCCAATTGAGTCCTCTACACACAGAAACCAAATTGCAGCTTTTGCCAGAGTTATGGTGTCACTGCACTCACCTACTAAAGCATATTCCCCATCTCACACCTTTTTGATCTTTGACATATAATCAGCTCCACCCATAGGAAACTAGCCAAGGCTGATAAGTACGGCAAAGATGCCATAGAAAAAAAAAACCTTTGCTGTCAACTCCATAGCAAAACCATGATCTCTTCAGAGGTTAGAGATAACTGCTATTTCCACATCAATTGCAAGGTGTGAGTGATTGTTCTTGAAGTTGGTGATATCCTGAAAGCTAGTAGTGGGAAACCGGACCAGTTGCTATCTCCATAATGGAAGGCATCAGTCTTTATGCTTCACAGGGAAATAAACTCCTTCTGCAGCTGACCAGATGTTGTCCACTGATTTCTTGGTAACACCACATACCTCTTGCTGACCAGTAACAATGCGGCTATACTTTTTGTCATGGCTATGCAGATATGCATTGGTATCAACATGCCGCAAGCGGACCTTTTGGTCCCTTAGCCATACACTCCCCGTCCCTTCTATCTCCAGCCTACCACAACAGTACAGACTCAAAACGTTGATATAGAAATATCAAAAGAGACCTTGAACAGCAGTTAAAGTAGGAGGAGCTGTCACAAAAAACTGAGAATGTGATTTTTCAGCCTTACACCAGCTAGAACATGTCATGTTCAAGGCATTCATGATATACTTACTTGAGGGATGTGCTTTTGTTTACATATAGAACCAAGAAAACCCACAAAATTATTGTACTTGCTTCAAATTTATGAACACAACCACAATTCTGAAGTTAATCAACATCAAATATTCACAATACAACTCTGAACGTTGTCACAAAATTCAGATTTCCCTGTACTCAATACTAGCCCCAAGAAACATTAGATGTGGAATTCTTGCAGTATGTATAAATTCTGAAAGAGAGGGAGTAATGATACATACTTCCAATGATCACCTGTATCAGATTGTTCATCTCCTCCAAAGGCACTAACCTGCATTCAAATGCACAGTCAACACCTCCTTTTGGTCTGTACAGCTCAAAGTCATATTGTGAAGTCCTGTTATAGCCAGCATTTTCTATTTGTGAAGAGCTCACCATGCAAGATATTTGATCTGAGAATCTTTAGTCAAGTGGAGACTGAGTAGACTCTAGCTCCAGAGCGATATATATACAACACCAGCCAAATCTAGCGTGACTGAGAGCCTCTTCCCAGCTTGGGAAGGTGCAGGCCCTTGGGCTCATACTGCCACCTTTCAAGGGTGAGCTCTATCTGCAGAGCCCACAATGCCCACTTTATCCAGCTTCACTGGAATATTAGCCTTTTAATAATATCACAAAGCCAGTCTCTTGCATCCACTCAGACACAATGAATCACAACCAAGAGACAAATGCCTCAGCACAAGGAGCACATGTTGATTTGCAAAAATCCAATCGCTCATAGCTGGCTTGCAAATATGCGCACACATACTCTTCAGCTAAGAGAAACAGACATAAAGGGATCAAATTGAATTGATCCAGACTCGTAAGGATGCAAATTGACCAAAACAATTATGCAAATCTCATGGACTGGTTGCCTCCAGAGACAGACCATCTTGGAAGACTGCTTAAAACTAGTGATGTCTTCCCTTTAGCCCAGGCCAAAAGAAGCCATCCAGATCCCTGAGAGATCTCAAAAGGCAGAGGACTTTTTGAGAATAACAACATAGGTATCCATTGTGAGTGCCTGGAGTCTGTGACACTTGAAACAGACAAATTATGCTGGCATGAAACATCACACAACCAGCAGTAGAGAAAACCACCCACCTCAAGATTGCCAGAAATTGGTGACTGGTGGAGATGACTGTGGAGCCATTTGCGAGTGCGAACATGCTGCAAGCGAATGATTGACCCGTTTGGTATGGCATCACCTTGCTGAAAATTCGTTCCTGAGGGAGCATGGACTATCTGTATCATCTATGAAAAAAACAAGATCAGGATCAAGACAGTAACAAAATAGCTACATGCCCATTACATTAAAAAAGTATCTGCTTCAGATGCACCTGTAGTAGATAAAAAGAAGTCCTGTAATTCTCTGGCATTCACATAACCCTGAAAAAAATTGCATCCAGGACTTGTTGATCATGAAGTCCCAGGAGTGTGAAAACATGACATGAGACATATGGCCACTTCAGAAGTTCAAGCTATCAGCTCCTTTGACATGTTTGCAGAAGTGACAAGAAATTCTCACCCAGAAACTGTTGGCATCTTCGACGCCTGGGAAGCTGGTCACAGACTGCTGTCCACTGCCAGAGCCATAGGGTACCTCATGTGAATGCAATCGAAACTTGGTACGCTCATGCTGGAGCTTTATTACACTTCCATGTGTAACCTATTCTTCCAAGCAGGTGGCAGCAAAACAAATAAATCCCATTAGAATGACTGATTAGGTGTTCACCACTGGATTTACAAGCACCGTGCAAAATGGGCTTAGGGTTTATGGTTTAGGGATGCAAAAGACTGACATTCATTCTCAGGCAGGCATAGAAACTGGAACAGATTTTCCCCCAAAAACAAACGATTGTGAACAAGAAGAAGGATCATCACGGGGGCTACTAACCTCTTTCCCTTCGGTGGTAGCAAACACAGGAGAAGAACCGAAGTTATAGAAGGACCCTAGAAGTGCAATCGATGCCAATGACAACAACAGCGCCATCCCCAAACTCCACTTTAGTAGCAAGGGCACCCTGCGCGGATCGCAACTGCACTTCCTATTCTGGATCGAGATCCGACGCTTCTTCTTCTCCTCTGCCCTCCGCTGCTCCTCTCTCAGCCTCCGCGCTTCCGCGAGCTCCCTCAAGAGACCTACACTGCTGCTGTTCGATACAGACCTCTGTCGGAGACCAGTCCTGGACTCTTGTGGTCCCGCGGAAACCAAAGACGAGGCCAGCTCTTCCCACCACCACCACCACTAACAATTGCACACCAGAAACACTTGAATTGCGCTCGAAGTGCGGACGGACGGAAGCACGGCACGCTGATCGGAGCTCGGAATTTGTGAAGAAATGCTCAGAAGTGCGTCCTTCCGGAGTCCTTCGCAAACCCTAAAACCCTAAACCCTAAAACCATCCAATCAATACACAAGTTCCAGTAAATTTATTTTTTGGCGAAAAATATGGTGGAAAAAAGAATATTCTGTCACAAAATTCCCTGTTTTTAAAAAAAAAATCGCCAAAAAACGATTTTTTTTTGAAAAATTTGCCAAAAGTTGCCACAATTGCCTACAATATGAAAGGGTGCTTAAGGGTTTCTGCTTCCATATTTTGAATATTGCCAAAATTGGCTAAATACACTTATGGATGATTGTCACTTGAGCAACATCACAATTTTTTTATTAAAAAATTGCACATGAGAACTAATGTGTTTTTTTTTTTCGTTTTTTTTTTGGTTTTTTGAAGGTGTGTCATAGGCACTTCTAATCTCTATCTATTGAAATAGGTGCCTTGAAGCATGGTTTACAAAATGTTTCATAGTTGATTATAGTAGCTTCAAATGTGTGAAATGTTGGCCACAAATTATTTTGCAAGTAATACTTTGTTAGTGACGTGTGTGCTCACAAATTGAAGGTTCTTATGCATCCTAATTGGAGATGCAAGCAAGAAGAGTGCTACTAATCAAAAAAGTGTGAGGAAAATTGTGACATCAATGAACATCAAGACTATAGGTGTGCAAATTATGCACAAGGAAAAATGAAACTTGTGTTACATGGTTGTGACTTATGCATAACTTTCAAAGGATTAATGTCTTCTTCAAATGCAAACAATGTTGTGTGCACTTTTTCCAACCAATTATCAAGTCTCTCTTTCAATGGGCGACTACGCAACATAGGTTACAAAAATGCTAGTGACATCATTCAACAAGGAATACACCCAAAAAAACAATTGAATAGTAACATGTCATCAAAAATAAAGGGGAGATAACTTTCTACGTGTGTAAACCTATGATGTTGGACATATAAACCCAATGTAAAGTCTTACTGAGACAGAAAGATTGTTACAAGTATTATTCCTACATCCAAATATTTACAAACACCAAACATTACTATCTTATTTCTATGGACCACAAGGGAAGTTATTCTCTTTTGATTTCCTCTTGAGGAATCAATTGGGTGTTTAATGAAAGTGGCAACTCATATCCCAATAACAGAAATCCCATAGATACTAACTTTAATTTCATCACATGGTTCCTTTCAGAGATTGGACAGAGATTCAAGACAAAAGCAATGAGTGTGATCTATCACACTTTCCAGTATCCCCTTATTCCCTAAATCCTCGAAACTCCCACTATGCAATAGTCTCTTCAGAATGAACACATTGCACATTCAACTTAAGACCCCCAAGCTATCAATGATGGAGCTACCACAATAACCGCTCCTGAAATGCTTGACACACTCATCATTTCCCTTATGTTGGTCCCTAAAAAGAAAATGCTAGACCTCCAAATTTCTTCCTGATGTTTTTGGCATAGTGAAAGTTCAAGCGTCAGGATTTTATGAGAGCCAAAAGTATCGATCAACTTCTGCCCCTAATTGATTACAATCCAAAAATCCAAAATCCATTCCACAATTGATAGTTATAATGAAAATTTGAAAACTTAGCTTCATTTTTTGCCCAAAAAAATCCACCTTCTTCCTTTAACCAGCCTCATATATATATATTTCTCCTCATCCCTTCGCTCCCCAAAAACCTCCTCACCAATCCCCTTGCAAAGCCATGATTCACACAACTCATAATGAGTCTCCATTGAGCAACTAGGATTGTGCTCCATCACTAAAACGAACTCACAAAGATCCCTCCACAATAACCTGCAAAACAACAAAACAAACCAAAACCAAAAAAACAAGAAAACAAGTTTTTCGATGCCCCTAAAACACCATGCCTCTAGCAGTTCAGCCATAGAACCAAATTAGGGTTTTCTACTTTCATCCACAAAAAACGTTTGACACTAGTTTTAGTTCACAAACCATCATTGAAAAAAATTACATGATTGTGTCTGCTTGTGTTTTTTCACTACCAGACATGTGATTGTTTTTTTATGAACATGTTCACTTGAAAATCAACTCCCCTAACCCTTAATATTTTTTTATTCTCAACTGATGCAAATTGTATTGTGAGGACAACTCTTATAATTATCGCAAAGTTCTAAATACTTGGCCAAGTCTCCAACATTGAAAGCTTGGAATATGAAACACATCCACCCCACACTTGTTCCCATCATCCTTTTGATGAACCTTCACATGCAAACAAGGAAACTCTTATTGACAAAAAAATTATGCCACTTGAATTGTAAAATCAAGTAATACAAAATGAATAGATCTACATAAATTGCACATTGAGCACAAAAGCAAAATGCATAAATTTAAGTACAAACAATTAAATAATCATATTCCAACTAACATGACATAGAAGTCTTGCAAAGTTCAACATAAACTTTTCAAGACTCTTCATAATTGATCTAACTATGTAGTAAATTGTTATAGTCAAAAATTCTATTTTGATGAAATGAACATGACAACCATTTTACATCCATTGTTGTCAAACCAATAAAAGCAGTTGACTATATATGAATATTAAAAAATGAAAATAAATACACTTACAATAGGATGATCCCAAGGAGCTCCCTAAAGTTGTAAATATTGTTTCCTAACAACACTACCATAAATAAGTCAAATGATAAATCCTATTTCAACAACCCAACCACAAATTGTAAGTCCTTGCACATCAAATGTCAATGGGGTTCTGAAAAACCTACACAACAACTTGAAGGTAGCACCACAATAAACATAGTAATAATATCCATGCACATAATCATTATGTAATGAACTACACAATTATTTCTTTGTATGCTCCATGTTAAATAAATTTTCAACTCTACAACTTCCAATTCTAACATGTGAATATATTTATGTATATGTTATGTTACTCTTGGTGGAGTGAATTCAATATTCAAGATAAAACAATTAATTATGTTTGTAATCCAAAAAACTTTACTTAAATTGCAAGATATGTTGTTTTTATGTTGATTTCATTTAGTTTTATGTTTTTTGTGAGGTCATTATACATGGATGTGCATGCAATAAGAGTATGCTAAAATAGATGAAGAATATATTAGTTATGATAATCCACTCAAGAAATTTAAATGACACAATGTGAATGACTTGAAAAAATAACCTCCCCATGCAAGTTTCACAAATTGGAGGCCTAATGTAAACCCCTTTGACTCAAATGAATGCCACTTTCACTTCCTTTCTTCAAATTATATGATTTGAATTGCATTCAAAGTTGAAGAACGTAAGTTGCAAATTTCAAAAACTTATAAGCTATAACCATATGTTCCTCAAGGAATAAAGCTTTGAAATTGTTGGCCAAAACAAAGTTGACAATAAAAATTTAAAGTTATTTAAATAATCATCATGGACACCACCTTTTCCAAATTAAACAAACCTAATATTTTTGAAAAGCTAACAACAAGATGCATTCACATTTCAAATTTCAAACTCTATTATTTAATATCAATGAATATATGCCCCCAATTTTGAAACTATTTTCAAAACATTTCCATGAAACTTAAAATCTAACACCATGAAAGTTTTAACAACAAATCCTACAATGTCTCTCAACACATATTTCATTAATCAATCTATAAACAACTTTTTTTTTTCCTCTCTTCCAAGTTTTTGAATTCTTTTTCCATGTGGAGAAGAACATCCTTGAACTAAGTCCAAGCAAAAAAGATGAATGAATGAATGAATGAAAAAGTGGTATCATAAAGATTACAAAAAAAAAAAGGATCCCAAGAAAGAGCCAAAGATTGGTGGTAAAGGGAAGGTTCCAAAGCTCGGTGATAAACAAAAGGTGGATGAAAGAACCCCAAGTTTTCCACATTCATTTCCTTTCCCACCACCATTGGATGTTATCATTTTTCATATTCCATTGCTTGTGAGGTTTTTATTTTACTTTATTTTATCTAACCATCATCATACATGTTGTCGCCCTACCTTATATACATTATGATAAATTGGATCCATATCCCATCATCTCACCCTCATGCTACACAATATCTTTCACAACTTAATATTGATTGAAACACTCCTTGATTTCATTATGGCAAACAATGTTTCAATAACCCAACAATTTCAGGATGCACAATTGATTGAAGAACAACTCCATGAATATTCCTTGGATTTGATTTTCATCCAATGGCTTCATGTTGAAAAACCCATGCAATTAGAAGTGTGGCCCTAACTTGAAGTTGAACGTATTCAACCATGGTACTATTAAATGTCCCCCAATGCTTGTTCTTTGGTGATTTTGCTTGAAGTCGAATCCACCATTGGTGATGAACCCACAATTTTCTTTGAAAGAAGTTTTGAAAATGATGAGATTTCTATCTATCTTCACATGGTCTTTGGTTCTTGGTATTAATCACCATTGATGGTTATGTAACCTAGTTAACCAATGGTCCCCTAGTTATAAAACAAATTATGTAATTTGAACTATTTGTTGCCTACTTGATTTCTTGCAACTATAAGCACTTCATTGCCTCATGGCCTAGACTACAAAATGTACTTTCATTTTCTTCTAGGCTCCTTTAGAAATCAACCACATGGTTTGGTTTATGAAATCCATGTTTAAGTCATTTACTTGAACATCTTGCTTATATATATATATATATATATATAAGTTACATATTTTATGTTAATGTGATTATGTTTGAATTTTCACAATTGCAAGGGGGTCCAAAAATACTCATAGTAGCCAAAAAGTGCAACAAATGTCAAAAACTACCAGAACAAATTAAAGATTTTTTTTTTTTGGCCATTTGAAAGCATGGTAATCATGACAATTTATTCCTTTATAAAAAATATGAATGTCAAGAAATTCAAATTAAAAATCCATTCGATTCAATTTTAAGTTTTGGTTTAGTTAAAGATTTTTGAAAGTGAATTTTATTTCATTAAAAAAATACATTTTTACAAAGGGTATATATATATATAGGGTATAATGTACATGATGTGTTGAAAAAAAAAAAGTTTATAGTAAATGAACTTGAAAAAAATGAACATTTTTTGGTATGATTTGAAATTATCATCATTTTTCAAGATGAAACATAAAATTTGCAAAGAATCTGCAAAAGTTTACAAATTCCTATTTATTAAAAATCTATTAAAAAAATTTGAGGCAGCTCTAACCAATTTTCATAAAAAATTGCAAAACAATTCATTCAAAATTTCATTGATATGAAAAAATTATTTTGGGGAAAAAAGACATGCAATCTTAACATAAATTAATGTTAATGGCTCCTTTGAGTGTGTTTTGACTCAAATGTTTAGGTGTGAACTGATGGTTAATTCTAATATCCTTTACATTAACCTAACATTATAAACAACACCAAGTGTGGCCATACTTTTAGCAAAGCTTACGGAAGAATGAACAAATTAACACCCTGTTAAAAACAATATTGGATGACATTGATAACAAACCCTTGTCACTTAATAGTGAGATTTTTTAATTTCATAATCATGGTTTTCAAAAGATGAAGAACCAGTTTTGATATATAATCATGAATTTTCCAAAAAAAATTCAAATAACCTTTTATAAAACTAGTGTTTTTTGTTGAGTTCTTTCACGAATACCAGTAGTTTTTTGAGGTTTTTGAAATTACTAGAACTAAAGTTTATTCTATTTTGTAAATTTTCAAAAAACCCAACCTAGAGGTTCTTTGATTATAAAAATTTCAACAAAAATATTTTTTGATAAAGTTTTGAAAATAACATTTTGTGTTTGTAATAGGGGTTGAGTATCATGTTTTCATGAATAATGTGGATAATTCATGTCAATGCGTGAGAATTTTATTTGTTTACAACTAAATTCTTGGGTAGGATTTAACTTAAAATTTTAATTGTTGACAACACAAGCTTGTGCAAGGCTTTATAAAGGAGATGAACTATTTGTAAACATTGAAGAAAACATTCTTTGCACTATGCTTTTGTTCTCAACAATAAAGATGATGTGAATATGTGAGGGGTATGTGCAAAAGATGAAGTTCATCATAAGGTTATTAATGGGTGAGTTTAGAAATGGTATGTGTTTACAAGCTTATAGATTTGTAAATTGTGAATGTAAGTTTTTTTTTTTTTTTTTTTTAAAGTAGTGAAAATGGAAAGTGCATAAGGAAAGCTCCCAAAGAAAAAATACATTGGCAATAAACATGATTCAAAATTCCTTTCCCCCCTTAGGTTGGTGGTAAAACCAGTTTCAATTTGAATTTTGATTTTTCTTGCATTTTTGTTGTCATTGCTAGGAATGTTATGCAATAAAATGCCCCTTCTAAAATTTCTTATGAAAGAGCATTTATTGCATAACATTTTTGCACCTTCCTTTATTGCATAACTTTCTTGCACCTTTATGTGGGTAATGCATATTAATTTTGAATTTTGTAACATCCTTAGTGAACTACCCATAGGCCCTCACTTTATAAAAAATATATAAAGTTTTCCCAAAGCAAGAGAAATTTTTTTTACACATTTATTGAATTTTCAAAACATATCAAACTCATTCCAAAGTTACTTTAAACCCCTTCATGGATCTTAATATAAAGTATTGTTTTTCAATCACACCTGATGTTAAGTTAATGATAAGTGAATGCTAAAAAAATCAAGAATTTTCTTCTATTCAAACCAAGAATATTACTTAACATCAAAATGTAGATGATGTCCAAGGTGACGCTTGATGTTAAGTGGGTGATAACTTAATGTTAAATGAATGTTAATTTAACATAAAATCTTCAAAAAAAATTAAAATTAGAATAAAAGTTCAATGTTAAGTAACAATCACAAAATGAAAACTTTAAATCAAGAGTAACTTAATAAAATGCTTTAGTGTCACCCACCCACTTACCTATTATTTATATATCAACATTGATTTATCAACCTACCTACTTGTCCACTCACTCATCCACCCATCCAACCTAACTACTTACTCACCCATCCACTTATCTACCCATTCACCTACCTACCAACCAATCATGTATTGATTGTAATAAAAGAGACAATGTATAAATAAAACTTGCCTTCATCATAAGTGTGAATGATACTAAAAAAAAATTAAAATTTAACATTAACCTAGCTGTTAACTAATAGGCACTTTAACATTATAAGTGTGAATGCATTATATGGGAGTTTAGAAAGCTCACTTAACATTGTATTTTATAATTAAAGTCAGTTCACACATAGGGGTAACCAAGGGATTTATTTGATAGGGACGTTAAAAAATTAGTTTAAAAGTTATTTCAATATTAAAAGTTAGAATTACTACTAACCTATATTGAGGTAATTATTGTTGATGTGTTATTGTTGTTCAACCACCTATTTTATTGATCATGCGGTATTGCAAAAAACTTTTGGCACCTTGTCACTGTTCAAGATTAGCAAGCAACATCATTTTGAAATAAGCCATTGCCTTTCCAAATCTTCTTGTAATTTTTCTTCTTACATTCATTTATTTTTTCTTCCTACAAGTTTTATGGTTCTTTCAAACTCTATGAATTTTTCACACTTTGTGATCTTTCCACTTTGCATTCTTCTTGCAAGCTACATGTGATCTTTACGCTCATTTCTTTGGACTTTTTTGGCAAGCTTTGTAGCCTCTTGTTTTTAGTAAGCCTTTTATTTTTGTGAGCTTTTTGATTTGTTTTTTTTTATATCACAAGTTCTTTGATTTTTGTAATGCAAGTTTTTTTATTTTGTTCATTTGTATGTTTTGCAATTATGCAATTTTGATGATTTGTTCTTCTCCTACCTGCAACGATTTCTTGGAATGATTTGCTATCTTACGCATAACTTATGCATGGTGATTTTTTTGAGCACTCTACAATCTTGTGTATTCCTATGCTTTGTGGTCTTTATGTTTTCTCCAACTTTTTACAACTTCCTTCTACCATGTTCTTTGCAATTTTATAGTCTTTTTTTGTAGATTATGTTTCTATAAAATATGTCCATTCAAGGTTGTTCTTTTTGTCTCATTTTGTAGCTAGTCTTGCAAGCTTATGATGTGATAATGTGTGCTTTTGATGCAAATGAATCAAATAGGATGTGTGATGTTCCAATGTTTTCTTCAAATGAGGATGCATTGTTTTTTTTAAAAACAATGAACAATGTTCTAATCTTGCACCACTATCAATTTTCATATGTGTGTATGCATTACTAGGGAGTCAAGAGTTGGGAGATTGGGTTAAGGCTCGGTCTACCATTTGGTATTCTCAAATTTTGATGACACAATATGGCAACTCCAAGTGGATAGAACATTTCTATGTTAGTAGAATTTTCATGTACCATTTAACATCGATTATGAAACCAATGATGGGAAAAAAAAAATTCGTTTAGTTGTCCCTATGAATATTCATGTACCATGAAATTTATATAAATTAACACATGCATCTAAGTATTTGAATTGTTTTAAATTGTTTGCAATTGGAAAGTTAACTGTCCATTTGGTATTACATGAGTTTGTGTGTAGCCATAAAATCCTATGAATTTTGTTCTTGTGTTGGAATGTACACTTCATCTCCCTTAGCATGAACATCATTCACATGAAAAGGTGTGTTTAATGCTCTCTTTCCCCGATTCAATACGATCATAGAACTCCTTGTTGAACTATTTTGGAAAATGATGTTTTGCATGTTCTTCCATTGTCAAATCCCAGAATGGAATATGGTGACTAATGTTTGAATGATAATTTGAAACTTTTTTATAATCATAATTTAGACCATTCCACTTATCTTTACACATTCTATCATTGCAAGGGATTTTTTAATTTCTCACCTTTTATGATTCTTTGGTTATCTCCTCCCACTTTTGTGTGGCAAGACTTGCATAAGAGACCGTGGATCAATTAGACATTTCAAAGCAATGTGCTCAATTTTCTTGCATTGTATTAATGTCAATAATTATGCTTGCTCCCAATTCCCTTGCCTTTGGTGTGAAGGCCCTACTTTTGCTCCAACTAACATTACAATTCTTTCAACTGCTCTTGTTGCCATTGACGTAACACCTTTGGTTGGAACTATGACAATTGTAATAAGTGATGTACAAGGTGGAATTTGACTACATCGTCCCCTACCTCTTCCTTTCCCTCTCCTTGAATTTTCTTGTTATTGTTGTGGAAGAAAATTACTTCCATTTTTTTCATCCATGTTTGTTAGGTTTGTGTAGAAACAAATTACATAGATGACAAGTGTTAAGAAAATAGAAAAACATAGCATGCGTTCATTTCTTGTTTGTTTTGAATGTGCAAAAATACAACAAATTACACTACAAATTACGTCACAAAGTGCATGTTCACAACTTTAGGTGTGATGGAAAGGTTCAAAATGCAATGAACACATGTGCCATGGCTACACACGAAAAGTGCACGGACAATGGTTACACACGAAAAGTGCATGGGCAATGGGTATGTAGGAAGAGTGTGTGGGCGATGGCTATGCATGAAAAATGCACATGTGATGGTTGGACAAGTGAAGAATGTTCAGGTGATGGCTATGCAAAAGATTGATGGCAAAAAAAAATTGGAATTGAAATAGTTTATCATCCTAGTTGTGTGTGTGATAGCTTACCATTCATGATGGAAGCAAAATCTCAAATTTTTTGTAAAATTTCATTGTTGCACAAAATTGTTTATCACTCACACTATCACCTTTGGGGGTAACTTATGTATATAGTATGCCATGTCATCATGACATGTCTCCTATTTACCAAATTAGATCACCATATGTGAACTGACCTTTAGGAGGTCTAGATCCGAATTGTCAAGCTTGGTGTTAAGAGACTTAACACCACCGGAATCCGTAACACCAAGTGTGTGATTGAAGCATTGGTCTCATAGATGGCCTTAAAACTCTCATAAACCCTTTCTCCTATACTTGGTACCATCTAGAATCCCCAACATAATATGTGCCCATAATTGTTATTGCATGCAGTACAAAAGTAGAGCATGCTTCTTTTTTCAAGCTTTTTTTTTTTTTTTTTTTTTTGACTACCCTTTTGGCTCTTGCGGCGGTCTTGAGGGGCGTTACGCCGGCCCGCGGCGCCCGACCGGTGCTGCTGTCGACGACGCCCCCGCGGCGCTTCGTGTGCGAGGCTGGAGTTGATGCGAA
>Ga0116227_10000478_pt1 | contig 77588 bp, 70 predicted proteins | sample S1TSphgellanicum_FD_89693 | JGI IMG/M metagenome (GOLD analysis project Ga0116227, IMG submission 89693) | Host-associated microbial communities from peat moss isolated from Minnesota, USA - S1T2_Fb - Sphagnum magellanicum MG | ecosystem: Host-associated > Plants > Peat moss > Unclassified...
CCTTTAAAATAATTGTATGTTTTATTAGAAGTGGGTTGAGCCCCCGCCCGGGTGAGGGGGAAACAAAAAAAAAAACCACCCCCCCCCGCCAAAAAAATCGAACCCCCCCCCCCCCCCCTCCCAACCCACACAAAAAAAATAAAAAATAAAAAATAAAACCAAACAAAACAAAACCTTGTTTAACTGTGGGTAGGTATTCCATTTAACTGTCTTGCAAAGTTGTAGGGAACATTTGAAACCTTGTTCCCCACTTCTGTTTTCTGGTCAATCTGTCACCCTTTTAGTTTGGTGCAAAGAGGTGGACGCACGCAACTTGCTTCGTTCGAGCTTTGCTTGGACGCTCTGCCGTCGAGACGCACTCTCGCGATTTCTGGACATCCTTGCTCTGCACATCCGTGTCAATTCTTTCATCGCCGTTGCTGAAATAAATAAATAAATAAATAAGCGCCGGAAGCGAGGAAGAGCTGCGGTTTCTCTGATATAGATTTTTATTTTTATTTTTGTGAAACTTTTTTTGTATAATTTGTTTTTTTGCGGGCGAGGGGAGACAAACGAAGAGACGGCAGAAAGTTTTGTGTGTGGAGAGCGCGGGGGAGAAGAAAACAAGCGGCCAAGATGGTGTTCCGGACAAAGTTCAATGCTCCGAAACTGTTAGTATCTTCATCTATGTTTTGGTTTTGTTTTTTATTGGAAGCAATTTGCCTTTTGGAATCGTTATGCCGCATTTCTTTTCAGATATTAAATTGCCATAGTTCGGGGGAGAGAGAGAGAGTATGGGAATTTTGTTCGCATGAATTTGTAGCATCTCGTGTCTTCGTCGTTCTAATTATCCAGGTTTAGGTTCAGGCAGTGTTGTTGAGCTTGCAATTACAAGAAGATCGGGATCGCTTGCGATTCGCGAGTTGTGAATTGAGAGAAAAAAAATTCATTTGCGTAGATCTCGATCAGGCAGTGAGTGTATCGACCTCAGATAATTGATTTGTTGAGGATTTTGGACTTTTGAGAGAGAAAAAAAGAAGGGGAAACAGATCGATGTTTACAACAGGTCCACAAGCAAGCCTCTGAATTGCAAGATTGCATGTCTTTTTCATCACCTAGTTGTTGTGTCAGTTGCTTCAGTTGAAAGAGAATATTATTTCTTTTTTCTTCTCATGGTCAGGGTTTCCATCATAGACCACTAGAGATGGAAACAAGAACAAACGGTGTGTTGGAAAAACCTGGTGAGTTTGGTATCTGTATAATTCTTAGTCTGTGAACTTGAATTGTTTGGACATTACAGTTATCTGCAAAGTGATGCCCAGTTCAGACTCCAATTTGACCCTCATCACCAATCTGAACACTAGTTTGAGGTTATCCCTTATGGGCAAAAATTGGGACAAAAATCGTAAAAGACCAAATGACTTAATGTGACTGATGAGGGTGTGCTGGCAGGCAGAGGAAGGTTGCATGCCTCAAGATTTGCCTTGGGCACAGCAGTCAGGACCAAACCAGTTTGAGCACCTTTGACTCAAACTAGTTTGATCCTGACTGTCATGCCCAAGGCAGGTAAATCTAGGAATTTAATGTTTGCCTAACTTTTCAACCCTAGTTGGACCCCTTATGAGCAGTTTCATCCCCTGTCCAGCACACTTTACTATGGACAACTCAATTGACTCTTCCCTGTTTCATCTCTTTCGGGGCAGCATGTAGCAGTGCCTAGAGGTATAATTATGAATGGTGTAAATGAGAAAACCCCAAGTCCAGTTTTTGGCAATTTTCCTTTATTATTGACTTTGAAATTTTGCTTGTTGTATAGTAAAACATCATTGCGAATGGCAATGTCCCGAATAAAGCTGTTGCAAAATAAGCGGGACAACCAACTGAAGGTTTTACGCAAGGAGATTGCACAGCTGTTGAGCAGTGGCCAGGATACCAGTGCAGCCATCAGAGTAATATTATGCCCTCAAGTCCCCTCAATGTCTTTTCCATTTCAGCTCTTTCATTCTTTCAGTCCTCTTTTGTGTTGCATCTGGAATTGTCGGTCTTCTATCCAACAGCACATTCAGTCAATTTGTCCATCTCCCATGAGACAGGCCTTTTGCCAATCTTTGGACTCATCTTTTGTACTCAATAAGAAACTTTTTAACATTTCTCTGTACCTATGGTCTACTGATGGTTCAATGAGCCTCAATTTATCAATTTCTCCCTAACACAAGTAGTAAGGTTCCTCTAGTTCCTATACCATACTGTAATCTGAAAAAGAATCAATTTAATTCACCTGGATGGAGCCTTTCATTTAGGCAAGCATACATGGTAAGCTGGATCCACAGTTGAGATCAACCAAACCATTGTTTTCAATCAGATATTCATGCTCATATCTGTAATTCTCAACCAGGAGTGTTCAATGGTAATCCCTCAAATCCATTTGACATTCCTGTCAAACATCTTATCAATTTGGACTTATGTGCTACTAAATACCTGATAACTAAGGGGGGGGCTGTTTTGATTGGACAGGTAGAGCATGTAATGAGGGAGCAAAATATAATTACAGCTTATGATTTTATTGAGTTGTATAGTGAGCTAGTGGTTGTCCGCCTTCCTATCATTGAAAAACAAAGGTATCTTTCTATCCTTTACAGGTTTGAGATTTTCTTTCTTAAGAAATAGACATGTGCACATATTAGAGAATTTTTCTTTCTCCATCATTCTTCTTTCTCAAGCTGTTGATCAAGAAGTAGATGTCTAACCAATATACTCAGAGTTGCCTGACTCTTGTTTTCATTTGTGCTGTTTCCACATGTGTATTTTTCAGTGCTCCTTATTGTGAAGTTTATCATCTGACTTCTGTGGGAGCCATGAAAAAACACAAGAATCTGGGAATCACTAGTAAAATCTTGCCTGATATCCAGTATCCTGACTGGGATGGTTGATGTATTAGCGAGTGCCCCCTGGATCTGAGAGAGGCGATTTCAAGTTTGATATATGCTGCCCCACGATGTGCTGATGTGGAGGAACTCAGTCAAGTTCGTGCCATATTGGCTGCCAAATATGGGAAGGAATTTGTGGCAGCAGCTGCAGAATTGCGACCTGACTGTGGGGTGAGCCGAAATGTAAGCATATTCATACCTTTTTAAGGCTGGATGGAATTTTAGCTCGTGAATTTTCGCATTCTGTGAGGTATGAATTAAGAATTGTAGATTTGTTGACAAGCCATTGTGCAACATAGATGTGTTAGATCCACAAAAAATTCACATCTGCATTGTGCAAGCCTTCTTGTGCTCCCATGGTAAAAACACCCATCCATTTGAGGTTAAAGACCATTGATCATGGCATGAAACCATTCATCTTTTGTATGCCAGCTCTCATCCAGTATTGTTTGCTAAAACCCAGCAATTGGAAGATAAGTAACCAAGGGTATTGTTTCCCATGTAAAGCAATTTTCACTGGTATATCCTCACTTCCATCCCCAGGTGTCCATGAGCCTCATCTCAGCCATTCACATCCTGTATAATCTAGAAGAAAGAGGAACATGTAGGAAGTAATCATATGTTCGTTGAGAATTGTCCACCTACTGACCATTGCTATGCACTGTTGCTTGCTTGGATTATATTTTCTTGTAGCTTATAGAGAAGCTTTCAGCTAGAGCACCATCAGGGAAGGCCAAAATAGGAGTGCTGAAGGAAATTGCAAAGGAACATAATGTGGACTGGGATTGTACATCTTTGGAGAATGCTCTCACTAAAGCTCCAGAAGATCTACTTGTAAGACTCTTCCATTTTTAGAAGTGCTGAAAATTGTGATCACATTTTTCTGCAAATCTGTGTCCCAAAGTGGTGTTTGAGAGTTATTGATGTAAGCTGGTGCTGGAGATTTCTGAGATATGAAGCAGATAGTATCTTGGTAGCTGGTCCACTGGTTAGTTGATTCTTGGCCTCTTAGAAAGTACATTTGAACATACAGGATGGATCAAGACAATTCCAGAGTTCAAATGATGTCCCAGTTCTGAGGCGGCATAATGAGGACCTTCCATCCCTACCTGTGGAAACAATCAGCAAAGGGTCCTCAACCAACATACAATCACCATCGAGCACCAATCGTCCTAGCACTGTAGCACAGGCCTCAGAGGTGAAACCATACATACATCAGGCAAGGATTCCATCACCCAGTACAGTTGCTCCTTCCCAACAGCAGTCAAAAACATTGGCCTCTCAAGCAATTCAGTCTCAGAATCAGAAGCCTGCAGGTGATGGTTCCCATCAACATTCTCACTCTGGCCCTGGGAGCATGGGGACCAACTACAGTGGAGGTCCCAATCAACCTGTTAAAGCTTCAAGAAACCAAGAGTTTCATGAAAGAACACAGATTCCACAAGATCCAAGGTCTGGCAAGGAGAACACAACACAGGCATCTACAGTCATGCCACAACTTGGTGAAAGTTCTCTGCCCAGAGCAGAAGGAATGGACTTCAAGGATGTTAAAGAGGCCGCAGTGGCAGCTTCTGCTTCAGCTGACTGGGCAGTAGCTGCTGCTCAGGCTGCTGCCCAGCTTGCTACAAACAAGTATCACAGTTTAAAGTCAACTGCTGCCAATGAAAACTTCTCAAAAGTTGTCCAACGGCTTAGTGAGAAGCCTGTTGGTGATGATGACGTTATTGATGATGATGACATGGTGAACAATGAGCCCAACAGTTCCGATGAAGATGTCAATAGAATATCTAATTGCAAAGGTGGAGAGCAGATGGATGGAAAGCCACACATTAATCAGTTTTGGGACCACAAATCTTATGTGCATCCAATGTATGATGAGGAGGAGGAAGAGGAGGCCCTTCCCAGGAAACCAATGAGTCATGGGAGCTTTGATGGAAAGACATGGCTCACAAATGATCATGAAGAGTACCCAAGGAGGGAGTCTCATAGTCTTTCTGGATCCAAAAGCAGCAATGCCAAACATGCACCTCATGGGAGTGGAGGAGCCAAGACAAGGCTGAAGATTGATATGCCTCTACATAGTGAGGTTTATGATGCTGAGGACTATGATGAGGAAGAGGATGCTCATGGGAGGAGATTGGAAGCTGACTTTTATAAAGAGTCTACTCGCATTACAGAGCTCAGGGGTGGTGACCTTCATCAGTCAGATGGATATGAAGGTGACAAGAACAGTAGCATGTCACATCTGCAGGGATCTAATTATGAGGTTGCTGAAAGTTCACCTTGGAGGAAAATAACTGGCAAGGCAAACTTTGAGGAAGAAGAATTGGGGAATTCTCCCCGCTCTTACAAGAACAGTGACACAGAAGAGTGTCATGTGCCTCAATCTGAGGACATTTTTTCTGAGCAGACAACTGCCAGTAGGGGGCCTGCCAAGACAACATTGAAAGGCAATGACACCTGGAAGAGTGAGTCTCATACATTTTATGATTCATCTGGGTCAGATGATGGTGATACTCACAAGGCACCTCAGTGGCTGGCTCCTGGTAAGATGATTCCCAAGCCCCTTGGACAGTCTGTTTATGAGACTCAGGAGTCAGATGATAGAGATCATAGTTTCAAGGACCGGGACATTGCTTACATGGTGGAGACAAAAGAGGGTACTCCAGGCATGCGTGTCAGTGGTACCAGGAACACAATAGCTGAGCATTTGAGTGACAACTACAAGAGAGGTTCATTACATTGGTCTCGCAGAGTTGATGAGTATCCTTTGTCACCCCAAGAGGAAGGCAGCTATCATACGAGGATAAATAGTCCTCCACTTGAAGACCATGAGAAGAATAAGCCTCTGAAGGCTTTTGCTGCACCTACTGATCTTAATGAACCAAACAACAGGTCTTACCATGGTGAGATCACTTCTGAAAAGTCTCCAAGTGGATCACAGACAGGTAAGCTGAAGTGGCAGTCCAGGGATAGTAAACAGGGATCAGAATCTCATGTTCGTGACGTTGTGGCAAAGCCAGTGTTGCCTCGTGGAAGAGATCCAACCCAGTTAGATGATTACTCTTCATCAGACGACGACTTCTACATTCCGAAGTCCAAGATGACTACTACAGCTCTTCCACAGACCAAACCAGGGCATATCAACGATGCTCATAATCTCAAGAAACTGGATAGGCATCTTGATGAGAATGATTCACAGAGTATAAAGCTCTTGGACAGTCAAAGATCAACCAGGCAGGTCCAATTGCCACTGAAGGTTGACGAGTCAAAAGTTACACATCACTCATGGAAGGTTCCTTCACTTGATGTTAAACTGCCTGTGGAGCAACAGCAAAAATCCCTCAGCCCTTCTAATTCAGGTTTTGATTCTTCCCCTTTTTGGAGAAATACTAGTTCTGGCTCACCAATTTCTGGAAAACCTTCGAAATTCATGAGCAGGTCTGGATCCAATAATCCTTCAGCGAGCATTGAGGCTAGTGAAATGCCTGTGAAGGTCGATAATCAGTCAGATTCCACCGTGGACAATACTCGTTTGAGTCCTGGGTCTTTATATAAGGGATCAACATCTAAAAAAAGTTTTAAAATGGATGGTGTGAAAACAAATTTAGTCGACTCCAAAGCTAATTCAGAGTCCTGGGATCAGCAAAAAGTACCTGTGAAGGATTTCCGGAAGACACAGTCTATTCCCACAGAGCAAGTTCCAAAGCCCCAGAAGTTCAAAATGATCCAACCTCCAGATATTGATGACATTGAGGCAATGTTGGGACGAAAGCTTTAGTCACTGCCTGTGAATACTAGGTTTCTTTAGCATCTGTGGCAATGATTATAGATTATTAAGTCATGCACCATTGGGTTTAACTCAGTAGTCTTAGGCTTTAATGGTGTTGGGATTTCCAGTTCCATCTTCTGTTTGTTCTTATATAGTGTTTCGTGAGCCTAGGTGTCAGAGGAGTTACAACGTTTCTCTTACCTCAGCAAAAGTTTTGCATATGAGTCACAGATGATTGTTTAATCTACAGAATATGTGTGACTAAGTGAGGAAAATAATACTGTTATATTGACATTGTGCAGAATGCAACAATAAAAAACCAGAGTCTCATGATTCTAGCTCAAATGGTGTTTGTTGTGTTCTTGTGATGGACTGACTGCTTCTAGTACTCAAGTTTGTGAGAAATAGGATCAATAGAGGTCTGCAAAAAGGGGCCACCACAACTCTGAGACTTTGGGGAGCACTTCAGATGGCCGAATACCTGTAAGCTGCATGTTTACCAGAATATCACTTGTTGACATCACCTTCTTTGTTGTTTGTTGACAATGTAATAGAGTTATCAGTAAAGTAACCCTGTCTTCACCCTGTCTTTGGGCCTCCTTTCACACCCTTATCCCCGCTTTCAGTGGTATCCGCAAACAAAAGACATTTTATTAAATCTTAGTATTAAACTCAGCATTTAATGCATGAGGTTCCAGACTAATCATAGTAATTATAGTTAGGAGCAGTGAAAATATATTTAGCAGCAATGGAGGCGCTCAGGAAAAATGAAAGACAGGATGAAACTCGGTTTACCACCAAAATTGATCGTATCTGAGTTTGATCCCCCATTGAATGCTAATGTACTTTTTTTAGGTTTTTTTTTATTCTCACCCTGTGTATGACCAAACTCAGGATTCTGGTGCTGTGTTTTTCTTACTTTACAGATAACTCTAACATTTCAAAAGTTTTCAAGCTAGAAATCCGGTTCATGTCAACCTCTTGGAAGCTTTTAACCTCAAATGCAATACAAACCTTTGATCCTGGATAAAATGGTTTTACTTGTTTGAAAATCTAAATCGGTTTAGAATCAAACAACAGAAAATTTCAGTTTTAATTTGAATGGGAGTATAGTGAAAAGCCACAAAAATTCCCCCTTTTGCTTGATTTATTCAATTGGGAAAAATAATTCCCACCAAAATATGTTATACCATAATATTCAAGATACTAAACTCAATGGTTACAACTCATGGCTAGAATGCATGTGAAAAACCATGACATTTGTACACACGAGAAAATTTGAAATAATTTGTTGTGTGAATGTTAATTGTATTGAAAAGGATGGTGTCAACAACTTTTTTCAAAAAAAGTAAAAGTTGGCTAGGACATACTAAGTTTAAGAAATATTCTAAGTTCATAAGCATGAAGCTCTTAATATATTCCATCCAATGTAAATGTTGCATCCAATAGAAAAGTATATTTGAGATTTATCTTTACCCAACATCATTAGCCATATTGACTTATTTGAGATGTAAACAAACTAATGGTTGGCATTGGTGATCAACTTCAACTTGTAGTCCCCTTGCTGTGGGAATGCCCCCGTCCTAGGGCCTTACCCTACACTTAATGTGTCTATCCTAGAGCTCCTCAACAAGCAATGGATGAAAACAAAATGAAACCACTAAATGGCATCATATTCCATGGATGAAAGCAACATAGAGCCAACTGGGACCAAATCAATGACCCTAATAATCTCTCTCACCTACTATTATGCCAAATAACCCATTACATTGGGTTGTAATTTGGTTGTCCCAAAAGAATGATGATGGATGGGACTGACCTTTTCCATTAGGCCTACCTGAAGCATTGAAAGAGTCAAAAAATACTTGCAAGATCGTCAAGACATTATCCACTCCTCGCCCACATCAGCTCTACACCATCATCATATTTGGCCAAGGAGTACACCAATAGGTAGGGTGTTCTTTGCAAGGGGTATGGGCCCAGGCCAAAAATGGTGAGGAGCTCTTATGGGAAGAGAAATTTCATGCAGCCAATAGGAAGGCCCAAGCATGCACTCAAGGCACTTTGATTCTTTTTTCTTAAAGTTTGGTTGAGGGGGAGGATTTTTTTTTTCATTTTTCCTGTGTTCCCAATGTGTTCCCACTATGTTCCCTTCAAGTTCCCAATGGGTTCCCATCAGGTTCCCACTATGTTCCCTTTAAGTTCCCAATGGGTTCCCATCAGGTTCCCAATGTGTTCCCCCACATGTTCTTCACAGCATCTCACTTTTATCCCATATGCTTTGGCAAATGTTGTCCTCCTTTCACGTGAATAAATCGGCCAAAAAGGAGGAACTCTATACTTCAAAATAGAATCTTCTATTTTGGGGAGCCTCCACAGTTTCAGTAAAATTGAGTGATGGGCCAATCAAATTGGCTCACTGAAAAAAAAAAATTCAGCTTGGGAGGTACCTCACCTAATTAATAGGAGACGTGAATAGGATAGGGGTTTGATTGGTAGGAACAGTGTTTTTTTGGCTCAAACGTTTTGTTTTCTGTAATGGACCAATGACCAATCACCTGTGCTCAATCCCCCTTCACAAATTATTAACTATTGTTTGGTTTTTCAAGGACAAACAAGCAACATTCCAACCCAGAATTTATTGAAAACTGGGAGGAAAAACAAACCATAAGAACACCAAACTACACAGTTGCTGGGTTTCAAAATACCTGATGGACAACAAATTTAATTGAAAGGGAGGTTTCTATGTAGGGTAGTAGCTCCCCAGGAGCAGGGTGTTCCAGAAATAAGCACTCGCTCCAAGCAGAGGCAAGGAAGGGCCACTTCCTTCAGGAATGCCCAGCTCCAAGGGATTATTTCCTTACATAAAGCATAGACACTTTTTTTTCTTTGTATTTTCAAGTCATTCCTCAACTTGAATCTGTCATGTTTGATTTTCTTTCACTTATCTCAGACTTATTTGAGATTTATTTTTATTTTATTGAATTTTTTGAAATCTGAAAGGTTCAATAGAACCTTTATTGAACCTTTCGAAATTTAAAAGATCCAGTTTTATGATTAGTCATTTCAAAAAACCAAAAAAAAGTACGATTGTTTTATGCAGGGGAAGGTCCCATTATGAGTGCCTTCCAAATTTTTGACCTCCTAAGGCCGATAATCTCAAATCCGGAAGGCCACCATAGGGGGACCTTCTCCTATACACGTTGGTTCCTTGAGTGAGGGAATTGGATGGGAGCATGGAGTCCTGAAGTAGGGGAACCCACCTGACCCAAAACTTCTTCTATTTGCATAAAGATCAGGTAGAATTCCCCTCTACGCAACTTCATCCTTCTAGCTTTCTTTAAAGCATTCTGGCACTTCATATTCACAGCTGCATTATTTCTAGGTAGGCTAGCACCTCATGTCTTTTCGTTTGGTGTATTGCTTGCTAGCTGTCTTGTTCACTTTAGAGCACAGATCAACAACACCCCCACCACCATTGACCTGATCATATCATGGGGTAGTGTACAGTTATGAGGGCCTTTCTACCTACCTACAATTAAACAATCACAAGCATAAATGAAATCTGAAACGTTGGGACTTCTGCCCAATAACCGCAAAACTCAAAACCTGTTCTAGCGCTGAGCAGGTTTTCTACCAGACCCACTCCATAGTATGTAACCAGTTTGCGTGTCCCATTGAGACACAGTCATCTGCTGGTTCCACTTTTGGTGGGGTCAGTTTCACTTGTAATGTGAATCCATGGTTGAGAAAACATTGAGATGTGAATGAACGGTGGGGAAAACCCATTTGGTCTGCACAAGGAGACTTTGGTAAGACCCATTACCACTGAATGGAACAGCAGCTCATGCTACTAGGTTTGTTGTGTTGTGTTCTTAGCCATACCAGGCCCAGTTACAGGTAACAGGTTGTGGTTTCCCATTCTTTCAGTTTTTCATCCATTTTCTTATGTGGGACAGGCAGCCACCTGTTGGCTTCAGGTTTTGATGTAGTCAGTTTGACTTATAATGGTGAGGGATGAGATGTCATTTCATTGGTTGGTAATGGGTTCTACAGCTACTGTTCCAAAGCACAACTGGTCGTCCCCATCTACGAACATGGGGAGGCCATTAGGGGCGAGGCTGGTAGGACGAGATGTCATTTTGGTGGTTGGTTCAACCAGCAGAGCACAACTGGTCGTCCCCATCTATGGGAAAAACCAGTTATGCTCTGCTGGTTGAACCAACCACCAAAATGACATCTCGTCCTACCAGCCTCGCCCCTAATGGCCTCCCCATGTTCGTAGATTGAACAGGCCCTACCATAGTATATAAACAATTTGGAAAGAACATTCATCTCTTATTTTAGTGTGTTTATAAGTGTGAACTAGATGGGGTTAGGTTCACAGATGTGTAACCCACTGCCCAGCCTAGCAAGCAGCCTTACATGTCATCCATCTTTTCACTCTAGCACAGGAGTTTCTTTCAAAATTCTTTACACTGGGTAAGGGACTGAGACATGCCCTTTGGCTTGGGTGAACCCAAGCGTGGTGGGCCTCGCACCAAGAGCACCAAGACCTCCACTAAATGTAGACTCAAAATTGGATCTAGAGCGAAGTAAGGGATGTATACTGGTTATGTGGAATCCACTGAACTCGTCAGTCGTCCAGGACCCTGTAACAAATCATTCAAGCTCATTAATCTTATTCACTGCAAAAGTAAAAGGCTAAGAGCATCTCCAGCGGTGCTGAGGATGTGACGGAGACCACTAATAGCAAACTACCTTGACCAATATTTATGATTGGCAAATGAGAAACAGGGAGCCAAATCATATCATATTTATTACGCTCTTCTCTGGCAGGTGTGAGACTTTGCTGGGCCTCAACAAACTGTGCAAAACCTGCCAAAACGATTTTGCTGAGCTATACTGGCAAATCTTAACTTTTCTTCATCCAATGCTAATTTGGAAGAGTCACATTCTGAGCTTCAGTGGAGTTGCTCCTGACATGTCTCTATAACTTACTATCCACTTTTTTATCACCACCCGCAAAGAAATTGTCTTGGTTGATTGTTTTCCACAATTAAAGAGCTAGCCAGCGCCTCCTCTCCCCTTCCAAAATTCAAAAGCTAGAAAAATCCTGTAAAAGAAAAGTGAGCATGTTCTCAAAGCTGCCTATTTGGATGAGAAAACCTCAACATTAGTCAGAAGAACAGCTTGCAAATTCTATGACTGCACCAGTAGATGTGGCCTCCCCCATACCCAACCCGCTTTCTCAGCAAAACTGATTGTCCCTGTTGCTGAGCTGATTGAGTCGTCTTCACCCCAGGTAGTTTCTGTGGGAAAATATGCTGGAACAGGCCCTGGTAGAACCAGTTACGACAGGACAGAATTGCATCTCACGGCACCAGACTGTTTTGTTCCTTTGTGGAACAGGATGTTATCACACTGATGCAACCGTCTTCTAAGTGGAATAGGCCCTACTGGGCTTGTTCCATATAGTATGAAACCAGTTGGAGTGTCCTTCTTCCTATTCAGCACTTTCCCAGCCTCTTTCTGAGTCAGGACAGTCGGCCACAATGAACCAGCACCCCACCAGGGCACCATCCACTGGATGCCTGTTATTACTCAGTTGTGGATGAACCTCAACTGAGTTAGTACATGGTTTCATCTTGATACGAAACAGGTCTCTTATCTAGGTAGATAGGTAGGAAAATAGATAACTACTAGGTAAGTAGATGGTGTATACAAAGGGAAGCACTGGTTTTACTACCTACCTATTAACAACCTGCTTGTGGGTCTTTTAGTAGGTAGGTTGTTTAAAAAAGCAACTGAGCTAACCGCCATGGTTAGCTAATGAACTGGAGCCCAACAGAAGAGAACCGTTTCATGATCACTTATCATTCATCTTTCATGGTGCGCTGGTGGGTGCTGGTTCACTTGCACAGGCCCTTATTCCAGTCACGCCCACAGCCTCAGGCCTTATCCTACACATAAAAACTTGACAGAGTTTATTAATGTATTTTGATTCAACTTGTCAAGCATAATGGGTTCAACCACTATTAGAAAAATTTCATTTTGTGACTGGTTTTAGGTGATTAAAAATGTCATTTATTTTATTATTTTGAATATCTAAAACAAGTCATGTATTCAAATTAGTCATAAATAATATTTTTAATCACTTAAAACAAGTTACAAAATGAGATTTTTCTACTAATAAAAAAATGATGGGAACCTTACACCTATACATAATGTGAATACGACTATACATGTACGTACATATCCCCCAAAGCTACAACTGCTGGATACGTTGCCTCGCATTTGTACGTACATACGCGGACGAGAGCCAGCGGGCGACTCTGGAGCTGCCGCTGTGAGAGAAGGCGAAAGGGGCGAAAGGAGTGGGGATCGTGCTCTTGGGAGATTTTTCTCTCTTCTACTTTCGCTCGCTAAATCTCTTCTGAGTTCTGTTTTCCCGAGGTCTGTTTTCTGAATCTTGTCTCTTTGATTTTTTTCTGTCTTTCCTTTGGGTTTTTTATTTTCGAGATTGGGTGAAGAAGGATGACCGTTTGGTGAATCAGCTCCTCTTGGGCTTTCTTTGTGGGTGGGCTGCATTCTGTTTTCGTCTTTTTTTTCTTTTGAATCTGTTCGGTTGTCTCTCTGTTTTTTTCTTTCCTGGACTCGAGGAGTGCGCCAGATTTCTGTTTTTTCCCTTCCAAGGGTCTTTGCTCTGCGATCATTGGAAAGGTGTTGAAAGGTGAGAGCTGCTCTTGAAGCTTCTTCTTGTTGCTGTTGGTGGTGTGCGTGATTTGGGGGCCGGACGCAGATTTGGGTATTTTATTTTCTTCAGTTCGGGAATTCTTTGGCCTTCTCACAGTTGATCTGCTGGAGTTCCTGTTGTTAGCTCAGACGCAGAAGAAGAATTCCAGTGATGTTTTCTGGCGCTTTTGTTTCACGTTTCTAGTTGTTGATGAGATGCCGCACCAGCGGTTCTACCGTCGCTCATGTTTTCCCTGTAGGATTCGTCGCGTCCTGCAGTTATCGTCGAGTCTCTCATGGGGAAGTGTAAAAAGGAAATTACTCGAGTGCAATCGCAGCAGCTCTTTGAACGAATTTCCTTTTCCTCTCTTTCTATGACGACTGGATCAAATCTTTTCTTGTGGTGATTGCAAACCAGGTTGTGGATACTCACGTTTGTGACCTTCTTAGTGCTTGAACAGAAGAAGCTTGCAAACAGACGAATCTCTGAGACAAAAGAGACAGGACCGAGAGAAAACACAATGGGTTCCGGGACGACCACCACGACTCCCTACGCCACTCTGAGCGATTTGCCGAGGTTCGAGAAACGAGGCCACGCCACATCCGCCCCCTGGATGAAGGAACAAGCTACTCCCCACAATAGCCGAGGTTCCAACCACGAGCCTTACGTCCCCTCTAACTCGCAAACTGCTCCTTTTGCTACGTTCCACAACCAACCTCTTCCTCGTCAGGTCTGGATCCTTTTCTGCAAACCCATCTCTCTAGAGAACTCTTTTATTTGGACATTTTTGTGAAGCTTGTTGGTGTTTGAAGCTGCTATTGCTGCTCAGTGGTGGGAGGGAGTCTTAGCTGTAGTAGTTCAACATGCAATTCTTTCACTGTTCCTTCAGGATGTTTTGTGGAAGATAATGCATCTCATGAGGATTGCATCATTGCCCACATGCATGCTAACCAGTTTCAAATCCATGGTGAAAACCCACATCCTACATGCACATGAGATAGATACATTGTTCATGGATTGGATGCAAGAACACAGATCAGGGGACACAGGGGCTTCTATCCTCTGAAACCACACAAACTTTGCAACCTCTGAAATCATTGCACAAGTCAAAGAGCAGTGTGTAATTTGATATGCACAAATTGTGCACATAGTTTATGCTGCTGACATGATGGCAATCATGTAGCTGAACTGACCTAATTTTGCATTTGGAAGCAGAATTTAGGATTGAGGGTTGAGAATGCTGCTGCTGCTGCTGCTGCTGGATGATTCATATGTTCCTTGAAATCTGTGATATGCTTGGCATTTTCCTCTAGTTTTCTGAGTCTTTTGAACAAGATGGAAGAGAAGCAGCAGTCAAAAAATAGGGATTGGTATTTTTCAATATGCCAGGTTTATCATTTGGGGGGTTCAGTACCATCCTCGGAAGAAGTAAAATTGTCCTGAACATGTTTCATTGTCACCTTCTCATACTGACATACGGAACTTTTGATAACTGTATCATCCAGAAGAACCTTAGATGCCTCCTAGGACAGTATTGCCCTCATCTCTCCCCCAGCATGGAATTGTGAATGGGTGTGTTGACAACCTACTTGTAGGCTTGAATCTGTAAGAATCTGGGGGTTAAGGTCCCTTGTCCTGAAAGAAGAATTTTGAGCTCCTAAACCCATTTCTTTTCTACTTGTTCTAGCTTTCATGCCTGTTGTTGATTCAACATTTTATAGGCATCTTTGGAGTTTTTTGGACACCTGTGTTATTTGGTAACAAAGGTGGTGTTTGTACAATGCTTTCATGGTTTTGATGTGAGGTGTAAAACTGAATATTGAAGTTTGAAGTTTGACATAGGCTCTTGCAGCAACAGCTAGTTCCTGAATTGGAGGACCCTGAACTGGACTGTCAATCTGTGGGGGTGCTGAAGGGAGCAATTTTGGGGATTTGGTTTTGACAGGCAAATAAGCCAAAAGTGCAGCAAGCACCCTGGGATCGTGGTGAACCGCATCCTAGCAAGGTGCAACCCCATAATGTTGATTTCTTTCCTATGCATGTTTTCTCTCATTACAGTGGGTAATTTTCTTTCTATTAGGTGTCAACCAACACTTTCACCTCTCACGCACCACACTCCATTTTCTTGTCTATTTTCTATAGGTGTTACCTGAACTCAAATTATAGAATAATGGTTTTTCTGTGTACCTTATAGTTTCAGATTTTGCAGCCACATCTCACCTATCTCGTCATGTCCTCGGAGTGAATGCATAGTTCCTTTCTAAAGGAATGAGACGCAGTATTTATCTGTCCAAAGCCAGTCAATGACAAGATACTGATGGGTCTCTTTACAGTAACCTTGTTGTGGTGGTTGTGCCATCTCTCCTCTTTTGTTTGATGTATGTGCCAGTACTGCAGTTAGTAATTGCAGGTGTGTAATCCTGACTAGATGAGCTAGGCATCTGGTGTTCCTTCTTTATCCATCATAACATGGGGGTTGCATCTAGTACTACTTCCTGTATGATTTGTATGTTATGCTCCAAATGCAGATTATAATTTCACACTGACAGAAGTACTCACTGTGCACATAGGTTCCTATTCATCAGATTCCCAGTCCTGCTCCATTTGCAACTGAGCCAAGAAATTCTTCACACAAGGGTCCGTGCCTAATCCTCTAACTTGATACCTACACATGTATGTATACAAGTCAGTTTCTATATGATAGAGTAGTTGCATTCACATATGGTAAAATTTCACCAGATATACTGAAATAAAAATGGCTCTCTGACACAAGGCAGCAACCTTTTCAACATCTTCCAGTGTCAGAATAAACATGTGATAATATGTTGGTTCATTATGTGAAGTGGCACTCTGCATTTTCTTAGAGAAAGAAATTGTCACCTTGAGCAAATCACTTTATATGCCTAATGATTTTTATGATTGCTCACAGGTAAATGATGGCAGGGAGAATGAAGTTGGAACTGGATATGAAGTTGGTACTACTTCAGTGATTGCAATTTCTGCCTACCCTCCCCCGACAGAGACTGGCCTCAAACTTTTTGGTCAGAATTTGACATGGATGATGCCCCTGGACTTATGATTCACAAATTTTTATCAAATATTCCCATGTGTATATAACAGTATCTTCCTAGAGCAAAGTGCAATCATAAAATGTCATGTAAAGATATAGTTTGCAAGGAGGCATAGGTTTTTTCATACTACATTTTATGTGAAAATGAATCCTCAGCTTTTCTCACTGAAGTGGTCTTTACATCAGTACAAAGTTGTGAAGTGTTTTTAAATTAGCATTGGTGGTTACAATTGCTACATATTCACTTTTCAAGCAAAGAAATTCTGTCCACATGCATTGTATACTCAATTGTCCACAATTGTTTAAATATGGGCTGATTAGCTTACTGGATATTTATTCTTCACACATTCCATTCAACGGAAAAACCTGTGAGATTTTATTTAGGTGTGTTTGGAAGTAAAGTTACAAAATGTAAAATCTTGTGGGGCATTTTGGAAAATGGAATGCCTGTGGGTGTTCCAGTTTCTGAAATGCCCCCATTGGTTACTACAGGGTATTACGGAAAAAAGATTAAAACATAATAAATCAAATCAATTTTCACACTCAGTAATGCCCTTGGGGGTGGAGTGGAGTTCAGGGAGTAAGCACCCACCTGAGGTGGAACCACCCCTCAGCTCCAACTGGGGTGGGTGCTTACTTTCAGAATTCCTCACTCTCTGATGGTACTGTACACAAAAGGAGTATGCACTGCATCCATTTCAGAACCCTTCATAAGCAGTGTGTAGATGTGTCACAATCAGACCCCAAAAACAGACTTCTTGAGAAATGGTTTTGGTGAATTTCACCTCACCCTCTTAATCAGGTATTGATACACAACAAACTTATATGACCCCATTCAAACAGACAACATTTGAAGTATTCAAACAGGAAGGCTTCCATTTATGTAAGTTGTGTTTGTTGCAACAATAAACAGCAACTTTCTAATACATGCACAATAGTTACATTATACAAGAGCTCTAGCTTTCTCAGTAAGGAGAGTTCTCAATAAGAGGAGAAAAAGGCAGTTTTAGATAATGATGCAAACTGAGATGGAACAAACCAAAATCCATAGGAAAAGCACATTAGATTTGTAGATTTGACTGTAACAAGAGGAGAAACCACACCTTCTCACTCCTGGCATATACTTAGCCATAACAACGAATGGGGTCGTTGCACATTTTAGCAGCCGACTGCCCTTTTCCTCGTCCACCACCCTTCTCAAGATACTGCTGGTGATATTCTTCAGCCATGTAGAATGGGCCAGCTGGTAAAATTTCTGTTGCAATCTTCTTTCCAAGATGTGCCTCGTAATCTTTCATTGATGCAATTGCCTCCTCCTTCTGCTCCGGTGTATGGTAGTAAATTCCGGATCGGTATTGTGATCCAACATCATTTCCCTGTACATTGCAATTACGTCAGGACCTGTCAGAAACTTAGCTAAGCAATTCAGTTCATGAAACACATGTGCAGGAAAAGCTGAAGGAGAAAAGAAGTTTTTGCAAGCAAATCGTTCAAAGACGGCAGGAACAAAATACATTTGCATTCATTGAATAGGATCTCAGACATTGAAAGATATGACTGCAGCTTTAGAAGACATGAAGGAAAACACAATGACTTACTTGGCGATTAACCTGAGTAGGATCGTGTTTCTTCCAGAAAACATCGAGCAGTTGTTTGTAAGAGACCTCCGCGGGGTCATATTCAAGTTGTACAGCTTCTGCATGCCCTGTTTTGCCGGTGCACACTTCACGGTATGTTGGTTCCACAGTCTTGCCCATTGTATAACCGACTGCTGTCTGCACACACCGGAAGCACAATGTCACGATCAGAAACCCCGCTTATTTCCAGCTCGTAACACGCCATCACTGTCAAAACTTCTCGAGTACGATACACAAACATCGAGGATCTTTTGAAACTAAAAAAACATCATTATGGAATGGTTGCCACGAGAGCATATGGATAGGACTTCTCCATTTACGACAGCAGAACGAGGATCTGTTGAGCTATTACTCAACGAGAAGCTTTGGAATCTTGACGACGAAGCTCAAAAGTTCGTCCCGAAAGCAAATAGAAACAAAGCAAAACAAGAAAAAAAAACTGTGGCAGCTTCAAACAGAATTTCCCTGCAAAAAGTAGAGAAGAGACCGGGGGGGGATCAAAACCTTGGTGACACCAGGAACACGCTGGTACGCCAATTCCACGCTCCAGAAGCACCCGGCCGCAAATGTCGCCTTCTGCGTCGTCGTTGCCATTCTAAAATTTCCTCTCCAAAAAAAGTCCTAGAACTCCCTTCTTCGCAGGAACACTCCTTTCTACACAGAAAAAAACTTTCCACGAGTCTCCCGTACTCCTCCAAAAACCGCAATCTCAAAAAAAACGACTCGACGGCAAAAATCTCACACGCAACAGCTTGTTTCTTCACCAGGCGAAAACAGAGACAGACACAGAGAGAGAGAGAAAGAAAGAAAGAAATCGCTCAAAAGCAGATAAACTCGAATTGCAAGAAACTGAAGTGAATAAAAATTGCAGAAGCGGACGAGAATATATACGCAAGCGCGAGAGGGGATAAAGAGAAAAATCCAGAAAGGAAGAAGGAGCCCAAGAAAGACACACTAGAGCGAGAGAGAGAAGAGAGAGAGAGAGAGAGGAGAAAAACAAGCTTCCAAATAGCAGCCCGAAGAACCCCGCGCGGGTCGTCGACACGCGGCGAGACGACGACGGACGGGGAAAGAAATCAGCCTTTTCCTTACCGGCGAAATTGTTTTGCCAAAATACAAAGTCAAAAATAAAAATGCGGAAATGAACTGATTTTCGGGATTTTAATGGCCAGAACTCGAAAAATAATAATAATAATAGTTGCCAGATTTCTGTTCATTGTCCAAGTAGATAGCCAGAAGTATAGAAGGATGTTTTAACTTTATTTTTTCTACTTTCATATCTGTTTGTTTATAGCTATATTTGGCTGAATCTTCTTCATGTAGACGATCGCCAGTTAGGCTATAACACAAAATTGATATTAGGAAACACAGAAAGAAATGGCGCAAAGAAGGAAATACGGTACAAACTCCGCGGGTACGTAGGCACTCATCACTCAACACGCTAAACTATCTCCGACTTTTCTGTTCACACTTGGAATTTTTACCACTCCGTCCTTTTTCAATGGGTTGCGTGCTTTTGATTGGGTGCCCTGAAAGACACGAGGAAAGAACATGACATTGACTAATTTGAGATCCCAAAGCAAAAAGCGCCGCCTTGAGACCGCAAAATCATTATGCATCATGCACCCCTCCCTCCGCCTTTCCATGGAGTAAGGCCTAATTTGAGGTCTCAATGTTTGATCCTTCACATGTCTTGGGACCTCAAATCATGTACTCCTTCCCCACTTTCCTTCCCTCTGACTAAGGCCTAATTTGAGGTTTGAGGGAGCTTCCCACGTTCCCATGGAAATATTTATTTTCTATGAACTGAGAAAGAAAGGAGGAAACAAGCGGCTCTGCCACGAGAGGCTTTGTCCTGAAAACAAGGCATTGCATTTAATGTTCTACTATGACCTCAAGTTATATTGGATGAAAGTTTGTTGGCTTTTTATAGAAGATCATAAATTTATTTTTTCACATTTGTACTAAAAAATAAAGTTTTCTAACCATCTTAGAATTCATTGTGCATATTTAGAAATTGAAACCATAGTTCCATTGACTTTTCTTTAAACATACAAATGAATATAAAGTTGTAAATAATTATATTGTTTAAAAAAATTCAAGTTTTTCAAACTTGGATAATTTACATAATTTTTAGCAATGTGCATGAGATATTTTGATGTTTGAAACAAATATCAATATTGAATGGATATAACTTACATGGAAAGATGTTTATTTTTAATCTCATTTTCATTTTGAGGTTTGAGAATTTGCCAATTCTTATATTTGTTTTCATCGCACTTTGGGTTTAGGTTTTCCATGAATGTTGTTTTGTTATGATGTTTGATGGGTGTATGTGTGGATAAAAAATTGTTCAATTTTTTTTTTTGTCTTTTTTTTTATATTTATGATTTCTTTTTGCACATGGTCCATGAAAAAAATATATATAAAAACAAATTCAAGCCATAAGGTGCCAACATTTTGGGAGTAATTAATTAGGAGGAAAATGCAACATTTACATGCATATTTTTTCAAATGCTACACTTTAAATAAATGAAGGCATTAATATTTTTTTGTTATACATTGGAAGTATGTTTGGTAATTTGAATGCAATATAAATTAGTTTATGAAAATTTGACCAATATGCTTCTGTTACACCATATTTGCATTCATTTTCAGGGACATTTGCCCATATATGGTCCAATTGAGATCTAACTTTTATGGTGCTTTCATTAAATTGTGATTTTAATAAGTTGGAATTTATCCATGAAATATAATAGTTTTTGTTTATTTTTAAGTTGGTTACTATCTTTTAGAATGTCAACATTATTATTTAGCATAATGATTACTAAACAATGTTCAAGAGATTCTTGAATTATAGTTTGAAGATTGTTTAGGAATGTAGAAATTGAACATCAATGAGCTCTATACGCACATACAATATGTATTGTTTTTCGTGCATTAATATTAAAAGTTGTTATATATTCTAAACCATCATTAATTATTGTATTGAATGAATTTAAGTGCATGTGTATGTCATATATCATCATTAACCCATAACCATCATGGATTGAAATATATGAATATTTTGATGAATTTATAAATTTGTGCACATATGTTGATGCATGGTGTATTCTTGTTTTTATAAGACATGGCTTGTATAATTACATGAAAATTGTGTAAGTTTTTTAATTAAGGATTTAATGGTATCCAAGTTGTAATTGTTTTCAACCTATTCATTTCTACATGTACTCTTGGATCCACATAAAAAAATTCATGTTGGAGGGGAACTAGCAAAAATATTTTTTCTTTTGTTCAAATGTGGGATAATGTTGTATATGTTAACCCATGTTTTTTAACATTAGTGGGATCAAAAACCAATTCATCTATTGATAATCTCTAAGATCAATAAATGGTTCTTACTATTACAAGTTAAATTAGATCCTTGTTATGATAAATGATTGGGATTTACCAACTCTTTTGTCTTTGATGATAGGTTCAATTGGTGTCCATTTTGATTCAATGTTGTTATCATAATAATGAATTTTTTTTCTTAGTGTTTCAATTTTAAAATTTTAAAACATTATCCATATAATGGTTTTTTCACAATATGTTCTTGATATTTTTTAAATGCCATCAACCCAATTCACAAGACCATCAAATAATGCATAATTATTAGCACATAATTCAACCAACATATCTTTTTTTATATTCATTGTAAAATGCAAACCCACAATTTTACTTGGATTGTACGAAAGTTTGTAAGATGGTGGGCATGATTAATGGTTGATGTCCATTGCTTTGAAAATAAATGTGGGACCTAATGTGTTAATGAACACATTTTTCATTGTATTTTTGCACAAGTTTATTTATATAAAATAAATACGAAATAATAAAATAGTTGGGTGGTTGTCGATAACAAATTGAATTTATAAATTCAATATCCTTAGTATTTTTTGTTGAAGTACGAAATTTGCTCAAAATTTGTATAAAAACCATATCAGACTATCACATAATGTTATTTAGTTCATAACATTGGACATATGTTTGCCAAAAATTTGGTGATAATGCATTAACATTATCTTTGATATTTTGAAAGATCCAATTATCTTTCATGGGGGTGTTTGATAGAAATCACCTATCATGATAACATCAACATCACCAAAGAATTTGTTTTGAATGTGTTTTACAAACCTTGGCCTATTATCTATAACATTCTAGCACCAACAAGTTATGTTTCATCTATCACAACAAGTTGTAATTGTTCATATCGACATGTGAGCCTATTTAATGAATTTGATGATAAGTTTGGTAAACTAGATAAGGATTGTTGGACATGTATCTTCAATGTTAAATGTATTATTAAATTATGTATTATTAAAACAACTTTACCTATTGATGTCATAAGTAAAGCCTTGGTTTTTGTTAATTCAAAAGATATGTCTCTATTATATAATCATAATAATCCTTAAATTATGAATTTCAATGTAAAAGTTTTACCAATTCCAGCACCCCCTATTAAAAATAAACATATTGATGTATCATGATATAATTGTATTTTATGCATAACATCATCAAATATTAATCTTTTTTTTCATTTAATTGTCTAAGTAAACTATGATATTCAAATTCTTCCATCATCTTGGAATATGATGATTTTATAAAATTTTCATCTTTTAAAAATTGTGATTTTTGGTTTGAGGTCCATTACATGATTAAATGACAAAATCAAATCATAAATCATAGTGTTCAACACTGATTGTGTTTGTTACAAGAATTGTAGGACATGAATCATTTATTTATATCGTTAGTCCAAATGTTAATTGAATGTAATGGTTTTGATTTGAATTTATTGAATCATCCATTTTTTTAATATTTGGATATGGCATTTAATAGTTGAAAATAAACTTAATCTTTAAAATGTCATCATGTTGTTGACAATATGCATCATGCCAAGTTACATTAATTCCAAGTTGTAAGTTTTTTGAATTTCGAAATAGTGAATACAATAAAATTTATTTTCTCGACCAATTTTGAATATTTTATATTTATTATAATTTACAAATGTAATCATTTTGGGTTTGCAATTTTTTAAATAATTTTTTTAATGTTATAATAAAAATCAAACTCTATTAATGACAACAATTCATATTGACTAGCACGATTAATATATTTTTCTATGGTTAATCAACACATTATATCTATTGAATTTGGTTCCAATTCATTTAATGCAACTTGTGATTTTAACACAAAAGCATGTTTTTCAAAAGGAAAAGTATTTATGAATTGAAATGTTCAAAATGAATGATATAATGGTAAAGAAAGAACAAGGTAAGCAAAAGTTGAACAACCATTTGTTGGGCATTAATAAAAACATTACCTAACTTTTGAGTTTTTATATTTGCATCTATATTATTTGCAATGCATATTTTTATGATAGAATGTAGTTTTGATGTTATTGATTTATCTATTTTTGTCATATATGATGTGCAATATGTTGCAATTGCATATGGGTTCAAAACAAATTGAATATCTATATACAAACCACAAATGAGCAACATGTATACTAAATGCATTAGTTTTTATGTTTTGAAAAGTTTGTTTCAAAAAAATGTGTAGCTTTGTTAATTTATTTTTCAAACCTAATATATATGTACTTTGATCAAGGTTTGAAGAATTTAAATATTCAAAAAATGATATACCATCATTTTCTTTTAAATCTTTGAAAGATTGAAATATCTTGTTTCACACATAGGAGCAAATGGGTAATGAAATCTATAAACATGGTTTTTGTTTTTACATGTACATGTGTGTTGTTGATGTTGTTGTGCATTTTGTAACAGGTTTGGTAACAATGATACATCACAAAAAATATACATGTCTACAAACTATTCAATTTCTTCATTTGTGTGCACTCCATACATAGTTGCATGTTTTATCCATAAAAGTTCATGGTCATGTTTGCTCCCACGATTTTGGAATTTCGTGACCAAAAAGAAATCTAAAATATTACCAAAAAAAGAATTATCTTTCGTGATAAGTTTGCAGAAACAAGATGTTTTATGATTATAATATCTTACACATGTGATAAAATCAATTTGTATTAATTTTTTTATATGAATAGATTGGAAGTCTTTTATTTTATTTGGAAGATTTAATTTTGAAACATGTAATGTGTGTAAAGTTTTAATGAAAGGATCCCATAATCTTTCAACATATGTAAAAATCATAAAGAACATTGGAAGACCAAGTTATCAAATCATTGTAAATAAATTTTTTACAACCTTTCAAAATAATCAAATGAATTACATAAACCTTCCAAATCACGATAACTTAAATATGATTTGAAGATATTATCTAAATTTGGTTATCTTGTACTTGATAAAAATTTAAGTTTTACCACACAAGTTTCTTTTTCATGTTCACACCCAACCAAAACCTATGACTTTTTGGATGGAAATTTTAGCATCTTTTTATAAAAAAAGTTAGAAATATTTGTTGAAAAATCATCAAATTTATGAAATAATTCTCATTAAGATATTTTTTGATATGAAAAACCTTCAAAAATTTATCAAAGTTGCTTGTAGAACAATGTTGAAAATTTTAGTTCTTTTGAATGTTTATTTTTAAATAAACCTAAAGGGTGAAAGTTTTGACTTGGGACAATAAAATATATAATATTTTCATTATCCATTTTTTTGGAGCATCTAAAAAATTATGTATCATTGAATTTGATAGTGTACAATGTATTTCTTCATTATCAAAATCAAAGTTATCAAATGATGCATTACTAAGAATTTGAGATTTTGAATTCATATGCAAAGTAAGCAAACTTGCCCATTAATGATGAATGGTAACATTCAAATCATTGTATAATGATGTTTCAATTAAATTTCGTAAAATGATCATCACCATATTTGAACGAACATTCTGGACATATAAGGTGATTTGTACTCAAGACGTCATTTTAAAAACATAGTTATTATTGCACCATCATGTGGTAAACATGGTAGTATTGATTGAATTTGATACACATTTGCAAGGAAATTAAGAACAGTAACACGCATTTAATATTGCCCATAACATTACCTTTGAAGTTTATAAATTTGAGCAAAAACAAGACGTGGTGAAATAAGACATTTTTTTAATTGTGTTAATTTTTGGACTAATGGAATAATTTTGTTTCTAAAAAATTTATTTGGTATTAATATAAAGGTGGTTTATTTTCAGTAATATTTCATAAATAGTTTATACATAAGTATGATGTTGACTAGGTTTTATTTGAATTCGAAAGTATATAAAAAGTTATCTTGACAATTGATTTGAAAAACATTTAATTTTTTTTTAAAACATAACCTTTCATAACTAAAACATGGAATTATGAGAACATCTTGGATTTGATTATTATAAATGTCAGTGTATATTGAATTATGTGTATTTTCTTTTATATTAACATTATGTTCTATTTTATTTTATTGATCATGTTTTGCAAGAAATTATTGTGTGGGAATTAGTTCTTTAATTTCTTTTAGAGTGCATTGAACATATGATGATTAAATATTCTTGTGATTTTTTAATATATATGTATTTCATATGATTTATAATTTGTGATCTTGTTTTTTTAATATTTAGAAACATGTTGATGAATTTAGATGTTTTTGCGTAATAAATTAGATTTGGACAAACCTCCAATAATTCAAAAATATTGTTATCATAAAATGCCAATCATATATATATATATATATATATAGTGTTACATTAAGCTCAGCAATTAAATGGGAGTGTTCCAATTAAATTTTGGGATCTTTTAAAACTTTGATAAGGGGAATTGAAGTGAAAGGATTAAACAAAATATCATTGACATGACCATTTGTACTTTTTTCAAAAAAAATTGTAAGTATTGAATATGATTTCTAATTTGTTTTTTAGTAATATTTGTATTACAAGAAATATTGAACAATGAAACAACATACTCCAATGGTGAATCCCAATTATTTTTCAAAATGTCCATTAATGTAGAATCAAAATTTTCATTCCAATAAAAATATGTAATTAGTTGCGATAATTGTATAGGAAGTTTTTACATCACTAATTTGAAAAAAGATGAAAAATCCTCTAAATCTATGGTAACTTTGGAATCATTAACTTGAAAAGTAGGCAAAACTTTAAATAGACCATTAACATATTGAATTGATTCAAAATGTTGAGAATTATACATTATATGTAAGGGGATAAATTGAAAATCCATGCCATATCGAAACATAATGCATTTTGATACTTTATTCTCACAATAAATTGGCCTTCGTAGATATTCAATTATTCAAAATATTATACTGAAATTTCCCCATAAACCTTCCATACTAGCACTTAATGCCATTTTTGTCACATATTGATGTTCATTTATGACCATGTTTTTATGCAAATCAAACAAAAAACTTGGATCTAATTTTTTAATATGACACTGTTGGGGATTTTTTGTATTCAATAATAAACATTGATTTAAATGTGGCATGTTATTTTGCTTTAATACAATAGATGATAAATGATTATCCAATAAATAAGATATAGAGTTTTTTTTAAATTGCCTATTTCATATTTGTATGTTGAAATTAGATGAAGGCCATATGAATGCAATACATGTTCAAATGATAAATCAACAAAATTTAATAAAGGTGTTTCCATTATGAACTTCAATTTAATGGATATCTATATAAACAAAAACATGGTTCCCACATAAACACATTCAAAAATAAAATAAAATCAATGACTCATTCAAAATTATTATTATTATTATTTAATCCTTGCATTGAAATATTCTTTTTGAAAATTTGTTTGAATTGAAAAATTATTAACATTGAAAAAAGTAAATCAGAAAAATATTTGTATTAATAATTTGCATGTATTGAAAAAAAAATTCATTGAAAAACTATTTACATTGAAAAAATGTTTTCATTCAAAAATACTTTCACTGAAAAATTCCTTTCATTGTAAAAACTACTTGCATTGAAAAAATAACTTTCATTGAAAAACTATTGTCATTGAAAGAACTACTTCCATTGAAAAATTACTTCACGTACAAAATGTTGCATTTAAAATTATTTTCAACACTTGATGGAAATTAATATATGAGAACTTTCATTTTTCTCTAGAAAAAAACTATGAAAATGATTCTATAATATGAACTATTTAAACCAAAATTTTCATATAAGGAGTTTCCGCATATATAGATTATTCATATATTAAAAGTAACCATAAAAAGGTCACATAAAAACTATTAACAACCTTATTGTCTAAAAGGGCTTTTGTTTAGAAATTTATTTGGATTCATCAAAATGAAGCTTGTGTTTCACACTACGTTGGACATTATCACTAGGAATAATTATCGAAGGAGCAACCAAACCTTCGCCCTTCAAATTGGTTTCTACTAATGGGATAAATTGTAGGACGTATTCTTGAAAGTCAAAAAGGGCAAATGTGGTTGATAAATGAATATTAACATGAATGCGAATTGAAATGAAAAGTTGAACTTGTTTTGGACTAAGCAAATCTAAGAATTCAAATTATGTCATATGCACAATTACTTCAAGTCATTTGCTTTCAATAATCAATAACACATATTCATCATTGCTTGCAACGAAACCACAAAGAAAGCTTAATTTTTGAATCATTGATTTTGAACAACAAGCATTACAAATAAACACCACCTAATAGAGAAGTGGTGACATCTACTATTTGACAATCTCCACATTTTTTTGAAATGAAAACACAATAAGGTTAGTTATGGACAACATTTCAATCACCTAGAAAAAAAAGAAAATACATTTAAACAAAAAGGAAAATGAAAATGAACATAAACATAGGGAAAATTGAAAAAAGGTAGATCAATCAAAAAATAAATAAAACCATGTAAACACAAACACATAATATGTAAACAAAAAGAATGAAATGCATAAGAAGTGTATGATAAAAGATGTTATGGAAATGAAATAATTTAAAAAATTAATACCTAAAGAAAAAACAAAGAACAAGATAACAAATCAATAAGAACAAAAGAAATATCAAGAAGAAAAGGTCATTTAGGCACGAAAAAAAACATTATACCTTCTTTTTTCAAACCATATATATCTTTCACTTCTTATTCGTTTTAAGTGAATTAAAAAGTTATGGGTGTGAAATTAAAAGCTCTACAAATGATCTTTTAAAAGTAAAAACATTATATATCTTAACCTTTAAAACAAAAGCTAGTTCTTATATGCTTAAACCTTACATTTTCACCCCCTTCACTTCCATAAATCATATCTTGCTGATTTTAAAATCAATTTTTGTGACATTAGATGCATTAAAAAAAGGACTAAAAAATATTTTCATTGTTCAAAGGCTTTTGACCAATGTGAAGAAAATTATAAAAAATTATTTATAAAGGTTTTTCACATACTTGTTTACTTACCATATTAAAATTACAATATGTTATTCTTTGAACAAACACACTCCGAACATTTTATCCCATATTTTTTACCCATAAAGGAATTCCACTGGACTATATAAAAATTTAAAAATTCACTTTTAATTACAACATTGTACTTTATGTCTAGTATGCAATGGAACATGAGTTTTTGTTTTTTAGAAAATTTTAATTTTAAAAAATCATCTCAATGTAATTATTTTTTTATAGGCCATTCTAATAGAAAGAATGATGTGACCATCTGGTTCTCCATACTACTTAGGCAAAAAATAAATAAAATTATATATATATCGCTTGGAGACTTGATGACCATTAGGCCTTTTTTTTCATTTGGAGACCTAATGGCCACAAGGTCGGTTTTTCTTTTGGCTTGGAGATCTGGCAAACACCAAATCATTTTGACGCTTAATTGTGAAGGACAACCTATTGGCCACCAAGTTGTGTTTTTTTTTTTTCCACTTGGAGACTTGGTGGCCACCAAGTCATTTGTTTTTTTGCTTGGAGACCACCTAGTGGCCACCAAATGGTTTTGATGCTAAACTATGAAGGACCACCTAGTGGCCACCACATGGTTTCAACCTTAAACTACAAAGGACCACTTGGTGGCAACTAAGTGGTCTCAATCTTGGACCACAATTGGGACTACCAAGAAACACCTAGTGGCCATTAGGTGGTTTCTATCCTAGACTACCAAGGAACATTTGATGGACCACCTCAAAAAATTAAATGAACACTTGATTTTCTTCAACACTCAAAATGAACACTTTGAAATTTTGTTTTTCATTACATTAATTTTGTATTTTTCATTATCTTTTCTAATATAGTTGATCATGAAATGAACATTAGGTTTTGTTTAATGTTTTATGTGTAAATTTGAAGAAACATTAAATGATGCGAAATAAAGGAAACAAATTTACCTTTTTGAATGCAAATTGAGCATTTGATAATCTATTGTGTAATTGGAAAAGGCGAGCTCAAATAACTTCGTCAACAACCTTTGTTAAAATTGTGTAATGTTGTGCCCTCAAATATCGATCTCCTTTTGTTGTTATCACATTCTTGATTAAAACCATTACACATTAACCTCCATTGTATGCTTCAAAAAGTTGTTCATATTTTGTTTTAAAGTTGTTACCGAGAACAAAAATATCTTAGTCAAATTCACCGTCTCCATTTGTAATCAACAATTGTTTTTCACCTTTGCTATCCCCTACTTCCCTTACACTAATGACGATGACAATAATGGTAGCAAACCTCCAATTTTGAATAAAACTTCTAAATTCTCTAATGGAATCCATGTGAAAAAACATGGGAATTAATTCAGGTTGGAATGCAGGAATTGATGACACAATGGTTATCGACTCAATTGTGATGACAACATCCATGTCTCCTTTCTCAAAACCCCTTTCAGACTTTGACTCAATGCCAAAATTTTCCACCCTCACAAACATGTTTTCTACAAATGTTGCTCATGCATCTTTATATGAAATGATTTCACCCTTACAATGATTATGATCAAAGCTACCCTATCCAACAAATCACAATGCAAAATGCATAGCCTAGATCTTCAATGCTTTTATTTGCAATTCAATCAAAGGTGCCATACCTATTAAGCACATTTGCCTCAAATGCCACATTTTTAACTCCATAATCCAAATCATCCACTACAACAACTAATCTAGCTTCCTTCACTAGAACAACATCCATTGTGTAAATAAAAATAAAAAACTTACCTAAATGAATTTGATAACAAACAAATGAAGCAACACTTGGCAAAACTAAAAGTTGCAAAAGCACACACTTGGTAAAACATACACTTACAGAAACACAAACTTGCAAAAAAAACAAAAAAAAATAGTCAATAAAATGGTGAAAGCTTAAACCAAACACATTATTTTTGTTATGAAAAAGAAAATACAACAAACATATAATGTTATATTTATATGGGACAAAAGACCTAACTTTAAATCTAATTTAAACCTTTTTCTATTTTATATTGACTTTAAGTAATTTTGATTATAGTCGATTTTAACTTACCAATAAAAGATCATATCCATGGTTTGGCAACTAAATTATGGTGTAATAATGAACAAGACATCAATACCCTTGACATCTTATAAATTTCAGTTATTGACTTTCAATAACTTTGACTATGGTAGATATATACTATTCACCATGGATATTAATGAGCCATGGTTTGGTGGCTAGATTGTGGTTTATTAATGAACAAGACATCAATACCCTTGGCATCTTATGAATTTGAATTATGCACCTCATGCTTACACCCAACCCTTAAATATCTCAACCTAGATTTGAAAAATTATTAATACGTAAACCTTTTTTTTTTCTCCACTATTTAACCATTATTTTCATTTCACTCAAATATGTTATTATTATTCGTTAAATGTCAATTTTTTTATCATGTACATAAAAAAATTAGACTCACAAAAAAGTCAAAATTGATTTTTTTTCCCTTTTTTTGGTTAAATGTATTAAGTGTTCAATTTTAAACAAAATATTGTGTTTTCTTTTTGTTAAATTTTTTAAATTATATTTTTGTGTTGAAATTTTTCCATTCCCAAAAAAATAAAAATTATAAAATATTTTCTTGAAAAAAATCTTCATCAAGTCACCATATCACAAAAGAAAAAAAGACAAAAAAAATATACCCACCCCCTTTCTCCAACCACCCCATCCCACACCACCAAAAGAATATTTCCTTGGAAATTTTTTTAAAATCCCACCTTCCTACCTTGAGAAACAACCAAACTTCTCCCTCCCATGCCATCCAAGAAACAAACATTTGGGTTAGTCCCCATCCCCAAAAAAAATCACCTATTCCAATCCCTTAAAAAATCCTCTCCTCACCCAGAAAAAACCCTTTTGAAAACGAAAAAAATAAAATCCTAACCCCTTGTCCCCTTTTCTTAAAACTCCACTTACAACTTGTAATTCTTTCAATTTAATTGAATTATCTATTCCTTATACCCATTGAAACCCCATAATGAAAAACAAACCCGTGAAATAAGGAAAAAATTTAAATATCTTAATCCCTTTGATCTCCCTAAATTTTCACCTATAAACCTCACTATGCCCCCACCCAATTTTATAAACTAGTTATGTTTGCCCCATGCATGCTTGTTAAAACCTAAAATCATACATGCATATCTATTATCTTAGGGCAATAATAAATTTTTATAACATAAAAAACAACAAAAATACAAAAAAGTTAATCAATTAAAAATTAATTTCATCATTTTGTATTATTAAATATTCATCAAAGCCTTATTGAAGTCTTAAAAACAACATCAAATTAATCAAAAACATTTATATTTCAAAAAAATTTATATTAATTTAAAAATTGACATGTTTTATCTTAATCAATTCTTGCATAATTTTTCAAATCTCATTTTAATAAGATTTAAAGGAATTGAAGCTAATTATTTGTATGTTTATCAACCAAATTTTGTTTAAAAATTAATCAAACGAAATTTTTTTTACATTTCATAGTGATATGGAACTTCATGATACAAAAATGCAAGCGATAACCAAAAAAAAAAAATGATATACAAACATGATTAAATCAATTACCCAACAAGTAGATGTGGTAGGGGCTTGTCGCCTAGGAAGGGTCTTGATCTATGAGAATTAATTTTCAATTAAATCCGTATTAACACATAGATAATAAATTACATTATTAAATTTTCAAACAACACCCACGCACACCATACAAAACGCTTGAACAAATCAAGAGATGAAACTTACTTGTTTTTTAAAATAAAATCACCCACACACCTAAAGTTTGGTCTTTTCGTGGGCTACACCCAATGCTCATCACATGCACCTAATTCAAACCTTTACAAGGTTCACCATTTCCAACTTCAAAGCAAGCTAACTCTAATTTGTTTAAGTGCCAATACAAGCATTTTCAATAGGGGAGTTTTTTCAAAGTTGTCATTCTCTTCAAGAAAACACATCCGTTTAATTTCATTCACCCCTCCAAGTTATTAAAATTGAAAGAGTGAGTAGGTTTTAATCTTCATGGTGAATTTCAAAATGGATGGGAAGAAAGGGGGGAATTTTTTTTTAAGTCCTAAGGATTAGAAAGTGAAAAAAAAACCACAATCACAAGGAAGGGGTTTCCATGGTAAAATTCATGAGGGGAAGACACTCTTCTTTGAATTAAAAAATAGATGAATAGAAATATAGGGTCTCGTATATTAGTTTTTTAATGAAAATTATACATAAATTAGTTTTATAATAGATTTATGTTTACTCTAAAAATTAAAATATAATTAATATAAGGCATATGATAATCCACAATATTAAAAAAAAGTAGAAGAAATATAAGATATATATTAAACATTTTAAGTGTTAATTGTTAATAGGTTCAATTAATAAATTTTTAAAAATTAACTCATGAGCTTTTATATATTTTGTTAAATATTACATCATGTGTTTATTATCAATGGAAACCTTTTTGAATTACTAGTTATTCCTTTGGAAAGCAAATTTGTTAAACTTTATCTAATAATGACAACTATATTTTGATTCATGTGCCTATCTTTTGTTTCCATCTTTCATTCAAAATTTAGATATGGTATATCATTTAACTTATTGAATAATTGTTTATCAAGTTCTTTTTTTTTTAAAATTGTTTCACAAGGTCTATGAAACAATGGTATTGGGTCACAAAGAATCATCGACAACATCATAATGTGCAAAGTTAAAATCACCATAATAAATTTGTAAGGCCCATCATATACAATGGGTTTATAGTATTCAATTTATATTTTACCATGATCATGTGTAGTGTTAAACATGTTATATTACAAGATCTTAGGAATTTTTGTTAGGTTAAATTGTTTTATTTTTGTTGTTCCATTTGTGTGACTAACTAAAGATTGAACTTGCATTAGTTAAAATTAGTATGTCAAAGTACCAATTATATTAGCAATTACTATTGTCTAATACTAAAATCTCATATGTCTAAGTTGTAATGGAAATTACATTGACCACAAAATTTGTGGGCCTTGCCAATAGCAAAACAGATTGCTAAAAAACATTTAAGCAACTATTATTGCATGTCCCAGCTCATCACATAAGCAAATGATCCACTTCTAAAAGAACAATCTTGAATTCTTTTGCAACTCCAAACTCACTCAAATTGAAATTTTAAATCAATACATGGTATTAAACATGTATTGAAATTTGATGCAAATCAAAATTTATAGTTAAATATAAAGTAGTTGAAATATGGCATATTAAAAATTAAGTAATAATATTAAGGTGGGGAAAACAAAAATTCCTTCACTTCATACCCCCCCCCCCCCCCCCCCCATCTTTGTTTAACATATGCATTTAAACATTTAAACATTTAATGTCCCCTCGGGAACACTCACAAGGAATGGAAAACAACCAAAAAAATCACAAAGAAACAATGGGAACTTGGAGCTAGGTCCTTAAACTTTAACCCAAATCCCTATACTAAGGCCTATACCCTATACCTACACCTTTAAAATCCAACCCCAAACAAAAATACCTTAAAACTTATCACATCAAATCTTCTATTACATCCAACAACCCTTTGAAAAACCTAGGTCATGTGAGGGGCAAAGTCTTATCATATCCAGACCCATCAAAGTTGGTCTTGTGGTGGGTCTCCTTCCATTGAAACGCACTAAGCTAGGTCTTTGAATTTGAACCTTGGCTAAAAACTTGAACATGGGTTAAAAGGTTGCCCCTAACCAACACTAGTATCAATAATGGCATTATTGAATACCAAACCAACTTGATATATTTCTACCATTATAACCCTAGTATTCACTTTCAAAAATGTTGTTGAATTTGTATCAATCTATTGTTAGGTTTTAGATACTAGGTTCCTTTTGACATTATGTCCCAAGAGGATCCAACATTTCATCGGGTAATGCAACTTGAAAAATCTTATCATGTGGAATACAGTGATAAACAAGGCAAGGCATTAGTGCAGGTTCGGCTTCTCCATTGATGTTGAATATTTTCTTGTCACCTCTACTCTCTTTCATGACGTTTTCTATCCTAATTTGATTTACAGCTAACCATAAAACATTAGAAACAATAGATAATATAAATTGATCTTGAAAATTCCAAGTGTGGCCAAGCTAAATGTTGCAACCACTCCCTACAAATGGAATTAACCCACATTTTTTTCTTCTTATTTGTATGCCCTCCTTATACCATTCAAAACAACAATGAAAATGTCATTTCAACATATTTTAAACATGACATAAATCACAAACCCAAAAACAAACCTACAATTTAATTAAAACTTGAATTACAATTTTCACAACAAATCCTTGCTAACTTCCTCCAAAGAAATATTCAATTGTGATGATTACGACTTTTACTATAACAAAAACATTCATAACAATATGGACACCATTATTTCAAACATAAGTGTTTTGTTTCCATTTCTACATCCTTTTTTTAGTTTGTGCAAGTACTTAAGGTTGCTTCAAATTTTCAATGTCATTAAATCCAACAAAGGGGATATGTACTTGTGGTGCATTGTTTTCAATATGTTCATAGCTATTGAGGAAATCAATCAAAGCTTTGAATAAGAAAGCTACAACAAAAACAACAAAGGAAAAACTAGAAATAGACTTTGAAAGAGCAAATGAAAATGGCTAGTCTTGACTTGGATCCCTTAGTTGTGAGCTATGGCAAAATGAAATTATTTAAAGTTTGCAAAGCCAAGATAAATTTAGAAATATGGTTGTAAGAATGAGATTCCGAGGTACAAGATTGAAGGACATTATTATGGTTCATAGTTGAAAACAAATGTGCAACATACCAAAAGATTTTTGAACTTGAACCTATTGTTGTTTAGTTTTTGGTTTTATGAACCAATTCACTTGTTTTGTGAGTTGAAGTTGAACAAGAGGAGGTTGTTTGGCAACAATGGTAGATCCCTTTGCTTGTGTCCTCTCAAGGCTATGTATACATTTTTTTGGGCTACCTTGTTGGGCAAAGTGTTGTATCCCCTTGGGACATAATGTTGAGGCCATGATTGTACTCATTTCCAAGGATTCCAATGCATGTTGTGTCATTGGTATCATTGCTCCTCCTTTTCTTGTATCCTCAATCTTTGCAATTTTTTATAAAAGATATGACGACAATTTCACCTAAGGTACAATTATTTTGCAACCAACATCCATGCTTCTCCTTCAATGTGCATTTTTTTGTTAACCAATAATCATTGTTCTCCTTTGATGTGCATTTTTTTTGTTAGCCAACATCCATTCTTCTCCTTTGATGGTGATGTGGTTTGGCTACTACTTGTCACAAAAAAAACCCCTTTAAACTCTTAATTTCAACTTTGAACTTCAAACTTTACATTTCAAGCTTCAACCATCAAGGTAATTTGTTTTTTCTTTCTTTCAATCCATGTCACAAATGTGCAAATAATTTTTGCAAAGAACATGCCAAGTTACTATTATCTTTCTTGTTGTCAATTGGTGGTTAGTTTTGTTGTTGTGGGTTGCTCTTGCTACCATGGTTGTAATTGCAATCATGTGTGTGGATTGAAGGTTTTGGCATTGTGAGGTTTTTTGTTTCAATGTTGTGCACTATGAATTTTAGTACATTTCATGGTTTTGATTTGGAAAGTTTGCTCACGATAGGGAAGTGGAAGTTATTGCCATAAGTGTGACAAGCAACTTAATGGAATAACATGTAGATACTACAAACGAACCATTGATCATGAAGATGACAAATGAAAAAATTGTTGCCAAACAAGTTATATTAGGTGCACAATTATTTGCAAGATAATTAAAAGTTCTAACATCTTCATAATTGGAGCAAACTTACTTAAGCTTTCTTTGTGCTCAATAATCCAACCATAGGCATCCATATATATTCAAATTACTCAAAGCATGAGGTGCATAATGTACCAAGTCCCACAAGTCAAACATTTTTTACAATCCTTCACATGCCATCATGTGCATAAAAAACACATTAATAATGAACATATATCTACATTAATTCACTACATCAACCGCCTTCACATGATTGGGTGCCCTATCACAATATAGTAAGGTTGTTTGAAGCTTGTAATAACACTTCTAGAACAACATTGGTTGAGCAAATGAAATCTTGGACATTGTATACTATTAACTCACCAACTAGGTTATGGCTTATGTCAAGGACAAGGGCACAAATCTAAGTCCCTTTCTATTGCATTAACTTATCTCATATCTTGTGCACCATTATAGTTTTATTCACCTGTTTGTGGCAAATATTTTGGCCATGTCATGTACAAAGCATGTCAATATGCCACAAATGACACTAAACTTGAGGTTGGAATAAAGGAAGTGAATCAACCTAAAGTTCAAATTATGTTACAAAATACCATAATGTATTGGCCAAAAAATTCATAAAAAACAAGCATGATTTTAAAAACTAGCTCTTTGTTTTAAAGGCCTTCAATGTGTTATGGAAGATGTAGGCCAAAATATAACAAGGGCAATTGTACATGAGTTGACTAATGAAACTTTCTAAGCATCTAGACCTTTGATGTGCAATGAGGCTATTAAGGGGTATAAATCTCTAGACTACTTAGTACCATAGCATCTTAGTAACTACTTGTTACTAGTGGTAGATTTACTGTCCCTTACCAAAGCTAGTGGGATTAAGTAATTCATGTTAGTGAATGGTTAGGGGTAATCTACCCAATCATCTAAGAGATTTCTAAGAAAGGATTAAGAGAAGGCCCTATTGTCATGGGGTCAATGTCGACCTTGTGTGGCTTTGAAGAGAAGGAGGAATAAAGAAGGTTTTGGAGGATTTCTATGGCATTTAATACTTTGGTAGTTGGTTGTTGGAATGAAAGACTATCTTGGAAAAGTGTGTGATGTAGGGTTTAAGGAGGAGAGAATAATAGGAAACGTATTTGTACTTGTGTGTGATCTTAATGGAAAATGGTTGAGGAATTTTTATGTGTTTTGTGTGCATTTGTTCTATTAGGAGATGTGAAAATATATAGTAATTCAAGATTATACATGTATGTTGCCCCTTTTTCATGGTAGTGTTGTGTTTCTTCTAGAATAGAGAACAAGAGGGCATATTAAAAGGTAGCCTTTGGAACAATAAGTTACCAACTGCCACAATAAGGTATTAGCTAGTACATGGCAATAGGAAGAAGGGGAAAATTTGAAGGTAGATTTCTACAAACTAGGAGGGACTACTACAAGTGGTAAGCAATGTTGGGGAGGTGTTATGAGGTGCGATAGACAATAAGCAGGGTTACCAAAGGGTTTACAAGCATTCACCCCTTTACAAAGGCTTCCCCTTTTGGCCCCTAACATTGATGACTCTTTGTGAAAACTCAAAACTTGAAACATCAATTCAACAAACCAATTTCTTTTTTTGATGAAAATTGAGTTGTCCTTGTATCATCAAATTGTTATGAATGCTAATGATCTAAAATCACCCTTGTAATGGTGGATAGATAATGAGAAAAAAATTCATAATGCTACATCCTTTACTTCACAACTTTTGGGTATTCCAAAGTTTCAAAATGTAACTAAAAGAATTTTTACTCTTGTTGACATATTGACCTTGGACATGCATGAACAATGTTGGTTATGTATACAAAACTTGAACAAGTTGTATGCAAAATTTTGACAAGTTGGCAAAGGATGCAAGGACATGTTACATTCTTGCTTCTAAAAAATAAAATAAAAAATTCGTAGTTGAAGATGAGCTATTTGATGATTATGGAGCTAAACTTTAAAATTCTAGTTATTTTGGGAATGATTGTCAAAAACCTTAGAAGATTTGGTGCTTAGTGTTATGCCTTAAGTTTCATATGTAAGTCCATGTGCAAGATTATTTTGGGTGGTACATGCAATGGTTGAAAAAAAGGTAGACATTGTCAACTTTTTGGAATTGTTATGCAAATACGAGCTCTAATTGGATATATGTAGTGACTTACAAGTGATTATGAACATTGAAATATGTCTTAGCATTCAAATGGACAATCATGTTTCTTGTGTATAACTTATTTTTGTCAATTTTTTTAAAGTTCACTATAACATGTGTCTACAAAAATTGAACTATCTTGTGCAAGTATACTAACTTTGTTTGGAATAGTAGTAACTTGCAAATGAATATGAAATGTGGCAACATTTCAACAACTAATCATGGTTTTTATGTATAATTTGATATTGTTTAACATACATGACATAAAAAATACATCATCATTGGAAGGCATGATTAATACTAGAATTACTATATGTATCCACTAGTATCATATTGATTATATTCATATTGATACCATTGCATAACTATTTCATATCCTTCAATTTTCATATCATGTTTGTATATAAATTGGAGGGATATTTTGATATCATTATGCATGTGATACTTCAGTTTTGTAGAACCTTGTATACCAATACTAGATTAATATCTTAAAATGTTGATATTCAACCAACACTAAAATCCACCCTTTTTCAATCTGCATGTTTGTGGTGGACAATTTACCTAGACCCCACATTTTAAAATCAAAATCATGCATTATAATCTCCAAGAAGGCATGATTATCATAACCTCATGCGTGGAACACCGAACACAAACAAAATATAAGTTTTCTTTCTCTATGTTGCATTTAAATGCCACAATTGTCATCTTGACATTATTCCCTAGTGGGATTAGACTTTGCCAAATGTGTTGCTTGATGTCAACCCTAAGGGTCAAGAGGAGTATTTCTCATACACATTTATTCAACCTTGATAACAAGGAAGATTACCTCAAAATAAACCCAAAGAAAATAATTCTAACTATTTGTTTGAATCTCATTTACGTTTGAAATTTTTGCATTTTTCCATACATGCAAAACAACTTTTTTGTTACATTATTTGCATTGAAATATGAACCCTTGTGACCTAGACCAACAAATTCATTTATGACTCAATCCTAATTTGACAAAACCCTAAATTGATGGATGATTTACTACATCGAATGTGACTGGTAGAAAGTGCCAAAAGAGGATACAATTGTTATCATGGATGTTAAAGGAGGTGCCTTTTACTTCTTTATGTTTTGTTATTTTTCTTGTGTTTTTTTTTGTTTGCAACTTATGAGTTTTGGTTTGTGTTTTTCATGGAATGCCAACACCTAGATCAAGAACTTGCAATGGAGATTTATTTTTGGGATTTTCTTTTATTGTGAAGATGAGGATGAGGCGAAGAGATTAGCAATGCACTTGGTGGTGGATGAGGATAAATACCAAAAGGCGGAGAAAGCTAAGCACTCTTGGATTCAAACCTTTTTTCTTTGATTTTATGTTTTTCGTTTTATTGTTGTGAGTTTTGGGAAGAATGCCTGAGCTCAATCATGTAGATGTTTTGCCTTTTAGTTTCATAAACTCTACTACGTTGAGGTTAATGGGTAGACGAAGGTGATGAAAGGCTTAAGGGGGTCAATGGGTTGGCCTATTATGTGGCATACTACTCTAGTTTAGTGTATTTGGGACTTCTATTGGGATTTGTGGAAAATCTAGCACCTTTGTGTAAAGGAGGCATGAGCAGATTCAATTGTAGTGAAAAAGTACTAATTAAGGGAATTGAAGGTAACAATAGTTGAATTTGTTTGTCTATAGCATTTGGTTTCTACAAGGTTTGGGTATTGGCTTTACATGGATTTTTTTTCTTGGATTGCCCACAACTAGTAGGTCACGATAACCCACATAAAGAAAAGATCCAAATAGAGTTGATCCATCGAAGGTCTATAGAAAAAGGTATTGTTCTAGAGTTGTTGTCGTGTCTAGGTCTAGTCAAATGAGTCTTCTCATCTTCTAGTGTTGATGTACCGAATATTTAATGTTGAAATTTGACTTTGATGTTAAAACATAAGCACATTTAGGTGAGTTTATACTTTTTGGTATCAAAGCATGTTAGTCAGAATAGGACCATACATATAGAAATTAATATAAGATTAGTTCAAGTTCTTGAGATGTATAGAAGATGTCAGAGTCTAGTGACAGTGGGCATGATTAAAATTTTACTACCTAAGAATTGTTTGAGCATCAAATTATCTATAGGTTTGATAGTCCATGCATAGAACAAAATCCATATGTAGGATCTTTGATATTGTGTTTGCATGGCTTTGGTGTGCTGAGAATTGTGGGGATTGATCCAAGGGAAGTTAAGGTTGGAGATCTAGTGGTCAAAATACATCACAAAGGGTTTAACACACAGGCACAAGTATGGATCAAAATTCATGATGGAACCAGAGAGTGGGTCAACATTGCACAATTCCAATGCAAGTTCTTTTTCACTTCTTACATTCCCTAGCATTGATGTTTCAAGTTTTTCGGGAAAAAATGAAGTTCCCAGGGTTGGGGATATCTAGATACCCAAGGCCTATATTTCTCCCGATTGTTTTGTCAAATTTTTCATACTAAAAATTGAAAATTTGTTCCAAGTAGGCAACATGATTTTAAGAATGGATGTTAGAGGAGGTACCTCCAGACTCATAAGTTGGAGATTTTATTCAAAATCAGATCAAGGACTTAAATGGCAATTGGAAGGTGCAAATGAATAGTTGTATGCCATTCATAAAATGTTCCAACAAGACTAACTGACTATGTTGATGATGAGCCATGAACAAAAGAATCCAGTTTAGTCTTTCAATTTTCGATGAGGTGGAGTTTCCTATGGAACTGGGTACAAGGACAATAATCTTAAGGGTTACCAGATTGGCAAATATCATAATTGTAGGGTTTGATCCAACAATTGCAGAAGTTGATGATATTAAAATAGGGGTTATACACACTAGTTTCTTTATGAAAACAATTCTTTAGTTGAAAACCCATTCAGACCTTAATGGGCGACAACAATCCATCCTACAAACCTCAAAAACTAGGGTTTTCTTCACAAGCCCTTAGCCCTTTGAAACATCTTGAGGTTCAACAAGTAATTAAGGAAAAAATTATTATAGTACCTAGGGTAGGAAATATTTGGATTCCAATAAATACTAGTATAAAAAACTGTTATGCAAAATTCTACAAACCAAAATTAGATAGAAGGATCAAGGCAAGAGACCACATTTTGAAAATTGCCTATTCTTGTAAGGTTTTTCATATGTTTTGCTGGCTTTGTTGCACTAATCTATATGGATGTCCATTTTGGAAATACATTAGTAGAAATGATATGGATCATAGCATAAAAGTAGGTAGCAATAAACTACAATATGTGAAATCTGAAAAAAGGGGAGATGAGGTTGAATTAGGAGATTAGAATTATTAATTGGGTGTGTGGTGATAACCTTAAGTAGATAGGATGATTAGTCCAAAAGGTATGGATGAGCTCTTTTGGGACAAGGACATGGAGGACGTTTTTGATTGGACAAAAAGGCTTCAAATGGCTACAAAGGTCAAGGAGCTAGATGAAGACAAGTTCTTCAAAATTGCCAAACTTAACTTGAAAGGCAAGGCCCGAAACTGGTGTTGTTAGCTTGACCCACCATTTAAAAATTAGAAGGCTTTGTAGGTTCTACTGCACCTAAAGTATGGTGTATATGATGAGGATGAGTTGAGAATGAATATGGATGTAATTTGTCAAGAACCCAAGTAGAAAGTTCAATTGTACTATATACGTTGGAAAGGCTTTTTGTCAAGGGCATAATTTCGAATGCGAAGAAGCAAAGGCGATTTTTGGCTAGACTAAGGCCAAAAGTAAGGGAATTGTTAATAGTAAGAGCGTACTAGGACATGGATGAATTGTTAACAATTTCAATTGAGGTGGAAAAAGTCTTGGGTGAAATAAGAGAAACTCCATATGAGCTTCTATAGGAAAAAAAGGAGGAAGAATTGGGATTGGGAGAGACCAACACTAACAAACATTTACAAGTGTTGAATGAAACCCTGGTGAATTATTTTGGGAGGGGGATAAATGGCAAGGTGGTACCTACCTTGGGAAGGAACAACACCATCCAATGTCAACTCTGCAAGTTAGAAGAACATATTGCCTCTGCATGCCTTAAATTCAGTAATTTAAGACCAAAACACACCAAATGTGGTGGGGGGCATAAGACAAAAAATTGCGGATTGAAATGTTTTTTTTGTTCAGGCATGGGGCACATAGAAGATAGGTGTTGGAAAGAAATGGTAAAGGTCCATTTGCTTTTACAAACTTTCTAAAAATAATGGTAAATGATGAAGAGGTTATTTTAGCATAGTTGAGCCATGTGTGGAACAAAACAATTTTTTTTCTCTAGGTTTAGGATGCCTAAGAAAAGGTTACCCATACAAGCATCCACATCTAGTGTGGGAGCAAAATAAGCACTTGAAGACAAAGGCAGAAATTTGGGAAATGAGGGAATTAATGGAAGTATGATGTCAAAAATCTTGTCCTATTTTGTTAAAGGAAAATTTTCTTCAATAATGGAAACCATCTTAATTGTCCCTAATGAATTGGAGTGTTTGGAGGGCCTTGTTAAGTTAGCCAGGAAAAAAAAAAATGTTGAAGCAACATAATCTCGAGTAGCTATTGTCATGCCTACCACTACTATCAAAAGGGTTTGCATGAACAAAACAAACTAGAATAAGACTTTCCATCTTGTTGTTGAGATTAATCAAGGACTACTTGAAGGCTTAGTATCGACATTATTGTCAATGTCGATAATGGTTGCAAGTGTGGTAAGAGAACTTGGAATCATGCATTTGGTTTCAGGGCATGAAACATATAAAATAGCTTTTGGGATGGTGATCCATGCACTTGGAAGAATCACCAACATTCCTATGACTATGGGTAGGGTGGTGTGCTAGATGGTCTTCCTTGTGGTTGATATTGACAGCTATGACCTTTTGTTGGGATTGGATTTCCTTATGAAGATTGGAGCTATGGTTGATGTTGAAAAAGGTGTAATACAAGTACAGAACGGTCCAAGTGTTACAATGGAGGTTATGTTTTTCAATGTTGTGAATATGATGCAATTGATTATGAAACTAAAGGAAGTAGCATTGACAATTAAACAACCTAAGTTTGGAACATCTACATACGAGAGAAGTAGGAACCCATAATTTCCAATTTCTTGGTTATAATGATTATTGTGATGACTTTTTTTTTGAAGATGAAATGAATGAATCAAAAAACAATGCAAATGATAATCCCAAGAGGATTTTGCCATTGGAAGTTGATTGAATTGAAGAATTGAGCATCATCGGATGAACCAAGTTTGGATGAAAAAGCACAAATTCAAATATTCAATTTGGCATTGTAGGAACAACAATAGAGTTTGTTTGAAAGACAATATGTAATTGATGATCATTACTCAGATTAGATACTTTACGTTCAAGCAGAAGAGGAACAAAGGTTCTAGAGATTTACAAACAAGTCTTTGGATCCTATGTTTCATCTTTTTCCTGTAATGATGCAAGAAGGAAGCACATCTAAATATCCAGCTAATAGATGGATTGAAATCAAGTCTAAGATTAAATTGTGTAGTTTTTTAAAAGAAGAACAAATTAAGGAAGTAGGGAATTCCAAAACATCTTTGCATGGCACAAAGGTGAGTTAGGTCACTACACCATTGGTGAACATGTAATTGACACACAAGGCTTTCCTCCTTATCAAATGACCCTTGGAAGAATGTCATACTAGGAGGAGACTAAAGTAAATAGTTAAATACAATCATTAGTGGAGTTGGGTGAGATGCGCAAAAGCTCATTAGAAATACTTTTGTAAAGTGGCATTACTAGTTAAGAAAGATGGCAGTAGGAGATTTTGTGGCGATTACAGGCCACTTAATGCACATATTGAACAAGATTCGTTTCCCATGCTGCTAATTGATGATGTCTTGGATCAATTGGGAGAATATGCATGGTTTACCACCTTGGATCTCTGATCTAGGTTTTGTCAAATTTCGACGGCACTTGAAGACATGAAGAAAACTACGGTCATCATTAAATCAGGTCTTTATGAATGGAATGTTATGCCATTTGAATTGAAAAACGTTGCCAACATTTTTTTAAGGATAGTGGTTGAAGGATTGGAAAAATCGGTTCCTTAAGGTTTTTATTGATGATGTCAACATACACAATTTGAACTAGAAGGATCACTTGCAACATATCAAGCTACTGTTACAAAGACTCCGAGATGTCCATTTAAAATTAAACCTTAACAAGTGTTGTTTTGGTGCTTAGAACATTACTTTTTTAGATGATGTTGTGAGTGTAGAAGGTTCATATCATGACCCTAAAAAGGTTGTTGTTGTGGAAGGTTTTCTGATTCCCAAATTTGTTACAAATGTGAGGGCATTCTTAAGACTCACAAGGTATTACAAAAGATTCACCCTTGGGTATGCCAAGATTGCAGAGCTATTGTTTGGCCTGACTAAAAAGGATTATAAATTTGTGTGGACACCCATCTACTAGGGTGCTTTGTGATTCTAAAAAAAAGGCTCACGGAATCTCATGTTTTGACTAGGCCTGATTTTTCACAACCTTTCATTATGGATGTGGACTGGTCCATCAAAGGTGTAGGGGCCATTCTATCACAAAAATTAGAAAAAAAAAACAAGTGATAACATGTGCCAGCAAAAGATTATCCCCCATACAAAAGCGGTTTCATCCTATGGAAGGAGAATGTTACGTCCTTGTTTAGGGCATAATGCACTTCCGATAGTATCTTTATCAAATGTTCTTTTTATTAAAAACATAACATAAACCTTTAGAGTGGCTTACTATAGTTTCAGATGCATAAGGACAAAAGGGGAGGTGGATCTCGATGCTTCGAAACTTTCATTTAAAAATTGTCCATCATGTTGGTGCTAAGCATTCCAATGTGGATGCATTGAACAAAAATCTAGTGGGAAGGTATGAGGTTGATGAAAATTTTGGCAGTGAAATTCAAGACTTGAGTGGCACTAGTCAAGAGATTCCCAAATCAAATGTTGCCAAAAAAGCTGAAACTATCATTAATTTGTTCACTATTATGGAAGTAGATGTGGGAAATTGTAGTGAGGAAGTCACAAAAAAAGGAAAAAAATTGGTGTTTGCCAAAGTGAAAGACAAGGGAAACAAGAGACTAACAAACAAGGGAAACAAGAGATTGACAAATGAAAACTAAATCTTCAGCAAAACTATTAGGATTTAGTATATGAGGCACATGATTTGGTTGATCAAGCTAAGACCCAAAGGGTATGGAAGCAAGGAAAAGATGAAAGGGTCATCATTTGGGCATATGGGAGGGTCTTTTAAGCATGAAATTGCTCACTAGCAGTATGTTGCAATTGAATGAACATCCTCCTATTGATGTGGAAAGAGCAAAAAGGAAGGTGACCCAATATCACTAGCAAAAAGATGTATTGTACTTCCAGAACCTTGTAGTTTTAAGACCAAAGGACAAACCACATATCATAAGAAAGATGCACATTGAAATAGGGCATTTTGGTGAAGCTCGTAATTTTTTTGAAATTAAACGATGTTTCTTCTAACATGACAAGACAAACCTTGTTAAAAAGTTTGTTAAAACTTGCGATAAGTGTCAACTTGTTAGGAGGACTATTAGCTTATGGTCTAGAATGGAGGATATGAAGAGCATATTGATATGTGACTTGTTTTATCAAATTGCATTTGATGCTGCAAGACCTTTGCCAAAGACACTCAATCGAAATAAATACATGATGGTGGCTATAGATCACTACTATAAGTGTTGTGAAACAAGGCTAGTAAGGAGTCATGATGAAGTGACTACAATTAAATTTTTTGAAGAAGAAGTTGCCTACTGCTTTGGTGTGCCCAAATATGTCCTCACTAATAATGGTAGTGAATGGATGAAAGAATTTGATGTTTTGTGTCAAGATTATCGGATAGTGCATCAATTTACTGCACCAATGTGGCCATAGTGTAATGGTATGGTAAAACATTTGATACAGACCATCAAGTGTGGTTCGACAGTGATGTCTTCAACAAACACACAAAACTAGGATGACTAGTTGCCAAGGGTGTTGTTTGGATATTGATGTGGCATATTGTCTAGTACCAAATATTCTCCATATATGGTATTGACTGGATGCAGCCCATGCCTTATTGTTGACAATAGTTTGAGTGGATTATGTGTTGTTGTGGATGAATAGGTGGGACATGAAGCTATGGTTGAACAAATGATTAACAAGATGCAATTGGTTGTAAACATTCACAAGACTTTGATAGAGAATGTTGAGCAAGCTCAAAAGAAGCAACGGAAGGTATATGCTGTTTGAAAAAGGTTATAGTTATTTGAAGGGTTTGAAGAAGGGGATAACAAAATTAAGATGCATAAATCAAGCAAGACAAGAAATTTGATGGGGAGTTGGAAAAGACCATATGACTTTGTAAGCTACAAGGATGGAAAGGGATGTTAAGAACAAGATGAGGGCAGTAGAACTTGCATAATAAAAAATTTGGATGGGAAATGTTGGGAGAAGGCAAAAAGAGATTTGTAAATTTACCACTCAGCATCTTGATGAGCCAATCTATGAAAACATAGATTTTTAAGAAGGGAGTGGTGACACATGTGACTGGACTTGTGTCAGCAAATTCATTTGTGGCTTAGCCCTAATTTGACGAAACCCTAAACTAATGGATGATTTACTACATCAAATGTGATTGGCAGAAAGTGCCAAAAGAGGAGACAATTGGTATCATGGACGTTAAAAGAGGCACTTTCTACTTTTTTATGTTTTGTTATTTTTCTTATGTTTTTGTAGTTTACAGCTTATGAGTTTTGGTTTGTGTTTTTCATGGAATGCCAACATCCAAATCCAGAACTAGCAATGGAACTCTATTTCCAAGATTTTCTTTTCTTGTGAAGATGAGGATGAGGCGAAAAGATTGGCAATGCGCTTGGTGGTAGACGGGGATAAATACCAAAAGGCAAAGAAAGCTAAGCACTCTTGGATTCAAACCTTTTTTCTTTGATTTTATGTTTTTGATTTTATTATTGTGAGTTTTGGGGAAAATGCCTAAGCTCAATCATGTGGATGTTTTGCCTTTTAGCTTCATAAACTCCAATGTGCTGAAGATAGTGGGTAGAACATTATATGTCAATAAGTCAATAGAAACCTAAGATGGAGATGATGAAAGGCTCAAGGGGGTCAATGGGTTGGCATGTTGTGTGGCATACTACTCTAGTCTAGTGTATTTGGGACTTTTATTGGGATTTGTGGAGAATCTAGCACCTTTATGTCTAGGAGGCATGAGCAGATTTAGTTGTAGTGGGAAATTACTGAAGGAGTTGAAGGTAGCAATAACTAAATTCATTTGTCTGCAATAGCTGGTTTCTACAAGGTTTGGGTATTAGCTTTACATGCATCTTCTTTGTTGGGTTGCCCACAACCAGTAGGCCATGATAACCCACATAGAGAGAAAATTTGAAATGAGTTGATCCATCGCAGGTCTATAGAAAAAGGTCTTGTTCTAGTGTTGTTATCATATCTAGGTATGGTAAGATGAGTGTTCTCATCTTCTAGTGTTGATGTACCAAATACTTAATGTTGAAATTTGACTTTGATGTCAAAGCATAGGCACATTTAGGTGAGTGCCCTCTTTTTGGTGACACCCTTGTGGTGTGGACCTTTCTTTCCTTAATATTTGATCATAAAAAACAATTACGAAGTTAAAGTACAGATTTTGGAGTCCTTTTATCACTCCTAGAAGCTAAATTGCCATTTTACTTTCAGATTAGCATTGAGATAATGTATGTGTTTTTTACTAGAATAGCCAAAAAGATCGGTCATCCTAGCATTTAAGTGTTAATATAAAATGCTTCCTTGATATGATACTTGGGTATGATATGTAGATAGAGCATATAATAATGGGTAGCTTTCCATACATGATCATAATTTGTTTTGTGTCTAATGGAATAATTTCATCTTGCCTATTGACATGTGTGTTTGATTCACAATAGGTGGTGAGATTTTGAACCTTTAATTTGTAACTTGGTTTTGCATCTTTTTTGGTTTCATTTATTGCAACATAATTCATCCATTTAGTGAAATTCCTATTTTGTACAATACTTATGCATGTTTAAGATGTTTTTCTTTTCTCTAATATTGGGATCTCTAATACTTGAAATTGGTTTTTAATCTGTTACATTCTAAAAATCATATTGCAATGAATTATCCCATGTTGGATTGAGATTTTAAGTTGTAATCTATCATCCACATAATTGATCATGTTTACAAGAAATGATAAATACTTGAAATTTTATTGATTTATACATCATGTAGTAGAGTAAAACTAGAAATGAAACTGGGATGATGAAAGCAAATGCAAAGTTCAAATTTAATTTGCTAAATTACTGAGTAGGTGTATATTAGGCTTGTGATTCCATTAGCCACATGAATGTAAACTACATGCACTTGAATTTCTATTAGTATAACTTGCATGTTATTTAACCCAAGCTTCCAAATATTTACCATTATTATGGAGTTTTCTTTAGCAACATGTGTAAGGATTAGTTATGCATTTGTATTCAGAACATTAGATTTAACACAATACACTTTTTAAAAGACTTGTTTTCAAGAAAATACCTAATGTAGGAGAATTCAACCTTATTGGTAAAATTTGTTTTTAAAGGAATGACCTTCCCTAGAGTTCATTTCCAGTGTGAAAATGGCTCAAAATCCACCACCTCAGGTCTAAAAATTATGATTTAGTCTTCATCTTTTTCAATTTTCTTTGAAAAAATTGTTCAGTATTCAACAAGTCTTGCTGGGTAGGTCTATGAACTACCAAACCACCTTGGTGCACACCCACTCATTGAGGGCTTTCCGAGGTGGCCGAGAGCATGGTGGGGGGGGGCGTCATGGTTTGGGAGATCTCAATGTGACAAACAAACTGTTTCTACGTTCCTTAATAGAGGGATGATTACTAACATAATTTAACCAAGTCATGGTGAGAAAAACCATAGTATGGTTCAGTTTCCCAGACAAGTATGTCAGTCAAGGCAAACCCATGCAAATATTCAAAGCAAATCCTTCATGTGCTAACATGCTTCATTGTTTCAATATCAAGAGCAAACCAACTCACAACTGTTGTACTGATCACAATATGACTTACTTCCGTTGTGGCATACATTGCTCTAGTTGGGTTTGAATTAGTTGGCGGTCCCATCCCCCAAGGTTGGATCTTGTAAAAACTCTTGGAGAGTCACCTGGAAATGTTTGCTCCCAGTTTGGATGTTCCAATAAGTATGCATACATTCTGAAAATACAGACATCACAAACCTTTGTTACAATGAAGCTCATGCTGTGGATTTTGTAAATGAAGCAGCATGCATCTGAAAGAGCTTGTTCACGAATTGCTGTCACCAGGTTCAATATCTGTAAACTTCACCCAACTGGCAATGTGATTTTGTTTTCTGCATTTAAGAAGGATCTCAGTCCTTTATGGGCTGGTCAAATATTTGACAGGATTCATCATGTTATAACTAGCATCTAACTGCGAATCAAGAACTAGGGTTGCATGTGATCAGCATGCAGACCCATTGTTTTTTAATGTATTGTATCATTTGAACCACTATGGACAATCCCAAAAATATTTTATTAATAAATTATTTCCCCATTTGACAAGCTGATAACACAATTCATGTGATAGCAATCCCCTAGAGGACCAAGTACAGACTTAATGCCTGCATAGACAGAGAAGATGAACTGACCTTCGAGAAGAGGTTAAGAAATCAGGGCCTTCCGCATATGGGGATGTGGAAGTCTTCTCCAAGAACCATGAATCTTCCTGTTCCAGTGCATACTCAGCAAACTGCACATGATTGTCACTCCTGTATGCAAATAGAAATTTCAGGGTGACAATTGCACTGGAAATATGGCAACAACAGTGACGATCTTATGTGCTGAAAGCATAGACCAAAGGAGTGATTGGAGCACATGAAAAGAAGTCTTATCATTTGAAACAAATCCTCTGAACACATCTTCATAAATTGGACAGGGCTGAAGGCCATACACACACCATCTTGTAGGACCAATTGCAAAAGAATCTTCAGATGTCTTGTAGGGTGTCATCAGTTCAGCTCCATAATTGGGATTGGAGGATATAGTGAGAAGACACAAGGAACGAACAACACCATCTGGACACCTGGCATCAATATGAAAGGTGGCTGGAGCAAGATGACCAATTTTGCTTTCAACCTGCATGCAGCAAAATATTAGTGACCGCATGACATGATTGTAACGTCCCAGGGGTGTGCAACATGTATTGACCAATCTATTTGATCTCCACACTAGGCTCCTTCACACATCATGTAACCCTCAATTTTACAGGCTTCACATTTCCAAATCCAGAAAGCATAAAGCATTCTGTAAGGGAGAATGTTGGGAGATCAGAATTTTCAATTTCTTCAAGACCTGACTACTTACGTCCTTACCTACAATCAGCAAGATGAATCCACAAGAACTTTTGTCTATTGTGATATTCAAGACCTCCTTCCTTCACTGACCCAGACCATCGTTATACTATGCAGTCTCAAGTGGTCCGTCAGAGCATTTGAAGGTCCATACCCAGCCCCATCAACACCCATGATGCCTGATTCTTATCCTGCCACCTTTGAACTTTCCTCTTCCTATCTACCTTTCAAGTGGCATCCTATTCTCTCTTCCAGTTCCTATTGCAGTATTCTATTAAGGAGCATACAAAGGTACCACCATAGCCACCAGGACCAAGATTCCTACAGCCTTCTCTGTCCACATCTTGGCAAGAAATGTGCTCGTGAAGAACTTTCACTCAGGAGGTTGGATAGGCCTACCACAAAACCCCATGCAATGGGATGAGCAAAGCCATTCGATCCAACAGTGGTATTGTGTTGAAGAATGCAGAGAGTCTGCAAATTGAAATTGCAAGATGAGGACTGCAATTCCTCAAGGATCCTCCTTGCAAGGGGCCGTGAGTACCCTTCTGGCTGTTTTGGGTCTTTACTGCTACGTCTTCGCTTTCCTGTAAGACCCACACACTCTGTCCAAGTTCAATACCTTTCAACAGTCAACTCTGAAATGCAAGACAAGGCAGGAAAAGACCAGAATCCATGAGCACCCTTTTGCAAGAGCACATTACTGATTCAGGGTCATGAATGTTCCTTGAGGACAAATCATCTTTCATGACAAATAGTTCAGTAATACCTGACGATGCGAACATCAAGAATTTCTTCTTTCTATCTACAAGGTCATCAAATCCTCCAACGAGGTGTGCCTGGCAACCCATTACTTAAGCTTCAATTCTGCATCCAGATTCTCCATTTGCACTTTCAAATTGACATCTATCATCATACAAATCCAGAGCTAGTGTGTGAAGAGACAAAAAATCAAGCAAGCACTGAAGCATGTGCCAGAACCAGAGGGACCAGATGAGCAACTAACCTCAAGAAGACAGGAGCTAGTTGGGGAAACTGAACCAATCATTTGGTTAATACCCAGCTTCACACCATTCACAAAATCCAAGTGCCCAACACATGTTCTGTCAAACAATAAACTTAGGAATATCAAATTTTTTGAAGTGTCTTTCCATCCTAAAATAAACATCTTCCTGATAAATTTCAGATACTTGCATTCCTGAAGATGGACACAATAAATCCAATGCCAATCTCACACTTATTAGCAACACAACTTAATGTCAAGAGTGAGAAGAGGGTAAAAGAGACTTACAAGCCTGATTGGGGATTTCGAATGACAACTCCAATACATGTGGTGGCATCATCTGTCCCAATAAACTGTATCCAGTCACACCACAACAGTGCCTTTTTTAACAAGACAAAAAAACCCATCGACAACTGACATGCTGTGCAGACCTAATCTATATTCTCCTGAGCATGATGAGCAGTTCCAAAGTTTTGATCATCCAGCCTCCATGCTCCCACAAGAACCTCTTTCTGGTGTACTGCTGCTGCCATCATATCCCTCCTTACAGAACTCATCAAAAGGAGAGCTGACATGAAGCAGTATTGAAGTATATGAAAGTGGCTATGTGTTCTGGTTTCCACATATGTACACAAACTTGCTGCAATTGAAGACCTAATACACAAGAGAACAAACAGTTCAAATCATCACAAAACCTCAATGAATGCACCCTGAATGCACATTTACCTCAACAACATCAGGATCTACAGTTGCACATTCCCTTTGACCCACATAGACAAACTTCCTGTGCTCTCTTTCATGTCCATCCGTAGATACTCCATTCTCATCTGGAGGCGGCTGTATATGTTGTCCGGGTAGTGCTACAAATGCTGCTGCTGATGATACTAACACTGGGTGCTCCAGAAGCTCATGGAGGATATCTTGTCCCTGCACACAAAAACCAAAGGAGAAAAGAAGATTGAACCAAGAATCTCTATCTCACTTTCTCTATCTGTAGTAGAAAGGCAGTAGTTTTCCATCTTTGTGATTCAAAAAAAAAAAAAAACACCGTATGTAACCTGCTGCAGCAAATCAGAGACTTTCTGCTACTTCGTTGTTTGGAGGAGACATTTCTTTTTTAATAGAAAGTGGAAAAGAGGACATAGGAGCAATGCAAACCAATTCTTGCTTAAGGGACAGAAACTACATGCTACATGCATGTGGTGTAACAGATGGGACAAAAATTGCTTCTACCTCTGCAATCTGCTTGCCTCCCACCAGAATCATGATGATGCTGTTATTGTCTCTCTATCTGCATCGCAAAGACCAGCACGAATCAGAAAATGTTCAGTCAGCCTCCGATAGAAGAACAAGAAGAAGAAGCTTGATGAAGTTGCAGAGAAATCTCCACAACAACAATTATAGGTAACACGACAATGAGTGCAGTCATAACCTCATGAGAGTCGCTCAAAAAGTGACAGACCATCGCCTTCATCACGAACGGCAGTGACAAGCTGCCATGAAGAAGAAGAAGAAGAAGCATAGATCACTGGACAAGTGATAACTCGAACGGAAAATAGTATTATTGTTGGAGGGAAAGAGATAAGCAAAGAAAGAACTGTTTCCAAAAGAGAGAGAGAGAGAGAGAGAGAGAGAGTGTGTGTGTGTGTGTGTAACTCGAAAAGAAAATAGTGTTATTGTTGGAAGGAAAGAGATAAGCAAAGAAAGAAGTGTTTCCGAACGAAAGAGAAAGGAAGAAGAAGCAGATGCAAACCCTTGAAAATCGAGAACAGACTGCACAAGAAATCGTTCGGATGGTTCAGGATCGCAAGTGAGCGGAGAGGACATTTCGAGAGAAGAGCAAACGAGCAAACCTCCTTGTGCACCAACAATCTCCTTCACGATCCAATGATCTTTTCAGTGTCCTGGAAGCTCTTCCAGTGTCTGTGCAGCAGCAGCAGAAAACAAAGCAGCCATTTCATTTGCCGGCTACCTATAATAGTCAGAAAGCTGTATTTAATAAATAAATAAAATCGCTAAAATCAAGTTTTTTTCTTTAGCCAGAAATTCAAAAAAAAATCTAGAAAATTCACCAGACTTTTCTACACATGGCTGGCTTCAAGTGTCTATGCAAGCAGAGTAGAACAAAGCAGTCGTTTTTTTCTCTGGCTATATATGATAGCCAGAAAACTGTATTTCAAAAAAATAAAAGCGCTAAAACCACGTGTTTTTTTGAGATTTTCAATAGCCAGAAATTTAACCAAAATTTTGGAAAACTCGCCAGATTTTTTTTTATACATGGCTTCAAGTGTCTGTGCAGCCGCTTAGAACAAAGCAGCCGTTTAATTTTCCGGCTAAATATAATAGCAAGGAAGCTGTATTTTTTAAAAAATAAAAGCTCTAAAATCAAGTGCTTTTTGAGATTTTCAACACCCAGAAATTCAACCAAAATTTTGGAAAACTCACCAGATATTTCTATACATGGTTCAAGTTAAGCCACAAAACAAGAAGGATGTTTTTAAAATGTTACTTTCATATTTATTTAGGTTGTAGCCAAATCTGGCTAAACGTTTATGTGGATCATAGCCATTTGGGCAAAATCACTGGACCAAAGTTGCATCGTGTCCTGTGGGTGGGCATTGTCTTCGCTGACGTCATTTGAGGTGTAAAGTACAAGTAGGTCATGCATTGATATGGAGATCTATGGACATGAAAGTAAATTAACTTGGGCTTCGCATTGCTATGTATTACCAGTGACAATCTACCATTTTTTTTTAATAATGTGTTTGAATGCAAGTATTTGGGGAATGGAGGTATAGTTTTATTATTTATGTTGTGATGCAAATGTGATCACATTGTAAATAAAATTTTATGGGTTGAGTCCAAATGTATATCAGCTACATATGTTATTGTGAAAAGTCCACAAAAATTTGTTTAGTTGTTGCATGACATTTGCATATGAATATAGTAAATGTTTTACACTTATGATGTTAGTTAGTAATTGGATGGTGTCATTTGATAATTTTTTTTGTTGTTGGTCTATTTGAATCATATATTGTGTAGTGCGAGTCTAGTGTGGATGCATGCATTTGAACTAAGATTCAATGATTTTTGTTTATGAAAATATGTTGAAAAGAATTGGTTAGGTATCTATGCATAGTTCCTGAGATTGCATATGTGTGTTGGTGCAAATTTGTTGAAGTTTTCAAAAGTTGTGAAAGGCAGGAGCAAGGGTTGCAAGAATGGTTGGGTTTCATTTCAACACCGTTTGCTTATTTGTTTTTTTCCCATATTCATTTGCATTTACATTGTTTGATTTTTTCCTTCTTTATGAAAAATTCACTCCCAACTTTACAACTTCTTATATTGTGATGGGGGCTCTAAAAGCATCTTGAAAAGTTTTTTCTGTTATGGCCTTCTTGTTTCCTCCACCGCACTTTGTGCCATATCGACATCATTCTCTTCTTTTCTCAAGCAAATCCTCTTCTCTCTTTTCTTTTTTGCATAATCCAGCTACAAGTTACCATTGTTTTTGACATCCTCTCATTGTGCAACATCAGTTTCTACACAAAATATAAGTGCCTATTGTGACTTTTCTCTTTCTTTGTTTTCTTGTCCTATTTGTTTTGTTTGAAGGAACACTTCTTCTTCTACTACTACTTCTTGATGGATAGTTTGAAGAAGCAAAACGATTACATGGTCTTGAGTTCTATCCAAAATGCATATGACGACGACATGGTGATTCTCAAGGCATCTGAGACCACTACTTCTAGGTATGCAAGCTCCAAGATTCTTGTCTATGTTTTGGGTACCAAAAATGGTTTCTTTCCTTTGAAGAAAATGGAAAAACAAGGAACTTGTTGGACAAGCTTAGAAACACACATGCACATAGAACTCAACAAGTCTAAGCAACAATAATGGTTGTTACTAGGTTTAAAGTCCTAAGTTTAAGGTTGTGGAGCGATTATTAAAGTTCAAATTGAAAGGATAAAAAAATAAACTGAAATGAGTTTTAAGGTGTTTTTTTAATGTGTATGGGAATTGATAAAATTTCATCCAAAACAAGCGGGGTGTAGGAAACATCCTTAATATGTACAACTAGAACTGCGTTTGGACCGATTATGAGCCACATTCTAGCTTCAGCTTTAACATTAGTTCCAAAAATTCTCCTACCCAGGTAATTAACACACCTAAATGCATTTGTTTTTCTTTTGTTTAGCTTAAGACTTAACACAAATAGTCATCGTAAAATTGTGTTACCATAGGGTGGTTTTATCTACAATCTCATATATATATAATATGGGAGTTTTTATTTTTTCTTGTTAATACCAATGTGCAGGATGATGATTGTTTCAATGCCTACAATGTATTTGAGTTAGTTGGTATCTTTGTGGAATATGTTCAAAACCAAGTTTGTAATGTTACTATACAACAAATTATGTTTTTGTTATGTAATATTTTGTCAATTGTATAAGGAAAAACCGACTACTAAATTGGTGCTTAGAATTGTGTGCAAAATCGGTGTTTTAGAATTTTTGTGTGATGCAACAAGAAACTAAATCACCACAATGTTTTTTCTTAGACGTGCATAGAACAAGTTAAACAAACCATTTGATGTGGACTATGGGTGATGACTTTGCGTATATGTGGTTCAAGCAAATGGATAAGCTCATTCACCATGTGAACCTGGTGAAATTTGTGCATTAGATTTATGTACCCTTTTGTTTTCCCTTATTCTTGAGATCTTTTCCTTTTTAAGCCGAAGTATTTAATGTCTTAAGAAGACTTTCAAGTCTAAACTTGTTTTCTATGAGATGTTAAACCCTAAACTCAACAATGGTTATGACACCAGATGGGCTCCTGTAAAGATTGTGGGTTTTGAATATTCATTTAAGTTTTGCACTAAAGGTCATTATTATTGCTTGTGATAGGATTGTTGTGTAAATGTACTTTATTCCACACCATCCATGTATGTGGATGCCATAAATGCACCCAATGAGACATGACCCTTGAAAATGGGCGATTTTTCCCATAAGGTTTTTTTTTTAAAAGTCCTATAGTTGGGCATGAAATTTTTTGTCAACTAATTTTTTATTTTAACTTGATGTTCTCCTTCCATTGATGATGTTTTTATTCTTTTGATGGGCTTCACTCAAAATGGTGGAATCATATGTTGTGATGTAGGTATGTAGGCAAACCACATTGGTACTAGATAGGATACTTCACCAACAAAAATGCCTTTAAAGGATATGTGCACAAGTTCTTTGGTTTCTTTCAAGTAAGTACCCAATTTTGTCTACATATGTGTGTGCTACTATGTCATGAATGCTTGTTTGACAAGTCATGTTTGGGTGTTGGTTGTTATCAAACTTGAAAGATTTGAGCATCCAAAGGGGCTTGTTCTTTTTTTAAAGGGTTTTTTTCTAAAGATTGCAAATGGATGGATTGTTGCAAAATGTTTATGGGTAAGGCAACAAGACGATTTGAATTTTTGGTGGACAAGAACCAAACACACCTACAAAATTTTGGATCCATTACTTCTTCGTACATTGTTAACAATTAAGCCCACTTTTTACTATTCTTATCAACCATGTTTTCTCTCCACATTGGTCTATAAAACAATTTACCCACATTTCAATGAAGTTTGTAATACAATTTTTTTTTCATTGTTAACAACCAACCTAATAAATCTGAACTACTCGTCGTAATCAATGTGCGTTACACTATTCCAAATGAAACTGAAGCTCCAAGAGGATTTACATGAACTATGGGACCTATTAGCTTAGTAGCTAAGAAGATTCCCCAAACACCAAATTTATAACTAATCACTTAATATATGTACAAATTAGTGTAGTATCACTTGTTGTTCCAAATTCCAAAAATACAAATTTTGTTTACTTGTACAATAAATTATTCTCAATTCATGACATGAAAAGTTCAAAATTCTTATGAAAATTTTGTCACAGATTTTCAAATTTTCCAAGTTCTACAATCTAGAACTTCACATTCTTCTAATATACATTATGCATTTTCTCTTTTTGGTATTAACACAAAGGTGCCCTTAGTTTAGAGCAAAAATTTGGATGTTTCACATCAAGAGCAAATTTGTATGACATAGTTAAAAAGAGATTGTTTCTATTTTTGGCATGAATTGCCATTGAGTAAACAATTTTTTTCACATATATAGCAAATAACTGGAACATTGGTGACAACTTGTTTGATGGCTTGTGAACCTCCTTATTATGAGTTGCTTCCAACTAACATTTTTTGTTGTGTTGTAGTCATCTTCGAAGTCACAGTATTGTTAGTCCACAAGTGCATGTTGCGTACTTTTGAATATCCACAATTTTTCAAGCTTGTGTGTGTAGGAAAAATCATGTGGCAAGAAAAGCTTTCATTTTGCAAATTCCCTATTTTGTTGTGATTAGTATGTTAAGGTGTGTTTAATTAAGGGGGTCCCAACCACTACCTTCTATGTAGGCTTCTTTGTGCCCTAGGCTTAAATGTTTGCGTGTACAAGGATAAATAAGCAAATGGACAAGCTAAAATGAAATGAAGCTTACAATCACAAGCTTGTTGCAACTTAAGTAACGATACTATTTAGATTTTTTGGTTTAATTATTCTCTTGAATGCTTGCCAACATCATGGGTCAAAGATTATGTATCCATACCCACTATAAATGACCAAGAGAAGGAAATGCATGGATCACTATTAGCCAAAGGTTCAATCTCTTCATGCACTTTTCATGTCGTTCAACAAATTCTCATCCTATTTCAGTAGAAATATGTCTTTAAATTGCAAAAGATCCTATAGAAAATCCCCTATAGTTTGAATAACCATATGTACACTTGTCACAAGTACATGTGAAAGAGTAAAAAAGTAACATGAAGATTTTTGAAATCAACAACTGCTTGTAAGGTCCCTGGAATGTTCACTGGGTTGGCTCCTCAACTAGCTTGCACAAGTGATCCCATCACAATGTAGATATACCAAAGTGTAAATCAAGCTTATCAAGATTGAGAACATTTAATGGAATTTAAGGTGAATGCATTCTTATGTTTGAATTACTTCCAACTTCAAAGATTGACCACAAACATACGATGCCAGAAATTTTTTTTTAAATGATACAACATGGTGGTCATGTTTTGCTGGAAACAACAAAGGCAAGGTGTAAGAAATTGGAGATCAAAGAATTGCACAAGGAACTTTTACAATATCCAACTAAAGGTTAATAACCTTTGTAGTTTACTGCACAATCATATTTACACTTAGTCTTCCATTTCTTTGAAAGGAAAGTGTGCAATTGAAAAACCTTCTTCAAACCAAACAAAACCCCTTACAATAATAATTTGAAATTATTCCTCCTTTTTCTGGTTTAGAAAGAAAGCAAGATAAAATTGAAATTTATGGTTGTTAGGCCATGTAATATCTATGATGCATAAGAGGACTACAATTACAACAATATGGTTGCTTACAAAGTTGTGAAATGAAGGAGAAAAACTATTATGCCTAACCCCCTCCAAAACATTAGAAATGATTCAAACAACTAAGGAGGAGGATCTATTTTCTAGGTTATGATTACAGGATCAATGAGGTGTTGATTCCTCTTGAAAAGTGTGTAACTATCTTCCTATAATCTCCACAACTTTTTTATGAGAATGCTAATTGAATGTCATAGCAACAATGATCATGAAGTTGATCATAACTCAAACTATAAAAGAACATAATAAAATTACCATAATTCATAGAATACATCCCACTAGTGTCTAAATATGGATGCTTAATCATGCCATGGAGAAATATAAACATAAAGATGTTGAATTGATATATAAAGGACAAAATCCATAAGCAATGTCCTAAATTTTTGAAATTTTTTACTATAATATATGTAATTGTTTGGTTGTGGGCTACACAAACACCCCCCCATCCTCCCCCCTTTGTTATTTTTTCTATTAAGATTTTTCATTAACCTGCAAACATTTGAAATATTAGATTTTTAACAATATTCACAATATGGTATTCAAAATTTAAAGTGTTGTCAATATTCATTCACATAGACTCATTCTAACAATGTTCTTGTCCTTACTGGCAAATTTAGTTAGAACCCAAACTTGTAATACAATAGTCCTCCCACATACAAAAGAAAGGAGGTACACCAAGCTCTCTACATCAGATGCATGACAAAGCCTTCCCTCTTGAAGGGTAGACGTGGAAGAAATTTTTTGAAAAATAGAAGGGTTATCTCTTCCTTCCAATATAACATGCCCCCAATCTGTCAAAATATAATAATACTTGTCAATAGCTACTACAATATGCATTACATCTCAATGTTTATGTCTTCGAGTTGGAACTCAACTGAAATTGCACTGTGCAAAATAAACAAATAGTCATGGCAACAACAAAGTGTTTCATTTGCAAAAATCTAGCCTTTTGTTTCAACCACTAAAGCAAGTGTCTAACCAACAAGGTGTGTCACTAACACATGTGTGCCACACCAAGGATGGTCATAGCGGCTTGTGGGGGATTCCTTCAAGCATGGCCCTAGGTGCATAACTTTACCAAACCTTATTATCTGTGGCAGCAACCTTCTGAAGACACCTCACTGTTTCATTATATTTAACACATGTGTAATGTTACAATATGTGGAGCATTTGTGATTACAATTGCTCCCAGTCTTTCAATCTATGGAACATTCTACCCACATCAGTTGTAGTATTGCAATATGTGGAACACTATGACCACATCAGTTGTACGATTCTGAATAAAACTTTGGCACCCAAATATGAATGGGTAATTGAATGAGTGATCAAAAGACCTAAAGTTCGTTCTAGTTTAATTGATAGCCCTTATTAACTACCACCATGGTCACTGTTTTTTTTACTTGCATTTCTTACAAAGGAACACAACACCATACCAAGAAGTGTTATGTGTCCATTGAAAAAACACATAAAAATCTATTGTTGATGAGTTGGCAATGTTTCCTATCTAATCTCAAACATTACAATGTTGGTTGTTTGCATGCCTTAGATCCTCCACATGATCTGTGATTTCTTGTTTTGTTTCTTCTCTATTTTCCTATTCCTTCCTGGGGCTTTTGTGCAACTTTTGTTGCAAAGGCAACAATTATGCATTTTCTAGAACAATTGTCAATCCAGACATACAAGAAATTTAATCAACACCATAACATGTCTGATTCAAATGAGGACATTCAACAACCAAATTACAGGGAAAATCTCTCTAGAATTACTAGTTACCATGATGATGTGAATCGTGTGAAACCACATTTTCATAGTACTTTGAAGCTACCAACCAAGAATCCATTGTAGCCAGAAACAAAAGCAACACCCAAGGTTTTTCATTGTTGTGGTGAGAGTGATGATCATAGAATGACTTTCTAGATGAAGAAGACAATGTATATGGTAACAGTACATAGTAGTAACAACTTTTTCAACCCCGAGGAAAACCTGTTAATCTACCAATGTTTGGCTTCAAATCCAGAGCAGTGGACTATGAGGTTAGTGCATCACCATCTCTTCTTAAAATTTTGTCCTTCATTTCTGCACGCATAGGAAAAGTTAACCTTCAAACACAATTCTTTTTTTTGATGGTGTGATTTTAGGGTTAAGAATAAAATGAAACTCATAAAGATGTTAGGCAAAAGGATATGATTTTTGAGATATTTGAAATTTAACCTAATCTGTCATCACCCCCTCCCTATTCATCAACAACAAACCTCTCTAGTGCGCCATCAATAAAAAAAAAATTTCACCCTCGAGACAATGAAGCAAAATAGTAGCAATGAGGGGCAGCGGTACACAAATCGCCTAAACTGTCAAATGGAATCCAACCCAAACATCACATTACAATTGAAATGTGAAAAAAATTACATGTCGAAACCTCTGAGGTGACCATACAAAAAAAATTTCATATACCAATTCCTCGAAATTCACGTCATTAAAATTATAAATGCAAAATTTATACATCACAATGGAAACATGGGATTGGTATTATGAAATGCAAAAAAAAAAACAGATGATAACAAAACTTAAATACATTGCATTTAAATTTAAATTTAAATGTAGTGTATTTAAGTCTTGTGGTTTATCCAACATGCTTTGTGTATTTCGACAAATATTATATTATATTATATTATATTATATTAATCCTTATGTAGTCTAGTTGTGAATTATAATTTGTTGTTTAATCATAAAAAATAAGTTCAAAATTATAATGTTAATATATGTGTTTAAAAGATTTCTTACACATTTTGACTAAATTTTACCTATATCAAAACACTTGGATCTTGTCGTACAAATTTGATTGAGAACTTTCAATGTTGATAGGTTGAGGCTTGTCCTTCGATCTAAAGAATTGGAACATTAAACTTATCTGTAAAGTCATTGAAAGAGGGCACGAGGATCCCCAATTTGGCTTAAACAAGGGAGGAAACTTGAAATTGGGTGTGAGAGAAATACAATGGGGTTGAACGGGGTACCAAACTTGATTTTTGACCAAAATTCAAGGTCAAACGAGTTTGTCCCTAATTTGTGATTGTTTATGTATTTTTTTGTGCTCAAAAGCTTCATTCACGTGGGAGCCTTAAACCCTTTTACTCTTCTCATTCTTAGTATTCAAAGTTTGCTTGTATGCATTCTCAATAGTTAGAGCTTGCTTACTTGCATTTGAATGTTTGCATTAGAGCACAAGGATAAATATAGCAACAAGTGAGGTGGTCAAGTGTCGAAAGCCCAAACACTTTTTATTTTGAAGGAATACCATGGGGGTTAACTAGATCTTGAGTGCATGCAAAGCAGAAGGGATAGACACTTCTAACAATTTTGCGCAACCCAGAGTTTTTCACTTCTAGATATTTGTAGGTGAGGTTAACAACTTTGATTGAATTTGTTTGAGAACCTGTTTCATGCCCAGGAAGAAAATGCCAAAAAAATTATGAGTGTCACATTCGTGATCTATCTCTTTGGGGAGCGTTTTTTTTGGCATTATGGTATGCTTCTATGTTTTGCACCAAGTTCTATGAATCAATGCAAGAACTTCTTCATTATAGGTTTCTCCAATCATTCAAGCAAAAACCATTGCTTAGGCCTTGTAAGAGCCCTAATGTGGAGCTCCAAAGTTCTATCAATTCAAGCTTACTATTGCTTCTCCCCAATGAAATAGACACTAAGCAAATTCTAGCATGCTTACATTTGCATAAAAATCCATCTATGTTATGACAACTACATTGTGTAAATAAAGCATGGCATGCATCCATCCGTAGGTCAGAGCTTGGAATGGCAAGCTCTTGAGGTTGTCAAAAGTGAAAACCCATATTATCGTTAGATGGTTGAACAATTGTGTCTTAAAAGTTTTTCTTTTTAAAAATGGTTGCAATCTGAAGTGGATTGCCTCAAATATTACTTGTGTATGCAAAGTTTGATGGAACCTAAAAAACAAAACAACATTGGATTTTTGTAAATGCAAGTTCACGGACAATTTTGGAAAAGAACTTGCAAGTTCATAGGCTATGTATGAATGGATTGTAGGTTTACAATTTTGTGGGAGCACAAAAATGGTAATTTGTGACCATTTGCTTGAGCTACTAAAACCCTAATTGAACTCCTAAATTGAAGAATTTTCTTAGGGTATCCATCATTTGAATTGGGTGCATGCATTTTGAGGTTTTGAAGTTGTTAATTTAGCCATTTATAGGTCTGTAGTTATATGGGGTACACAAGTGATAATATGACCACTTACTTAAACCATGAAACCCTAAATGAACTACCAAATTGAAGAATTTTTTTAGGGTATCCATCATTTGAATTGGGTGCATGCATTTTGAAGTTTTGAAATTGTTAATTGAGCCATTTATAGGTTTACAACTATGTGGGGGCACACAAATGGTAATATGACCATTTGCTTAAGCTATTAAAACCTTAATTGAGCTCCCAAATTGAAGAATTTTCTTAATGTATCCTTCATTTCAATTGGGTGCATGCATTTTTAGGTTTTGAAATTGTCAATTGAGCCATTTACAGGTATGTAGCTCTATGTGTCCATAAAAATGATCAATTGATCATTGGGTGGAACTACTAAAATCCCAATTTAACCAAAATCAAATTTGCAGTTCAAGGTTTTCATTTTTGTACATGTGAGGACTTGTTTTAGCTACTAAGGTTCTCACTAAGCCAAAGTGAAGTCTACAACTCATTGGAATTTTAATTCTAATAATTTGTTCTTACATTTGAGTTACTAATATACCTAAGGTAACCTTTGTACAATCTACATTGAGTCATTGAACTTTTGCTTGGGTTTGTGGGTGTTGGAATTACACCTAGTAAAAGTATGGGGGTTCATTATGGCTTGCATGTGGCCATTGAACTTTTGTTAGGGTTTGTAGGTCATGGAAATGTTTTTGTGGGCTAGCAACATAGTGAATAGGAGGTCTGAGAGTGGGAGTGTGTCTGTCTATTTATATGTTGTAATTCTAGCAGATATGGCAACATTCAGTGAGGAGTTTGATATGACCCAGGAAAACCTAGAACTTTCCCAAGGCCAAGATGCTCGAAAGTTGAAGGGGAAGGGACCTAAAAAGGAAAAATGCAAAGAGCCATTATGGAATGTTTGCACTTGAGTACTATGGCCGCTAGCTACAACACCCACTTTGTAACCTATTCTAGTGTGAAAAAGTAGGTCACATAGTTTATTCCAACGGTTGTTTAGAAGGCAATTTATGATGACTATATGATTGCCTACCCAAACTCACCATTTCATGAGGACACCTTGAAGGACCAATTGCAAGATGCTTTAAAGGATTTTAAGGTTGACACTTTTGATGAACATGGGATTAAAAAGGTATTTCTACAATTTAATGAAGTTTTTGTACAACTCAAGGCAATGGACAATCATTCCACAAGGAACGTGCTCAAGCGGAGACAAGATTTTGTTGACTAAATACAACATTAATAGGTCCTAGTTCTCCTAGTTCCACTGAGGTAAATTGCCTTAACCCAACCCTTAGGCTAGCTACTCCACCTAGCTCCAACATAGGACCTCTTGAGAGGCTAATGACTAAACGAAAGATGTTGCAATTCCAATTTAGGAATCTTACAACCATAATATTTTGCTTCCAAGTGAGTTCGGAGATTCATGATGCATTACTAGTTGTGAAAATGGACATAAACCATGAATGCAAAAACAAAGTGAAGATTTGAATCTTGAAAGCAACTTAGGGGCTAGGAGTAATTTCAAAGGAGGAATTTAGGGCACAAGTTAAATCTTGCCTAGACATTTAGTTAGAAGTCCCCAGCCCATCTATGGTCTCAAGGATTAGGAAGATGGTCACTGATAACTTCGTATGTGAGGTCCATATTCCTTCTATGCAAGAAGTTAGTGAATAGGGTTCCAAATTTGAAGAGGTGTGAATATCTTGGTTTTGTGTTATCAAACCTCTTCATGAGCCTTTTCCATTTTCTTTTCAATCCTCCAATACCCCATTCCACCTGCACCCTATAACCATCATGCATGCACTCCATCCATGTTTGCATTGGGAATTATTTCTCATTTCCAATCCTCCACACTATGAACATTTCTTCTCCCATATACCTAGGATTCCCAAGTAGGAATTCAAAGTATTCATCATCATGAATGAAACATTGTTGCCATTCGTGGAAGATTTAGAGTGCCAAAGAATGTTCACATCATGGTAAGATCCTGGATAGCCGGAATCTATGAAGATAAACAAGCCTCTATGGTTAAGAATAATTGTGTTATTCATAACATATAATTTTTTGTGGCCATTGAACCAAGTTCGGTGACATGGATCCCACCAAGGTTTCCAAATCTCAATTAGGGTCCCAACAATGAACCCGATGCATCTTGACAACTCCTGCAAATTGGACCCTAGTGTAGCTCTCTCCTAGGTTGTAGGCCAACAAATCTCATCCATAAGTGCAAAATTAATGCAAGATGAAATGAAGATAACATCATCACACATTGAACTTTTGGCCCAATTATGGGTGAAAGAATCATATTTTGTGACATTGTCATGTTTGAAATTAAGAAAACAAAGTTTAGAAGGCATTGCTTAGGGCTTAGCTTTGATGGTTTCCTAGAAACAATAGGGGTTTCACCTATAGACCATGGTATTGGAAATGATTGTAGGCACCACAATGGATGCCAAGTCTTCAAATTTTGCGGCAATGAAGTTAATTAGGTTTTTGAATAGTGTTGGGGTGGATTGTAACGTGGTTAGCACATCTCAAACACCATTAATTGGGTCCACAAAATGCCCACCCCCCTCCTCCATTTCTATTGCAATGAACAAATCTCTAGAAGTACAAGCAATAAACCCCACATGAAAAAAACATTGTAACCTTTTTATCCATGGCATACAATACTTCATCATCACTTGAAAAAAAATTGAATTTGAAAAAGAACTAGAGCTTGAAGAAGAAGCCATTGCTTAAAAAGAAAGAGCAAAAAAAAGAAAAGAAAAAATTGCAAGAAGCGAGTTCAAATGAGAAAGAAAAGAACTTGAGAAAGTGGAAACCCTAAAAATGAGAATAGCAAGAAGAAAAACCAAATGAAGAAAAAACTAAAGAAAAAGTTGGAGATGGCAAACAATTTTGACCCCACATAAACCCTACTAAACCCTTCAAACATAAAAAAACAACATTTTTTTTGGGCAGCCCATATTCCCTCCAAAAATTCATTTGGTCCCCACTTTTTGGAAATTGGTCCCTAGTTTCCAAGTTTGGTCCCCAATTTGGCAAATTTTATGGACAACCCAGAACTAAGGTCCAAAGTGGGGGCAAACTGGGGATGACTTTATGGATATCTCTATTGTAAAAGATTTCTATTATATAAATCACAACAACAGGTAATGTTTTCCATGTATTAAATTAAATGATGTTGTAAACAATTAAACACCATTCATTATCTAGGGTATTGTATTTGAATGATAATATGATTGGGATTTCCTTTTACTTTTATTTTTTTGGTAATTTTTGTAATAGGGGTCCTTACTTTGTTGATCTCTAGATGTGAATCATACAAACTATCATGTTTTATTTTTATGTATTGACCTATTCAAGGCATAATAAAATGAATCCATATAATTGATAAGGTAGGAAATATAATAGAATGGACTTTCATAACACCTTTTTGCTCTAGTGACAAGTCCATCTTGAGTTTCATAATTATCAACACATAATTTCACTAGCTGCATGTTTTTTTTGGTGTAAACCCACAATGGCACCCACTTGGATTTTCATAAAGATTAAAACATGAAGGACATGTGTCATGTGAGATATTTGCAACTTTAAAACCAAAAACTTCACCTACAATGATATATAAAAAAGTTTCATATTATGTTTATAAGTCATTTCATTTGTGTAAAACAAATGTGATTATTTGGGATCAAGTGGTGATTGTTTCAAACATGTTTTATTCATATAATTTATATCATTGTTAGTTTGTTGAACAATTTGAAATCTATTCAAAATCTGAATTTTAAAAAATTAGATTGTTGATGATTTGTTTGAATTCATAACATTTTATTTTATTTTGCCAAAAGTTCATGCCGAGAATGTTAAAACCATCGTTCTTTGATTTAAATACCCATGAAGCATGAACAAGAGAAACTTACAAACATCTCTTGTTATACTCACATCAAAATTGCCAAAAAGCTATTGTCAACATGTTTCATTACACTTAATTTTCTATCCACAAATGTGAGCATCCTATGGCTTATAAAAGAAATTTCGTCAAGCATTAGCACTTTCAATTGATCATATTTCTTAATGAAAATATTCCTTTTTTCATCACTAAGATTTGTTATTTGACTTAAGGTTTTGTGGATTGGAATTGCTAAACTTGAATGTATAATGGTGTCACTTACAGTAAAGGTAGCTTTCTTTGTATAAGTTATTTTCAAAACTGTGGCTTTCAATGGATCCATATTTGTATCATGTTTTACATAAATACATAATAAGGCATATATGATAATTAATAATGTAAAAGTTTTGCCAATTATGTCAACTCTTTTTATGATAAATATGTGAAATGGTTGATTTGGGTGCTTATGTTTTTTATACAAAATGTCATTGAATAAATCTATTTAGTTCTTCATTGAAACTTCCTACCATAGATGCAAAAAACTTCATATGATTATATTTCATTGGTTGGGTCCAAATGTAATAAACTAAAATCATTTATTGTTTTAGGTTTTTTTTTTCAAGTGCAAGATAATATGGATTGAATTTAATTGTATTGGATTGCAATGAATCAACCATAGAGCTAATATTTCATTTTGTGGTATTTTGATTAATAATTTTAATAAAAGGAAAAACATGCATCCAAATTTGATTATTAATGTTCACATTTGTTAAATTGTATATTTTTTGTAGTAAATTTCCCCATTTGATGGCATATTTGAGATTAGAATCCGTGCACATATATGAAAAATAATTTCAAATGATCTCAATTTTGATTTTATTTTGTATATATGCATCACACCATGTAAGAAGATAATTTAAATTGTGTATGTTCATAATCACAAAATGGATTAAATAAAAGATTTTTTTTTCTATAATGATTTCAAGATCACAATGAACATTCAAAATTTACCCAAGGTAAAATTTTAGGTTTTTTTTTCCTTATAACCTTTCAAGTTATACAAGCTCAAACATTTTACTAAAGTCAAAGCTTTTCGAAATTTGGGTTTCTCTAGGTATTGATCAACACATAAGTTACAACATTTGACATATGTGGAATCCATAGGCAAGTTTTGTTTAAGGTTTCAATATGAAAGACTAATTTTGTTATTGTAAAGTGTTTATAAAGTTAAAAGATTGTGTAGAATGATAAAGTGAAAATGATAATATGATGAAAATAGCAAGTTGAGTTCATAGTTGGTATGCGTGCGTTAATAATTTATTTCCTATTTTCTTTAATTTGTTGAAATCCTTTTATTTGTTCATATTTACATTTTCATAACATATTTTGCATTTCACATGTTATTGTTTTATGAATTTTTGTTAAATGTGAAATGCAATAATTTGTTGTTACATATGAACCTAAAATAAATTGCACCCATTTATATTAGCTTGGCACAATGGTCTAGAGATTTATTAAATGAATTTGTCATGATGTCAATTACTTTCTTTTTTTTAAAAAAAAAGGGTAATTCCTCAAATTATTTCTTATTGCTCTGATGTATGCTTCTTCATTTGTTTGTAGTGACATTAAACAATCACCAAATGACATGTCACACCCCAATTCCATGTTATGCAACCTCTACAAAAATTTCATTGCTTCATTTTTTAATTTTTGGTTTTGGTCCACTCCATCAAGAGGTAGGAGAATTTTCATTTTTCACATGGGAGATAATAAAAAATGGAATCAACATATTGGTTTTTGTTTTTAAATTTTTTTTTTAATGGAAATTAATTTCAACATCTTGAAATTTAATTTAAATTAAAAATATTATTCATTATGTATTTATCAATATAAAAATCAATATAAAAACATATTCAATGAACCATACTTTGAAGCATTTGAAATTCATAATAAAGCACCTTGGGGAGGACACTTAGTATAAAGTTTGGGATCTACATGCATCAAACAACCATTTTTAGGGGGGGTATTAAATAATTGTTCAACTTATTTTTTATTGCCTTAGTATTATCTAATTTTTTAATATATACACATTAAAGCCACCCTATGTTAATTATAATCCATTATTTCAGATTATTACATATCTTATATTATAATCAAATTGATTATCTGAATAAATTGTACCCTATTTTTAAAATTAATTTATTTATAATTTGTACCTAACAACCAATGTATTGCACCTTATATATTTATTCATGTATTTTTTTACTTTTTTTTATTAGTGCCCCACACTACAACCTTGACTTTGAAATTTGGTAACAAAAATATAATCAACAACTATCAAATAATGAATAATTAGATTTCAAATGTTCATGAAAGCATTGCATTCAATAATCATAATATTTAACACATGTCACAAGATCTTTTCTAACCAATTCAACAATATTATCTTTTAAATATAAGCTTACAAGACCATTTGGAAGATGTATGGTTTTCAATTGACATAAAAACATAATAATTTTTCCCATTTCCTTTTAGGATTATTAAATGTCAAAAAAAATGTCAGTGGCCCACATTGATTAATCGTTGAAAATAAATCCTTTCATAAACAAGCCAAGTAATTAGGTGATAAACCTTGTTGATAAACATTAGAAATGTATGTTTAGAATTACAAAATTCCTTAATGAACTCAATGGCAACCACTTGTTCATCATAACTTTTACAACTATTCTATCATGTTGGGAAAGAACAATTTCATCTTCATGCAAAGCCCAATGTAGCACATAAATACTAGGGTTTTATGGGTATATCATTTACCCAAATATACCCATCAAGTAAGGGTAGGGTATTTTTATCTTCCCTTATTTTTTCAAAATCAAAAGACCTTAATTAAATGGATACCCAAGGGTATAAAATTTTGGAAAAATGTACCCATTTCATAGCCTTGGACATAATTTTTTAAATGCATGTACCTAAGCTCGACTATGTTCTCAAACCCATGTGGGTCTTATTAGGGTAAGTTTCACATAAACCTTATTTGTGTGTGTGGGACTATTGTTTAGACAGAAAATTAGAAAGAAAATATGAAATTGTGTGTTCCTATTATGTGTTTCCTATCATGTCTTACAATAGTTTCACCATGGCGAATGAAAGCCCCAATTGTCTTATTCTAATTCCAAATGGTGATGGTGACATTATTGTTGTTTCTTCTTCCACTGGTAAATCAAATACCATTGTTCTTAAATCAAGTCAACAACTAGTTGCATTATATTCCAAATCAGCTCTATGGGATCAAAAATCTACTCCTTATGCATTTTTCAAACCAAATAATTATGAACATGTGTTCTTTGAAATAAAACAAATTCTTTGTTGTATTTTGTGTCATTGAGTTGTTTTGGATGTTCATGTTTTGGGATAAAAAATTTGAGGTTGGAAAATATTGATATATTATAAAACTAAAAATGGAACTTTAGCCATGAAAAAACATTATGAACATTCTAATATTTTTAAATGTATGTTAGTAAGATTGTATGATGATGACATTCTACTGAAACAAATGCCTTTAAGAAACAAAGCTCCTAGGTTCAAAAAGTTGTCATTCCAAAATCTCTTTCTGCATTTTTCAATAATATTACAACATATAAAAAATCAAATGAAAAACATAAAGCTTTCATTGATGATCTTGTGTTAATTGTTGTGAAAAGGTTACTCCTTTTAAACATAGTTGAAAACATATGGATGAGGCAATTTGGCTTACAAAATGACCCATGATTGGTGTTTCTATCACGTAAAGCTCAAATTGAAAAGGTATTACCTTGTATGATGAAACACACACTTGAAAAGTTTGTTTTGCCTTGTGTTAATGGTGTAGTTTGCATCACAACAACATTTGACCTTTGGATGAGCAAAGGTGCATTTGATATTTTTGCCCTTGTGATTAATTTCTTAACATTGGGTGGGAATCAAAACATGTTACAATTGGTCTATTTGAGGAAAACAACACTACTAGAATTAATCTTACTAATAAATTACAAACTTTGTTTCAATAGTATAAATTGATTAACAAAATTATTTGTTATGTGAAATATGAAGGCACGAATTTGTCTACAATGACAAATGTTCTTAAACAAATTGTAAGATGTGAAGAATTAAGGATATTGGCACCATTTGAAAGCGTTTGTTGGTTGTAGGTTTGTAACCATAGAAACTAAGCACACTAGTGAAAACAAGGTTTGCATCCAAAGTGGTAATGTTCCAATAAACCTTTGAATATAAGCTACTATTCATGTTTGTTACATTCAACAAACATTGGTTTTACAATGCAAAACTTTAACAACACAAATATGGGCCATTGAAAAAATCAGTGTTTCAACCTTGGCCCTAGTTGTATCAAATTGTGTGTTGAATCAACATCGTAGTTATTGGTTGTTGAATGATGCATTTGCAAATGCACTTAACCTTTGTGTGAACTTGACGAATGAAGGACTTAAATTGGAAATCCAGATGAGTTCTATTCTTGCATCTCAATTTGATACAAAATTACTCTTGTTAGCAAGTAAGATGCAATTGGAAGTCACTTGTGTGCTTGTTTCATTTTTGGATTGTTTGCATCAATTTGATCCCAAAAATTTGCACATGATGTTGGTTCTAATGTTTGATCCCAAATTCAATGATATTTTTATTTTGAGTAATTATGTGAGAATAAAAAAAGCCACAATTGTAGTAACTAAGTATGACTCTGAAACTCTAATTCTCCTTTGTGTTCAACTTTTTAAAAAGTTCATCCTTTTGTAGAACATCCATCAAATTCTAACCTCCAAGAATGATTGTTGGCAGTGTCTAGTGCAAATTTGACTCAAGATCAAATTGTCATGGAACATGTAAGTTTTGAATTTTTGTAATCATTAATTTTAATAAAACATTTCTAAGTCAAATATGTAATGCTAACAATTTGTCTTTGATTATAGGTGTAGTGAGAACTTGCATGTTTTCGAAATTTGCAATTGGTTGCAAAGTTTTGTGAAGATCCATTAAAGTCGTGGAAAGCACATGAGACACAATTTCTTCTTGTTGAATATTAAGTTTGTCAAATTTAAAGTATTTTGGAAAGCTGAATTGAAGGAATTTTTCTTTTTCTATTGCTAGAATTTTGACAGGGTTTCATAAATGTCAATTTGAAACCTAAAACTTAAATAAACTTGTATTAATTTTCAAGAATTGGCCAAATGATCCACACTTTAGTTGTGAAGCATTTGTAGAGACTAAGTTTCTTAATAACTTTCAAGAGGTAAAAGCAAATCGTTTAGATTAGATTGAAGAAGAGTTTGAAAACCAATCAGATCACTTATGTTGAGCTTGTTAATATGACAAATTTTTATTTTTAGATTTGCATTTATGTTTAGTAGGGCAAGTGACACGTCCAATTTGATCTCAACACTTTCTCATTTGATGCATGTTCAACAATTTAGAAATTAAAATATTTTAATGCAATTTTATTATTTTAATTCCACTAGATTTAAGCCTGTGATAGTTGTCTAAATAAAATTTTCAGTGTGAAAAAACAACTCTCATTTTTAATAAATGAGATATGATTATTTATCCTTTCTTTATCTTTTTTTCACCTTAACCATGGGGTATATGATAGGGGTTACTAGGATCCTACCCATCTACCCAAAATTATAAAATTTGTTTGGACCTTACCCTAATCAAACAAATAAAAAAAGTAAAAAAATCTTCACCCTCGAGTAAATAAATTAAAATTTTGCATATACCCTTACCCTAAGATATATCAAAAACAATATAACCACACAACATTGATAGATTAGTTCCCTTGAACCATCAAAAAGCATTATTCAGTATTCCATAGAACCGTAGCAATAATGTAGGCTTCACAAAAAACATCATTACACAAGCTTTTGAACTCAAATTCAGATTTCTATATCAAGAAATGCTGATAATACCTCTATCATCAGGTATATGACAACCAACTCTGTCCAAACTACATATACCAATGTGAAGTGATCCAGTGCACAGATCAATGTAAGTCTTCTTTTGACTAAACTCTGCCATCTGAACAAATATACAAGTTCGAGGTGCATACTGATGCCAAAACAGCTTGCTGGCTGCCTGGAGTCCCAAAAAAGTAGGTCTGAATTTCACCAATTGCAAAAACAGAAGTCCTAGGTTCCTGATGCTTGTAAATGCAGCAATACAAGCATTGGGTCGAAATAAACTGACCATATGAAAGCTGGCCAATCTTCAATAGCACTGGGCAGAAGAAAATGCAGGTAGTTCCATAGAGAGATGATAATCTCAGCATTGTGCAGCACCCTGTTTGCCCATTGTGCTCTATCACCAGAGATAGATAGTCAGTGTTTGTATCACCTGGTTGCAAGTCTGTAAAACTGGCCTCATTTGCTTCCATTCTAGCGATCATCCTCATCATCCTTCATGTATTTTTCTTGCACAGCTGCTGTCGTGCCACATTACAGTCAAGGTGGACATCTAAGTACAGACATCTGCTTGCTCTCTTTGTAACGAAACAACATCAACACAATGCATGAGGACCCTGTCCCATGTGAGGAGAACAAGATATATGTATTTACTCCACAGCCCTATCCATGCAACATATCAGGACAAGTTCTCAGCAGATCATCAGCACACAACTGAATGAAAAAGAAAGGGAAAGGATATCTGTAATAATCCCAATTCAGTGGGGCTGCAGCAATCTTGTTGAACTCTGTGATGTTTCCCTCGATCCCAGCAAAGACATAGCCATTGCTTTTGTCAATGAGCTTGAGAATATCCATCACACTCTCTTTGTCCTGTGCAAATAAATTACATGCACAAATGTTTCAGCCAGTGTTAAATCTATGCAAGAGAAGCATCAGGAGCTAGAATCTGAGAGATATATGATGCACACAGCCAGGTTGAGACCCACCTGAATATTTAGTGTTGTGAAGTTGACAAGACTATAGTCCTCAATTACTTCACACAGCTTTTCAGTCAGTTTTCTGCAGTTGACACCAGAAAAATTCCATATTTGTTATATGCACCAAGCACAATCAAAGAATCAACAAACTGAGAGTACACACAAGGACAAGCAGTAGTAAATTTGGCAGGAATATCAAAAGTCAGAGAAGAGATAGGTTGCAAGATACCTATATTTTTCAGACCACATGTCCTTATCTAAATAATGCTGAAGATAAGAAAGATCCTGTACATCTGTATAAAAGTCTAGATTGAAAGCTACAAACAGCCCACACAAAAATGTAAGCTTATTGCATTGTCACATCTTCACATTTCAATCAAGCACTATGAGTAAAACCAATATTCCCATAGCTTAAGCCATGTCCGAGTTAGGAAGTTACCAAGTTTTCCATAGCTTTCTATAAGGTCAATTTTGGACAAAACATTGATGTGGGGGAGCTCCAAGTGAAGCATTGCAGACAGAGACATCAGCAATGCTGAAACGTACATGCCAGGCTCACTGCACAGATGTGCATCAACCAGGTGTACAGCTGTGAGCTGCAAGAGTCCAAAGCCACCATTGCCAGATTAACAACTAGTAACACAGACAAACTTGATACAAGTTTCCACATCCTCTCAAAGCTTGGAGAGTCAAGAGCAATATATCTAAAAGTACTGAGAATGTCTAAATAGTTATGATTTTAGCTAACTTGGAAAGAATTGAGAGATGACCCTGTAATATAAGGTAATGTAATTTTCAGATCTGACCCAAAAACCAGCAACCATCAGCAAACACAAAGACAAGAAAACCAGACCGCAAGACAGAATTAACTAGTGGTTTGAATGACAGTGCGGTCATACTCATGTTCAGGGACCTTCAATGGCAACATGCATGGCATTGACCACCTACCATAACATCCCTGCTTATATAGTCATGAAAAATTAGAGAAGGGCAGAAAAGGAAGTACCCTGAAGTCCCATTTGTTGACCATTTCCAGGATGACATTTTTTGCATTGTTGTGCAGAGTAAAGAGCTCCACCTGTCCAGGAAAGTCAAATAGCAGATAGTGATCTGCATAGAAATGTGAAAGCCACAATAATCCACACATAAGAGAGTCCCCCTAATAGAAGTTCAAGAAAATTTCATCTTGACACAGATTTGTTTGCCAAGGCTCTCAGGTGCAAAAGAAGCTTATGGAAACTGGGAACCAGCTTATGGACTCTCAAATACAAGGTTGAACACAAAGATGTTGCATAAGTTTCTTCAAAGCTACAGTTCATAGAGCAAGAATGCAATGGATTACAGACCACATAGCACATGCACTTGAGATTGGTGAATATCAAAACTGGAGAACATAACATGATGGTAGCTGACGAGATCCCAACAACTACTACCAATGTGAAGCATCTCAAAGACATCAACACCATGCTGCTCTGCACATCCATTTTCCAAATAATTCTTTCCAATTATTGTTGGATATAATAAGAAGGTGAAGGACCAACCTTGGGTAGCTGACACTGTGAACTTGTGTTAGTTTCATGAAGTGCATAACAAGAGGCACTTTGAACATGTTTTACACAGTTTCTGAGAAAGAAGCAACACAAGTTGTTCCTCCTTGGACCAAAGCCTTTTTTGCTGGATCCCTCTATCACTTTAAAATCATGAGTTAGAATTGACATTGATTACATTTCTTTCCTGAGGCGCCAATCTGAAATTCAGCTGATCAGTTACATGAGTATGTAAATTGGGATTCGTGTATCCCTTGGCGTAGAACTCCCAGTCCTCTTTCATGACAATTCATTAGAGCTTGTGGAGGGAGGGTCAGTTTTGGATCACACACCTTTAATGAGAGGCTCCAGCTTGTCCTTTAGCCAGTCAATATTCTTTTCCAAATAGTCCATACAAAACACCAATCCTGGAATTGCAGATGCCTCAATTCAGTCCTCACTCTCAATATGTGAGAACATGATTTACCTTTTTCTTCTTGTCAGAATTCAAGGAACTAGGGTTAGCGTTTTCAAGCTGAAACACAGAGACAGAGAGACAGAAAGAGAGAGCACCTCCATTGGGGCCAAGGTCATACTGAGCCATCACATCCTCCAGTTTAATGAGCTCTTCAATGTTGACTGCGCACTCATAGGGAAGCTGGTCATTTGCAGGGTCCAGGTTTATGACTGCGGTTTTCCTATTTCAAACAAACCGCAAACAACACACAGCCAGGCAGACAGGCACACATACAACGAAAGCAAATCAGTCGGACGGTGCGAGCCCACTGAGCTTGTCTCCTTTTATGCTAAAAGAAAACCGCAACCAAATGGGTACTCTACATTGGGAATAAATTTTCCAAAGCAAAAAAAAAGCCCATCATGACCCCACACACACACATACCTGCCGATAAGCTGAAGAAACTGGGACATGCCATTACAGTATGTGGTCTTGCCGGATCCTGGAGGACCGATCACCAACTGTCCGAACACCATCGAATCCTCTTGCAAAACCTTCACTGTGTGTGTGTGTGTGTCTGTCTCTGTGTTTGTCTCTCGCTACTTCTTCAAACCAATTCAGAGCTCTTGCTTTCCCTCTTCTCTGCAACAACTTCAAACCTTAAACCCTAATACCAAAAGCACAGCTGAAAACCGTAAACCCTAATTAATACGGAATAAATATTTAGATTTCATTTGGCCTGGTATCAAGTCGCTTTGGCCGAGTGGTTAAGGCGTGTGCCTGCTAAGTACATGGGGTTTCCCCGCGAGAGTTCGAATCTCTCAGGCGACGAATGAAGAATATTGTAAACAAAGCGCACTCTTTTTTCATTCTGTCATCTAATAACGAAGATGAATGCAAAGGAAACTGAATCTTTTGCTGTATGCAAATTACTACCATCTTATATATAAAAGCAAACGTTGTGTCTGTCCGTCTGTCTGTGTCTTTTGCTGTATGCAAATTACTACCATCTACTTATATAAAAGAATCGGTGTGTGTCCGTCCGTCCGTCCGATATCCTATTGGCTGGAAAACTCAGGGTAATGGGTATCACTCAGTGTCAGGAAAAATCACTCAGTGTGATGGGTAA
>Ga0116227_10000479_pt1 | contig 77545 bp, 70 predicted proteins | sample S1TSphgellanicum_FD_89693 | JGI IMG/M metagenome (GOLD analysis project Ga0116227, IMG submission 89693) | Host-associated microbial communities from peat moss isolated from Minnesota, USA - S1T2_Fb - Sphagnum magellanicum MG | ecosystem: Host-associated > Plants > Peat moss > Unclassified...
AGCACCTTTATGTATCTTGGCCCGAAGCTGGGTAACATGCTCAGATAACCTGTTGTCAAGTGGATCCAAGTGGTAAGCCCTCATTGCAAACTCCAGTCCTTCTGTATATTTCCCAAGCTGCAATCCAGTTCACATCTAAAACATTACATTTGAGAATTTGAATGCTGCATGATTTCTCTAAAGATATACCTTCATGGGAAGAATAAGAGAACTATTAGACCTTGCTGGAAAATAGTGTACAGAATGGTGCAACCCATCAACCAAACCAGTAAAATCTAGGTCCCTGTTGAGCAGGAAAAAGAAATAAACATTTTCTCCACTGTGAAATGAGTCCAAAATGCAGACCGCCTAGATTGCAAACTTTGGAAAATAGGAGCATCTGCAGAGTAAACTTTTAAAAGATTGTAGAAAGGAAGTGCAGACCTGCGAAAGTGCCTCAGCCATGTTGTGGTGGGCCCAAGTTGACATTGGATTGATTGATCGAGCCTCATTGCAGTCTCTAATTGCCATGTGCACATCATTTTTCCATCCACGCTGTCAAGACAGCAATGCAAACTTTCAAGAATGAAATTTGTTTTTCCGTCATCCATTGCTTTGATACACAGTCAATACAAGTTTGCTAGATGAGCCTCCACACTTCAAAATGTCACAGTCAATTTATTCGGCAGATGTCAAGATGTTACATTGGCTTCACAAGCAATAGTTTTATAATTAGTGAGAACCACTCAATACTTATAGTTAAAGACAGCCAGAATGAAAGATGACCCAATAATAAGGTTCACGAAATTTCTGATCCAACACATATCAGTAAGCAATAATTTCACTATTAACTTCAATAATAGAGACAAAGTGATTTTCTTGGGAAACAAATTCATCTACCTCCACAGAAATATTGAGGAATATCAACAATAGGAGGACCAGTGCATACAACCAAACCTTAAGGAAGGCAGCTGCACGAACACAGAGACAGTCATGGCGAAGCACAGCACCCAACACCTGGCCTCCAGCATCAATGACTTCTCCACTTGCCTCAATGGCAAATGTATAGTTCTTTCCTTCTTCCAAGGCACTTTTTGCTTCCTGAAGAAGCTCATTGCACTCTTGTAGCTGCAAAACAAAACATCACACATGCAAAACTTCCATGCTTCACAATCCCAAAACTTCATGGTCCAAAACCTGCTCAAAAAGGAACTCTTGGAAAGTGGATCTCAACCATGCACAGGAGGCACCCCTGTTCTTGTTCTTACATGCTTAACATTAGGCAAAACATACCCAAGAAAAATTACGCCTGCAGCTGTAACCCACAGTGCCACAAGATAGGGTTGAAGTATTGCTCTTTGTGCCATTGACAATTGGTGAAAGCACCATTCGCTTTGGTATGTCCTTAGCTTGGTAGACAACAGCACCTTCCTGACCTGCATTTCCATTTTCCCACCAAAGCCATGACATGCTTGCATTTCCAACCACTGATTGCATAATAACTGCTCTTGGAGTTTATTCATTACACATGACTCGGAACACTTGCCTGAAATTTTCCAATGCAAAGTCTTTTGTCCTACTATGTGAGATTTTCTAGCATATAATTTTGCTTGTGTCACATCATTACTCTTTGAAGACTATCTAATCACTCCATAAGTGCTTGGAGGTCCCATATCACATCTGTCATCGAGAGGACTTCTACTTCTGGATTCATAACCCACCGCAGATGGCATCCATAAGGTAGACATGTTCACCACTGTAGCTCAACAAGACCTCCTTCCCATTGGGGCTGAATGTAACATGAGTAAGATGCAGTCCAGATCGGGTCTGCAGCCCAAGCACATTGTAAAGGCTTAAACAAGTGCCCCAGAATTCACACTGTACATATTTTCAAAATGCCACTTCACCATTGGAACAGGCTGAGAGCATATGTATGATCCCAGGGTGAAAGAATGTACATTGTCAGATAAATGAGCTGGACAGAAGTAGCACACACAAGGAGGGGCCTTTGACTGCTGGCGTGATGCTGTTTGGGGAGGCAGCATGCGCCTATCATAAAGTCGAGCAAAAGCATCACTGCAATGTGGGAGAGCAGAGTTAAGTCAACTGATAAGCACTGTTCTACTTCACAAAATCCCATTTGTGCATGATAAGAATTGTCCCTGGTCAGGTTGTATCTGCCTCTCACTTGTACTGCAAGCATAAACCATATCAATAGCACCAGCAACATGTTTTATACTTTCTGCAAATGTGATTGTCTCTGAGACCTGCAGTTTCTTGCTGTGATCACCTGTTCTGTTACCTTTAAAACAACCTTCACTTCCTACCATCACCTCCATGCAAATGGGCAATTAATTTACACAGATAATGTGTTAACCATTTTTCTTGAAACCACAACATCAGCCATTATGGGGAGAACATGAAACACAAGCTCATTTACAAGACCAATGGGTGGCACACTCCACAAAATGTGTGTCAATACTTCAGCCATATCCCTCTGCATTACCAATGTCTAAAAAAAAAGGGTCTTCAAATCTAAGCTAGCAACTACGAAGTCATCTCTAATATGCCACTTAAGTATAGATGAATAAGGTTCCCTACCAGAGATATCAACAGTCAAGCACAAGTTGACTTGCTTGTTTCGTGCATCTCCTTACTGGCACTGGCTTGAATTTGACTGCTACACAAGTATTATGACCACTCCTGAGGTGCAAGAATGAGAGTGAAGGCAAATGGATTAACAACCCCCTTGAAAATCATGGAGAAAATAAATTAGCAATTACCTGCCTCCAACAAGGAGCAGATGAGGACGTGTTGGGCTGATAGCACATGTCTTCAAAAGAAGGCAGTGTCTAGGAGAAGCTTGTAGTGATCTCTTTGAACCATTCCGAAGGTCCAACTGCACAGAAAGCAATCAAAAACCATAAACTTCTTTAAAGACCCCCATAACTCTTAGAACTGATAACATCAATGTTAAGCACTGATGCCAGTCCTCGTCATTATCATCCTTCACCTCTTCAACCCCCCAGATTTCTATGATTTGCAATGTGTTCAGGGAACACAACCATGGGTGTTTCTTAGCCTTCTTCATCAGGCCATGCACCTTCAGAAGTCATTAGTTGGACCATAGTGATCCTTAGGATTTGTGTGTACCCTTTCTTTACTTTCTTGTCCATTGGCTCTTTGAGTTGCACTCTGTACGTCTATCAGTTCTTTCCTTTTCTTCCCAATCTTCTTCCCTCCCCCAAAAGATTTGCTGTGAGACTTCTACGCACAAGTATATTTCGACAGCCGTCATCTGTAGCACCATTCGCAGGACATGACACAGACTCTCTCAAGTCATGCTGTCGTAATGTGCCATCTTCACTTGCACTCCATATGACATGTGGATTACCCTCTTCAACCTGGAAAGACAGCAGAATTTCTTACCATTAGTATATGCCAGTTCATAAGCCTACTTCATAACATGACACCAATGAGAAGCTACTTCACAATATGAGATTATGAAAAATGAGCATGTAACATCACAGAAGAAAGTTCCTCACCGCCAACTTTTTAACCCGCCTTGTGTGGCAACGAAAGAGAGCACATTGCTCTGAGAATGATCCCCTAGCTGATACTGATGACCTCCTCACCCGATGTACCCGAACCTGCAATATCATAACAGTTCCTCAGAGACATTCCTCATAGCTTTTATGCTGGTTATGGGAATCAATTAACATGCAGTACCAGATATTAAGAGCTTAGAACAGAATTGAAGAAGCAATTCATATAACAATAAGCAACATGAAGCTAAGGATGTACCTCCTCCCAAAATACCCACCTTAAGGAGAAAGTGAAAAATCTGCATGACTAAGAGTAATTTGAGTGTCCAGACTGTTAGAACAAGTCACAAGACTGCCATGCAGTATACTTACTCTGCTCTGAGCTTCATGCCTGCCTCTTTGCATAGGTTGCTTAGCATGTCTATACTATCAGTACTTATGGAAGTGCAATCCACTAAGACTGCCATACAAACCCACTGTACTAACAGACAATCAAGTAGGGGAACCTTATACTACCTCTGCATCACCTGCGCCTGAAACCACAACATCATCACCAGTCTCTGGCATGAACTTGGTACAGAAAATATTCATAGAGTGGCCTGTATCAATGCTATGCAACAGCTTCCAACTGCCATAGTCCCAAAGGATAACCTGGTAGTACATGAGATAAATCTCAATATCAATGAACAAAACTAGAAAACCACTATGGATGCCCAAAAAGCATTTGACAAAGAGTTCAATCTAACAGGTTAATAACATGATACACACTGCATCATTAAGTAACTGAGAAGAGAATGAACAAATGGACATAGTGTGTATAGCATAGCACATACTCTGGTATCATCAGATCCAGAAATGAGCAAGGTTCCCTGGGCATTCCATGCAAGTGAATTCACACAGCCTTGATGACCCTGCACATTAATAAGACAGCACCCATACTGCAATTCAAAAGCATCTGTGCAACATTTGAACTGGAGTTCTGCAATTGGCCTTCGTGCAGATTCGGAGAGATACAATTTCAAAAAACATTGCATGTACCAAAAGCATCTTGCATGTTAATTAAGTTAAAATAGAATGAGAAAGACAGAGGCACACACGTACATCCATAACTTTGTGGAGATCCAGCCGCTGTACCAAAGATGAATGCATCTGCAATGCACGCCTTGCATATGGTTCAAGGACTGGAAATGGAACCTGGCCCTAAACACATTCAACACACCTGATGTACTCAAGCTCCTCAACACAAAATAGCTACAGTAGACACCTTACTGTAGCACCTTACCCTGAGTGTGCAAGATCAACGGCAATTTTCTCATCATCACCAGCCAGCAGGGTAACATTATCCAGAAACTTTACATACTAACTGTTGAGTTACTATTGAATTAGATACATTGAGTTTGTGCTGCATTTCTGGCAGCAACAGGAAGACTCAATCAGGTCAGCTAGCACTTGAGGGACATAGGTTATCAAAAAGAATGGTATCCTCATTGAACAAGCTTGTGAGGTAAGCTTCATTTCATTTCAGTGTGCCCCTGTACAAGCACGCATTGATTGATTAGCAGGATGTATCTACTAAAGTTCAGAATCAGACACTTAGTTGGAGCAGAATGCCATCATCCATCAATGGACCTACTGTCAAACTCCAACCCTAATTTGAACTGTGGGCCCTCCTGAATGATCACACTTGGTTGTAGCAAGGCTCTGAATGACCTTGGCAGAAGCATGTGGAGACTATACCAGCAAAATGTTGAGAGAATCAGTCAAATTACAGTACACAACCAATGCTGCCAAGAGCCTCTACCATCCTCTCATGTTTTGATTCACTAATTTCAGTACATTCACTGATTCAGCTCATCTCAGCACATCAAATTCAGCAACAGCAGGACATAACAAGAGAACAAACTTGCCAACGTACAAGAAGAGATCTTAAAGCACTAAATCAGACATTCTCCAGGATGACCTTAAGAGAATTGAAATGAAGTCCACAACATGGAGAATGTGGTGGTGTTTGTATGGTGCAGACCAAATTGTGCAACTTGTAAAGAACCACCCTACACCTGATAAATCTCAACTGAGTTCCACATACTTAGAGGCATAACAAAGGCATGGAATGAATTGATAATAGCAGTGGGTACAGAAATAACGTTGAAAAAGAGTCTAACCACTGTTTCGGGTTTTTGTTGCTAATATGTGATACACACAGCATGAAACCAAGGCAATCCCTGGTCAGACTACATATTATTAACTTAAGATAGAAGAGGCCAAGAAAACAAGCAACAAAAACACTCGCATGAAAAGGAAGAGAATGACAGAAAAAACACAAACTTCCAAGTGATTTCCACCATAAATCTGTAATGCATGATACTGACAATAACAAGCAACAAGTGGCTCCTTGCATAATGGCTCTACCATTCAAATGACATCCATAAGGATGATAAATATTCACATTCTAAATTGGAAAGGGCATGGTGGTTAGCATGGTGAAGCTCAATTGGATCCTTCAGTTATGCCTGAAATGTTTCAATAGTGGACTGTGCATGACGCTAGAATGTAGGGATAACAAACTTCAGCCCGTTTCTGAGTGCATCACAATGTCTCTGCCCTGAAGGGCAGAGCCAACAAAGACTGTAAAAGATTCAAGTATGAGCATAAATGGGAAAACATACCGCACGGAAGTGGAGGGATCGCTCATCCAATAGGTTGAACATATTCCCATCAGGGCTAGAAAACGGCCTCATCGCTTTTCCGCTACACACTCGCACCCGAAGTTTCCTCCGCAGCCAATGGAATTACGTTCCTAGAACTCCTTCATACGACGTCGTCCCCCAAACACTGCCTCCCTCGATCTCTCTAAAATTCACCTTCCCCGGGCGCTCCGTTACAGATTCTTCATCCCAACCTTGCACTCAGAACGTAGATTCAAATGATTCGCGTAATGACATAGCATTCCGCACAGTCTCTATCTCCTTACCACCTATTCCAACGCTTTCTACGATTCCAAGAGATACATAACCATCCAGAAAGACGCGTTCAAGAAACCTGCAAGAAGCTAATCTACGAATAAAGGAGCGAGACAAACCATGGGGAATGGGGCGGGGGAGAAGCGGAGGAGGAGGAGGAGGAAGGGTACCTGACATATCAATATGCCTAAAAAAATTGGTTTCGTTTTGCCATACTTGATTTGCCACCAATTCCAAGCCAGTTTGAGCTCCAAATAGCTTGAAAAAAACGACTCTTGGAAGCAGCTTTACACAGTCTTCTAACCATAAACCTCCGATCCAAAACCAGCCATTCTCATTTCTTGCAGCAAACGGCAGCCACCCACGAGACTCACACCTCGTACATTTCTCACAAACACCTTACGTTACTGCAACTACGCAGCAAGGCGGAAGACGTAACAGCGCCCAAACAACAGCGCCCTATAGCTGCGCTGCGTTGCGTGCGGGGCCGTGAGATCTTCAAGGTACTGTCTCCCGTGATTTTGACACGTGTCCACGGAATAGTGCTGTCCCTGTACGCGTGGCCTATGACGTGCCAGGCTATAAAGTGGAATCTCTTAGGTGCCTACTCCTAGGGATCCTAGAGAGTCTAATTCTCCAGAACCTTGTAATCCGAACAGGCCGGGCTGGGCTCAGGTATCCTTTCCATGTACAGACCCAGCCCCAGCTAAGGGTAAAAAGGTAAATGACCAAATATTTTTACCTTGAAGTTGCTACTATTGTTTTTTGGGGGTCCCAAAATGGGGCTTAAGGTTCCCATAACAACCTACAGGTAGTTTTGAGGCCGGCCATTGACGGCCGTGAGGCCTCTTCTAGGCTTGATGCTGCTCTTTCAGGTTCCCTCTCTCTCTCTCTTTGTCAGATTTGATTCACGCAACTACTGGTCATGAGGGGTTTAAGACCTAGGCTTGGGATTTGGATCTGGGCAGGTGCATTTTTCTCCCTTTTGCTTTAGGGCATCATCTCCTCTCTTTGTGATCCTCCCTTTCTTTCCCTTCTGGATTGGTGCTTTTGGTCCTCTCTTTGGGTTCCTCCCTTTCTTTCCCTTATGGATTGGTGCTTTTGGTCCTCTCGTTGGGTTCCTCCCTTTTCTTTCCCTTCTGTATTGGTGCCTTTTCTTTGATTTGTAGTGTACACACAGGAGCCCTTATACCATGCATTTGTTCCTCTCCATAGCCAACAAAGGTTTCAAAAACCAAAAACACTCCCAAGCTTTGTGGACGAACATTTTCAGTTCCAAAAAAATGTCATAAGGGCGCCCCTTGGCTTGGCTCTGCCTCAGCAGGGCCCTCATTTCAGCAATACCCTGCCTCCTTAGGGATTTCCTACATGTAATGATCTCATGGGCAGGCAAATGGGCAGGCATAGGGGCTGGCATTCTGTTTTGGCCATGCCATTGCCAGGGGGCATCACCGTGTGTATACTTACATTTCGAGAAGCACCTGGGAAGACTTAACAAGTCCTCATGAGGTTGGCTATATAGAGGATAGCCAAACAAAACAAGGGGGTGTGTCACACTGTGGTCTTAAAATTTACATTTAAAAGTATCTTAAGGCAAAAGAAGAATTATGGAAATGCAAATATTTCACCATGCAAAAATACAATCTTCAAAAAATTCCTCTAAAAGAAACCAAAATCCTTCAAGATTTCATAACTCTCTAACCAATCTCAAGTTTCAACACAAGCCAAAATATCATCTTTCAAAAATCCTCCTATAACAATAGACCTATTACCTACCTAGGGGCCAAAATCCCTGAAGCTACTATACTCTATAATGAATCTAAACACAATACCCTTGCCTACCAAGGCAAGGCCAATAAAAAACACCACAATACATGCCATGAGGTTGGCCAAATAGAGGATAGCCAAACAATCTAAAACACCACAATACATGCCATTTTATGTTGATAATGTCATAATACATACCATTCCAGCTTTAGTAGCATGCTTCTTTGAAGTCTTAACCAGTCTAATCCGGTTCTTACATTTCCAAGTGAGTTCTAGTCAAGATCTGTGCCTAAGAACTAGACCCACTGAACTTGGACCCACTTTAGAACTAGACACAGTGGGTCTACATGGACCTAGATCTGGCATTAGAACTGGATTTGATGGGTCTTGAAATTTAAATAACTGGTCCCGGAACCAGACCAGAGGTTCTAACCAAAATAAATAAATAATAAAGCTGTAAGATCATAACCAGGGGTTCTTTCAAATTTTAAGAAAAATTGAAGCCAAGACTGAAAGTTCTCTTGAAAAGCAAGAACCAGACAATGCTGGGCTTTTACTTTCAACAGAAAAATCAGTAAAGTCGCCCTCTCTTTGGGCCTCCTTTCACCCCCAAACCCCTGTTTCTATGGTATCTGCAAAGTAAGGAAATTTTATTAAATCTAGGTATGAAATGGTGAAACTCAGCATTTCAAGCACAACGTTTCGAGAGTAATTATCGTACATGTACAAGTAGGAGCAGTGAAAATATATGTAGTAGCAGTGGAGGCGCTCAGAAAAAAGGAAAGACATGATGAAACTCAGTTTACCTCCAAAATTGATCGTTTTCTGAGTTTCAACCTATCCTAACCTAATTGAAGATTGCTCACTCTAATGGGCTAGCCTTCTATCTAGGTGGAAAGGCCCTCTAGGGCCCATTCCATGGTGCTCTCAAAGGTGGACAATGGACTAGGTAACCAGCACTAGGCCGCTGATTGCTTTGAATAGTGAAAGCACTCGTTTATTCATAGCAACTTGCATGCTGGTTATTGGACATAACCAATTGTATAAGAACACTTGGTTACTGGACATAACTGATTGTACTGGAGCCCTGAGCTTCCAGGGGCTTCTCCAAGTCAAATTGATATGTTTTTTTTAATTTTTTTCTGGCATGTGTAGAAAGAAGAAGTAATGTATTTATTATATTATAAAATATTTTGGAAGCGCTTTTTAAGAATGTATTGTTAATAAGTTAGTCAGAAATAGGCTCTTTATAAAATTAAGGAATTAATTATGAAAATTATTCAACCAGTCAACAACAGGAATGTGCCAAAAAATAGATCTTTTTTTTCTTTTTCTTTCTTACCTGTGTAGAAAGAAGAAATAATGTATCTATTACAAAATATTTTGGAAGTGCTTTTTAAGGACGTAATTTTTTATAAGTTAGTCACAAATAGGCTCTTTATAAGGTTAAGGACCCAGAAGGGGATTCCAATGATCAACCAACCAATGAAGAGGAATGTGCAAAAAGTATTTAGAAGGTACGAAAATGTCAATAAGCAACAAGATACATGAAATAACTGGGGAGCTCCCCTCCAATGGTGTGTTGTCACATTAGTTAGATGTTCCTTCCATCTTCATGTAACCAAGGAGCTTTTGTCCAATGGTGTGCTGCCACATTAGTCAAACGTTCCTTACATCTTAATGCAACTGGGGAGCTCTTGTCGAATGGTGTGCTGCCACATTAGCGAAACGCTCTCTTCAATTGATCATGCGTTGAACAGAATTCTCAATTTTATTTATTTAAAAATACAACATTTTTTAGGTTTAAGGTTTGTCTACTAGGGCTTCTCGCGACAAGAAGATTCCATGAATATCCCACAAAGCTCGTGCAAGGATTGAAGTTTACAAAAGAGAAATTTGCTTATAAAATTTTAGAACTCCTTAAGACCTGTTATCTCACATTCTATCACATTCTGAGCATAATTTGTAGCATTAAATGGACTTTTTGGTGGAAAAGGAGACATTGACATATTCCAACCTTGGATCTGTTGGAAACCAAAAAGAAATTGGTTTTCCATATGAACTTCTAAAGATCTTTTGTCAACTTGTTTTTAATCTTCATTTGATTGGTTGATTTGTGTGCTTGTTGGTTTGCCAAACAACTGCATTTGCCTCCACCATAGACGATACAACAATAATAAACCAAAAAATACAATTGGCAACAACCAATCCAAGGATAAAATTTAGAAGGTTTTTTATTGACTCTATTCACTCGGTCTACATTTGATTTATTCAATTGTGTCTTTCAATTCATAAACATTATTTGGTTTATCAAACCAGTGTATTTATCTTCACCATACACAATAAACTATAATAAGTGAACTATAATAATAAAAACAAGTGGCAACACATTGAGAAAGACCATGCATGCATGTAGCTCTAAAGTTATTCCTATTGACCTTCATCATGTAAGCTATGAACAATCACTTTTCATAGTTGAAAAATTGTCATCTTATGGTTGGCCATTATCGATGAGATTAAAATTTACTTTATTGACCATGCGGTTACAAAGTGCTCTAGTACAAATTGGACCGATTTGAGCTTGTAAACCTAGTAAACTTAAGAAAACTAGAAAACATAAAGCATGATGACAAATTGTGTGTGAAATGTATTGTATTAAAATTATTTTGGGTTATTTTTTAATTGGGTAGAAGATTTGTTCAATGGCATTTGCTCGTTAAATGAAGTAAAGCTAATAAATAATTGCCAAATGATCATTGTTTTAGGACTTAAGTTGTCAATCAAGGTATTACCATAGGCATGGTAGAATATGATATTTCAATCTAAAATGCTATAATTAAAATCTAATAAATAAATGTTTAAATTTTATATATTTGTTAATTCAATAATTATGCATGTATAACATAACAATTAGTAATTTTGCAAGCTCATAATTTAAGTTTTTATTTTTGTGAAATGTTCTACATTAGTTGATAAACCAAGTTATTTAATTAGTGACAATTTTTATCTTGGAACTAATTCAAGTACGAACATGGTTTGAAATATTTGGTGTGTGAAATATAACTCCAAGTTGTATGTGTCTCAAATTATTTCTGGTGATTTGAGAATTTAATGCATAAAAGTTTTGTTATGTAAGTTTTTTCATATGTTTTGATAAACGTTTCTTGTTTGCATATTGTTATGTTATGCATTTTGACTTGGATTCCTACGTATTACAAGTGAATAGTTTTTCTAAATGCGTTTAACTTAATAGTGTTTGAATTAGATTTGTGGGTCACATTGGGTTTTTGGTGTTTTTATGTTACATGGGATGTCATTTGGTGTAATTTGTATTTGTTGTGTTGCAACTAATAGGAGTTGTATTTGAAGGGTGTTTTTGTTTCCATGAACTAATAATGTTTTGATTTTGTTAATTTTATGTTCATTTGTATTGCATCACTCTTTGAGAAATTCAAACCCAACTTGTTTTAAATACCCAAAATATGAAAGAAATGAAGAGGAGGAAAAAAAAACACATCAAAAGGAAGACCTTATTTCTATCATATAAGGTCCCCTTTTTATTTCTCTATCTATTTTTCCTTTCTTTCTCCATTATTTTGTTTTCATTAATGGTAGGCATACCCAAAGAACAATAACAACAACAGCAGTAAAGTTTGTTATTGCCACCACCCCCTAAAGCTCAACTCAAGGTTAGGAAGAATGGGATCACCATTCTAGCCTTGGCCCCTATTGGTTTTTTTGTTGGAGGTAAAGTGAGGGGGGGGGGGGGATTTTCTTCTTCTTGTTCATGTTGTCGAGGTTGCACATAATAGGCAAAACATCTCCTACAACTATAGCAAATAATGGAAAAAATGGAAAATAAAGAAATGTGGCATTATGACACAAAGGAACTTAACAACACCATTGCCACTCAAATTCAGGCTCTTCTAAAGCTATCAAGTTCAATGAACTTGGGAGGCTCACAAATATCAAAATAGGTTATAAACAAAGGGATTGGAAGGGTTCAATCTAAACCTCCATTTTTATTTTTCATGTTTTTAATTTTTCAAATATGAAAACTAAAAAGGGACAAGTTCAACACTAATTTAAATTCTAATCCTCCAACCCTAACTTCAACCAACCATGTTCCCATTGCAATGTTTATATACATGATGCATATCCTTATTTCACATTACATTTAAAACTATAACAAAATCAATCACAAACTACCAAGGTTATAAAGGTCAAAGTTTTAAGAATAAATGAAAAAGGGAAATTGTCATGAACATCACTTTCACATGATGAATAAAGTTCATTCATATTGATGTTCATCCATGATTAATAATTAACTCCCAATTCATTTTTAATTCATTCATAGTTTTTTGAATGGACATTCATAATTAACTTTTAGTTCATTTTTAGTTAAGTTTTAATTAACTCATAATTCAATTGTAATTAAAAAGCCTTTTCAGACATTTCCCTAGTTGGTCGACACATGGAAATCCCCATGGAAGTTTACTTGAATTAAGTCCCCAAAGGGATATAAATAGACATAATATCCCCATTACTTTCAATATGTTCACTAGCATTTTGAAATACAATTTTACACCATAACCTTGTTATGTTATTTTTGTGTTTACATTCATTTATTATAGAAAAAATATGTTTGTACTTTGGTCATGCACACTTCATGTGTTTGATTTTAATCTTTATGTTTTTATCTTGATTATTTTCTTTTGTGTTTTGGAATTAGACTTACACCTATCTTTTTTTCATCCATATTTGTAGTTTCATGTTTGCAATGATTAATAAAGGGTTGGTCATCAAACCAACTCCAAGCTAGCCTAACATTATGAAAGTGACATTTGCACATTTAGAGTTTTTACTTACAAACACAACAACACAAATGAAATCAAATGCAATTATTTCAAGGAAGGCAAATGAATGAAAAGACATATTTTTTAAAATTTAAATGCAAACCTAAGATACTTTTGTGAAGCCAAAATTTCAAGTTCAATGACTCCAAATGAAATTATGCCAAATATTCTAGATCATGGACCATGGGTAGCAAATGGTGGAAACCATATTGGGATTTCAAATCATGTCAAAATGTTTTCAACAATGGCACCATTGATGAAAATGAATGCTTGAGCATAAGAACCACGAGGTGTTGATGAAAAGCAATATCTTCAACATAGTGAGATCCAACATCAAATTTACCTACCACATCATTTATGTTGATGGACATAATTTTTAACCATTTGGGAGCGTTGAATTCTAGTAATGTGATAATGATTTCAAGGAAAAAGTTTATTATATTTCAAAAACAAGGGCACCAAATAATTTATTGGGGGCAATAATAATGGTGTACCAAACACCATTGTATTGTGTTGAAACATTCATTATTAATATCCAACCAAAAACCCACAATGATGTGTTAATCAACAACTACATTAGGTGAAAGCACATTAAAGGGGGGCCAAAAATGTTGTCACATTGTACTATTTTCCAAGGGTGTCCACATTTGAACTTCAACCATGGTAATATTAGAACATATTTTTCCAAAATTTTACATAATATGGTAGATTATAACACAAAGAATTCAATTGCCAAAAAATTCGTTTTTCCAACTTATATTGTGAGGTTCCAAAATATATTTGTGGCAAAAAAAATGTACATCACTATGTACTAAAATATGCAAATATATTCAAAAAATGATTGAAATGATTTTTAGTCTTTATGAAATTTGTAATATCTATTAAACATTATGATTTCATATTATTAGAATAAGTTTGTGAGCCATGTGAAAAATTTGATAATTATCATATCACAAATAGGTGTTTTTTGGGGCTATGACCATAAGTATGTGGTAAATTCTTATTTTGACAAACTATCATTTTCAAATGGAAGATCACAAAAGATGTGAAGTGGGTAATTTTTTTAATTTTCATTTCATACATTTTTTGGCTAAAATAATTCAAACCCAAACCTAGTGCAACCCAAAAGCAAAAACAATCTATATTATATTATATATACCATAAATATATTTAATATTCCTTGAATTTAAGCTTTTACAATTTATTTATTTATTTATTTATTTCAAATAACAACATATATCATTAACTTTATGAAAATCAAAATAGCAAACCCAAAAACCAAAAGTGAAACCCCAAATTAAATGTAATATGTTTTGCAGAAATATATTTTACATACATGTTGAGAAAGTGCCCAAAGTGCCCCCCCCATAGTGTGCTTTCACCCCATTATTTGAAGTGGCGAACACCAAGATGCTAGTTGTGTTGGAAAAGGATTTAGTACCAACAACAATTTCTTAGGTTAATTATAAGTCTAATAAAACATAAGGTTCCAAAACAAAATTTTGGCATGCAACTAGGATTAAATTTTTAAACCTCTTGGTGCATATAACCATTAATATAATAAGAATTATTCTCAATGTGGTTGTGGTGCGTGATGGAAAGGAGTTTTTTCCCAATCAAAAGGGTGTTGGCATGATGATATTGGCCCTAAGGTAGATGCAAACTACATTGGCTCAAAAGCAGCAAGAATCCTAGTCCCAAAAATCCAAATAAATGGAAAAATTAACATTGTAATGGAAAAAAAAGTTAAAAACCAACATTAAGTGGGCTCTATGTGGTAATTAATCAATTAATATAATCGATACAAAAAGGTACCCATCTAGAGAACTCTTTATTTTACATATTAAGTGGAAAAAAATCAATCCAACAAAAAATGACTAAAATTGGGACTTTTGACAATAAAGCCCAAATCTAGTCATTCAAAAGTCCATAGTTTTTTCTCAGTTAAAGTTTTTGTTACAAATTTTTTCAATGCATTTTTTTTTTTCCATCATGTATCGTATATTGAGTTCCTATAAAAAAATATTGAGATGAAATCATAACCAAAAAAATCATTTGAATGTTCATGCAAAACCTAGATTATAGTCCATATGTCCATTTAAAAATTCCATTACTATATGATTGGTGTATGTTTATTGAATTTCATCGCTTCATAAATATTCTTATTCGAGTTGGCAATCTTAATTCATTAATGTTTTGTCAAATTGCTGATTTTACAATGCGTTTATGACATTTGAATAAAATTCACTTTGCAAAAAGTCCATAAGGATGCAAAAAATGAACCACCTCATCTTGCATTTACCCCCCAAAGGATTTTGCTAGATGTAAAAATTCAGCCTCTTATGTTGTGTAAAGCAAAAATGGAGGGTCATGTATTGATCGATATTAATTTCAAGCTATGTGTCAAATATAAGATAATGATATAACTTGGAAAATATTAAAGGACTTAATAAACAAGGAGTTTGATGATAAACACAAACTATATAGTTTTATTGCTTGAACAAGGCATGATGCAAGTTAGGCATGAAATAGATTATGAATACAAAAGTCACAACTTGAAATGGAAAAATTAAAGGGTGGTGTTTTTTGGACTTTTTTTAATATTAATCAATGGAACCTTTGAAAGGATCATCAACCTTTTGGAAATTTTTTCCAATTAATCTTTTTATAAGTTTATATTAAATAACATTTTAAAAACATTTTTCAATCAAATTTTCTAAAATCTTTTGTCAATTATTCTTTTAGAAAAAGTCATATCTTCTAAAATATTATAAACATATTTCTCATGGATATTTACAAAAAATTCCAAAAACTTCCTTTATAATGTATTGTCTATGACACCATGTCCGTACCAAATCTTGACATTGATCGATGGGTCCAAAAAATCTTGAAAACTAACAAACATAATATTGTGATCCAAATTAAGCCCAAAAACCTAACAAAGTATACCATATTATCAGCCCAATTTATGGCTATGCATGCTACATATTATAACACATTGGTTGGAAAAGTGGTTTTATATCCTATAGAGGTTACATATTGGGAAAAAACCTCATACTATTGATGGGATGGCAAACAAGATATAATTGTAAGGTTTTCTTGCCAATGAAGTTTATGGGAAGGCAAGTAGGAAAGTTTAATAAATCAACTATGTTGATTGAATTTTCATGTTTTCCCCAAGGATTCAACTATTGGAAGGTAGCATAAATGACCTGGGTGAACCTCCTTATGGTGAATTGGTGATGAAAGGGATAAGCAAATGTTATTCATCTAAAGGTTGACATTAAATCCCATGCTGCCATGGGGTATGTTGTAAAAATTACAAACATGGCCAATCACTACATTCATTAAGTTTGGTAGATTCTACGATTGTTAAGCCCATAGATATTCGTGATTGCTAATAATGGATCATAATGATTAAAAACATTGTATATTAAAATTATTTAGTCGGATATTCCCAAGGAGGGGATATGCTTCCTAAAGTTGTTTGGATGCATTAGTTTCAATTTGATTACGATACTACCTAATGGCATCCAAGTTTAGGAATACCAATATGTGAAAAAGGATCCACAAGTTAAGTAGGCCTCCATGTATCATATCATGATGTTGTAACAATATCCCAAGTCATTGCCAACATTAACGATACAAGGTTACCAATGTTCCTTACTAAGTTACATCAAATTTTTAGGTGCACCAAATTTGGATAGGTATGGATTAGTTGATTCAGTCATCTCAAGATAGTTGTGTTAGGGTCTTTCATAGGCTAATATTGGCTAAGGACTTTTAGACGTGATATTAAAATTATTTTGGGAATTGAATTGGGTTTTGTAATATTTGCAAACCATAGATATGCAAAACATATGCATAGTTTTTGGAAAATGTTTTGTGATTGGGAGAGTTTCAATGGGTATAATCACAATAACACATACCATAGCAAATGTAATGCTTGCTTAGTTTTTTCATGTTTTAAAGTCATAATTTGATGTTGAAATGATAAGATTTGTATAAGTAGTTGTATTTTGAATGTATCGTGGAAACACGTAAATTAATTTTGAAATTAATCTAATGAGTAAGAAATTAGAAAAAACATTCATTGAACATTCTAACATTGTTTTTAAGTAGTAAAATGACTTGTAAATGGATTTGAATTTTTTTGAAAATTGATTATTTTGTCAAATTTTTAACATAAACCTTAATAAAATAGTATGATTTTTTTTTTTAATTTAGATTTTTTCGAAGATGATTATCCCAAGAATATTATTAAAATATTTCTCAAATAGTAATCACAAAAATAATCAAAAAGTAGGCAAATGTGCTTCATGTTATCTTATTTGCACCCCAACCAGTTTTTTTTATCAACATGGTAACAAATTCAAGCTTAAATTGGGAAGCTAATGTAAATTGGATGCTACAATAATCAGTGTGTGTGTCCATTGGTTCCATTGTATCTGGACTAACTTAACATCACCAAAGATGATTTAACAAAAATATCAACTTATCTCGAGGTTGCCCACTTGCTTGGTGAATAATATTGGATCTAAAACAACAACCATGCACAATATGTCATAATGACTAACCCTATTTAATAGTGGTCAATAAGGTTGGACTTCCACAAGTAGCCTTATCAACATTTTTAATTGTTTTATATTTTCATGCACTTCGAAATGGAGGCCTACGCATGGTTTATGACTCCATATCATTTAAATATATAATACCTTAATATAGATGAGAGGGAGCAAGCCATGGGCTTTTACACTAGCATCACATCCATGTCATGGGCACGAAAATGATCAAAACAATAGAAATTCCAAAGGACATGAACCAACCATGACAAAGGCAAAACTAATTTTAAGTTCAAACATGAAACACAAAAATCAAAGATCTAAAAATATGAAGAGTGCAACATAAATAATTCAATATTGTGAAAACATAAAAATAACAAAACATGGCTATGGTGCAAAATCATACCCAAACCTAGTGTTGAACACATTAAAAGTCACATGAATGGAACCAATTTTATTTGTATCTTACTCCAAGGGAAAAATCTCAAAATGGGTGAAAACATTGTCAAAGGAGTCAAGGGCACCAAGGACTACACATGATGTGTGTCATTTCTACATTGGTTCATAATTTAAAATAATATATTTTGGACACCTAGTTTAACATTGCATGTTAGATATAAATATGTTTTAACTACAAATTAATTTTACATCATATATATTATGCATTCATGTTTTCTATCACATGAATATGAATATTTTGTGTGTGAAGGCCACATTTTTAAATCCATAATTTTTAAGGTCAAAAACACATTTGAACCAAATAGGCTCAAATAAGTTATATAAACAATTTTCATTAGTTTAGATCTTTTTTCTTTTTTAATCACCAATGTTAAAATCCTTTTTAATTTTCAAACGAATTGGTGCACATTTGGTAGGAAAGAAGGATGTTTTGTAAAAAAAGAAGATTGTCCACTCTTAAGGTTTGAATGTTTTGAACATGCAAAAAAAAATTGATTTGTGTCAAGCTTTGAACATATAAACTTTGCAATTATATGAAAAATATTCCAAAAATAATTATGACAATCCAAACTATTATGATTTTTTTATGATCTTTCAAACATACAAAATTGTAGTTTTAAGGAGTGTCCACTCACTTGGGTGGCTCCTTTGACTGTGTTTTTACCCAAATATTAAAACTAATTCAAAATGTTTCAAAATATGTCAAATTAATTGAAAATATCTCAAAATATCTTCATAAACCTTCTTGGAAGCCTTCTTAATTAACTTATGGATGAACATCATCCATGCAAGTGTTGATGATGATGTTAACAATGATGTATTGTACATGATGTCTAGACGTTGATCGTGACAAGTCATGCCTTTTTTTTATAAAGCAGTCCATAAACATATTTTGGGGTAGGTCATGGATTTTAACTACCTCACATGGATTTTTAATTTATCATTGGTAGAACAAATACATTTTGCCCAATCACATCCACCCATTACACCCCATCCTTGTACCTTTGGTTGGAACACTATGAGCCAAGCCTGACTTGCCTTATATTTGCATTGGTGCAAGGGGGGCTGATGTTACAATAAATTGAATTTGTACATCCTTACTTGGAAATTATGGATCAAGAATGTCACAATGTTTTTTTTATATATCAAAAAGGACGTTAATGATGTGAGGGCACAAGGAAAATACACCAATTCCTCATATTTTACATATTAGTCATAAACCATGAATAATGGGAATAATTTGTCATCCTAGCCCAAAGTATAGGGAAACACAAAAATATGGGAATCGAATATTGATCCAATAATTAAAGAAGGTGAAATGTGTAAGGCACAATGATACTACATAATTACACTAAATGTTTTGCATTCAATTTGAAAAAAAAATGCCAATTGAAAGGATAACAAGTCCATATCACACTAGAAGATGAAAATCTAATTTTCATGCAACTTACAAGCTTAATGAGGTAAAGTTATGTGATTTTTTTAGTAGAATTATATGAATGTGAGTATACTTCAACAACACCAAGAAGGATAATTAGTCTAAACATTGTTAGAAACTAGTTGTATTAATAATGGTTTGACCCTTTGCTTTGAAAAAAAAACCTATAGAATTTAAAGATTCAAATGAAAGCATCTTACAATGACCCCCTTTGTGTAGTTGCATTGTACTTTTTTTTGGGTGGTCATTTTTGAACCTAAACCATGTCAAAACTACAAAAGATTTTCAAAATGTTTTTGCATATTATGGTAAAACATAACCCAGAAAAAAAAGTAGAAAAAAAAATCATTTTCTCTTTATATTATGGTGGCTTGGAGTATATTTGCATGAAAAAAGAGACATGTCATAGCGTATTCAAAAATGAAAATATATTCCAAGAATGATTGAAATGATTTTTAACATTTATAAAATTTATAGTTGTTATTTCACATGTTATTTCACATAATTTAAACCAAATTTGTGAACCATCTTTTTTTTGGATGATTTTCATGTCATAAATGAGGTTTTTAAATAATTATGTTCATAAGTATGTGGTAAATTGACATTTTCACAAACTCACAAATCGAATGTGACAAGTGTTTTGAGGTTTATAATTTTTTAAAATTTTTAATGAAATTAAATACTAGGGCAATTTGAAATGACAAAATGAGTTATGTTATATTATGTACATAGAAATATACCCATGGTTTTTTTTAACATTATTATATTTATTATTATTATTAAATAATAATAAATAACATTATTTTCATAAAAATTAAAAATTGAAAACCAAAACACTAAAATTAAAACTCAAAATCAAATGGACTACATTTTGTGGAATTCATACAAAAATATCTTTAATATTGGATGGAAAAGTGCCACAAAGGGGGTCACTATAATGTGCTTTCACCCAATCATGGATAAAGTGTTGGTAGATATTAGTTTTGCCAATGTTATATAGACGACATTGTCATTTTTAACCTAACTTTAGGGAATCACATGTAACATATAGAAAAAGTGTTTGATTAATTTACAAAATAGAACCTTAAGTTGCATCTTAACAAATGCTATTTTTTCTTAAACTAAGGTGGAATATTTACAACATGTCATGATTTATATTGTGTGAAATCAAAGTATATTTGTGGCAAAATAATAAATATAATGATGTATTAAAAATTACAAATGTAATCATAATATGTTCATTTAATAACCAAATCAAATCAAATTTCTCCCATCTATATAATATAATATGATTCAATCAATTTTGATCCAATTAAAATATTTTATTAAAAAAATCAAGAAAATTGTTAAAAGCTTGTTTTATAGACATCTTGGCCATAAGTGTTGGAAAACATGGAGTTTTTTGGGCAAATCACATATGCTTTTGTAGATAATAAGATTTCTAAATTGGCCCTTTTTTAAAATTCCATTTACAATGCACATTCAGAAGTTATATGAAGCTGGAAAATAAGTTATCATGATATGTAATTTGGATGCCATTGTATTGTTGCATACTTTGTGTAGATGTAACCACTACTTTTTATATATGGGTTGTTAGATTGATTGATGTTTTTTAACACAATTGGATGGCACTAACTTTTTGGAAATTCAAAAATCGATGACCCCACAAACCAAAAATGAAGTTTGTCAAGTAGCCAATAAGGAGATTGCAATGTGTCCATGCACAAAATTATTCTAGTTGTTGGATTTGATGTTAGGGAAAATGTGACAATATATATTAATTGTCAATTGTTTGTGGGTGTGCACATGGCTAATTATTTTTATGTAAATCGAATTGGGGATCCCCATGTGTCCAATTACGACTACAATTTTTTCAAGATAGATACCTATTTCAAGGCATGGTTCACATGACAATTTTTTTATGTAAAACAAATTAAGGATAACCACATGTCAATTAAATGGTTTTCATTAATGTTTTTGGCCTCCCACACACCCAAATTCTTCTAGAATTGTAAAATGGGCCAATATTTGTCAATAGAATGGGCTCCCACATACCCGACTATTTTTACGGTTAAATGAATCTTGAATCACCATGTGACCATTTGAAGATTAACTCCTTTAACTATTTTGGGTGCTCACATGGCCTTTTTTTGTTATAGCAAATGGACATGTTCCATTTGAAAACACATTCTTTTAAGTTATCGAAAGATTTAGAAGGAAAATACATGTGAAAATAGTACACATGCCATGAGTCTAAACATATACAACCATTAACAATTATTCTTCATTAACAATTTCATATTAAAAACATCCTTTTGCACCCACATTGTGAGCTTTCGGCTACAGTATCCATGACATTCAATTATAATGCAAGTTGTAACGATAATAACAATATTCAATTGAAGAAAAACAAAAAGTAATTCACAAGACACAATTTGAGATCTAAAGGGAAGAGTGTGGATTGTAAATTGAATGGATTATTCATCAATGAAGCTTGATTACATGCTAACATGTTGTAATATTTTAAGTAAAAAAAATCCTACCTAACTATGCACTAAAAACAATAGTCTATTGCTTACAAAGATAATATGTTAGTCACCATTGTTGTTACTACACGAATTAATATCACTATCATAATGGATTATTGATCAAACACCATCACTATGGATCATTGATCAATAACCATGATTCTTACCACCACCATCATTCTAGTAATCTATTTTAATATTTAGATAATCATAATTGATTTATTGCTTTTTCGACGATACCACTAAACGATTAATCCTTAGATGGTTGTAGTCTTAAAATTTCCATACACACCATGTGTTTTTTTCTAAAGACAACTTTGGTCAACATGTGTATAACCATTTTTATAGTTAGAACATATTCAAAATTGATCACTTTTGCACTTACCATTTCCTTAACATAATGATGTTGTATATCTATGTGTTTAGTCTTGGAATGATATATCAAATTTTGTATAAATGACAAACAACCTTGGTTGTCTAAAAATACGAGTGTGTTTTCTTTTTGTTTGAATCCCAATTCACCAAGATAATTACAAAACCAAATGGCTGGTGTAAATGTTTGTAATGTAGCCATGTCCTCTACTCCCATGGTGGAGAGAACGATTATGGGTTGCTTACATGAAGACCAACTTATTGCTCCATTATTTCAAAGGAAGACATAACTTTTAGTTAATTCCCTTGTTTGTAATCTCCACCCAATTTGCATCATAGTATCCCCAAGTGGCCATGTCATCTATGGCCTTGTATTGTGCAACCAATAGTCATTGGTTCCTTGTAAGTAATGTAGAATCCTCTTAATAGCTTGTTAATGATCCATTTTCAATCTATGCATGAACTAGCTCACTATGCCTACAACCATGGCTAGATCTAATATTGTGGCAATCATCACAAACACGAGTTTGCCCATAGCTTTTCGAAAGGGGATCTCTTGTATCATTTTATATTCTTCTTATGTCTGTCATTTGTTATGGTGGAAAACTTGACATTGACATCTAATGGCATGGAAATTGGTTTACAATCATGCATGCAAAAACATATCAGCGGTTCATGTATGTGCTTCAATGGTCCCAACTAGATGGTCTTCAACATATGATCCTTTTTCACTTTAATGCCCAAACAATACTCCATCTCCCCAAGATCTTTCATCTCAAACTCCTATGATAAAAGATCTTTCACTTTGTTCACTATCCATAATTCTTTGTTAATGATGAGTAAGTCATCAACATATAAGACTAAAATATGATCACCCTTTTGCTCTCTCTCAAAACATAGACGTTGTGATTTGGCTCATACCTACAAAATCCACATTTTGTAAGAATTTTGTTAATATGTCCATTCCAAACCCCTCACGTTTATTTAAGGCCATATATGGCCTTGTTCAATTTGCAAATCAGGTCTCCCTATCTAGTAACCTTGTACCTTTTAGGTTGGTTCATTTTATTTTTTTCATTTAGTTGTCCATTAAAAAAAGTTGATTTTACATCCATAAATGGTGTATTTCAAGGTTTTCAAACCCAAAATCATAGAAATGTACAGATAGAAATGAATTTTGCCGCAAGTGCAAACATTTCACCAAAATTAACACCATGAGTTTGGGTAAATCCTCTAGCCATTAGTCTAGCTTTGAACTTGTCTATCTCCTAGTTTGCCTTTCACTTTATCTGAAAAACCCATTTGGAGCTTATAAATTTTCTTCCTTTAGGAAGAGGTTAGAGTTCCCAAGTGTCGATATTCTTGAATGAATTGATTTCTTCATTCACTATTTTTTTCCATCTTTCACCATTTACTATGTTCATTGCTTCAACAAATGTAATTGGTTCACATGTAGCCACCATGCCAACAAAATGATCAATAATGTTTTTTTGGTGTTCCTTTGAGGCGTCTTAACCTTCATGATCTTACATTCTACTACTACAAGTTCTCCAAGGCTCTTTCATGTAGTGTGATATCAAAAGGCAAGACGACTTCAAATTCATAGACCTTGGGTGTAGTTGTGTCATGCTCCAAAATTATGTTGTCCTTTACATGTTCCAAATTGATCACCTCTAACAAGTTTGCATGATCAATCACTACATCATCATAAGGCTCCCATCCTTCTTCAAATTGTTTAGTTCGCACTGTTGATGAAAGTGCATGGTCCCTAATTTTTTATTCCTTCTCTTTTGTCTGCACAAAGGATTGATGCCCTCCATCATTGAATTTTTCATTGAAAATTACATTTTGGCTTATATTATTTTCCAATTTTTTGAATAATTAATTTGTAACCTTTGGACTCCAAACTATAGCCCACAAATACACATTTTGTGGATTTTGGCTCTAGCTTTGTCCTTGTTCAATTGGTTTGTAAGTGTAGGCTTCACATCCAAAAACCTCTCAATGCTTCACAAAAGGTTTTTTCCTACCATAGGCTTCTTTTGGAGTCATTTGATCCAAAGACTTATGAGGCACAATCAAGCCTTGAAGTATGTTGCTATGTTGATAGCTTCCACCCAAAACCTTATACTTAAGGCATGTTGTTTTTGTAGCATACATTGAATAGCTTCCACAATAGTTTTGTTCACCCATTCGGCCACACCATTTTGTTATGACGTGTATATTGTGGAAGTTTGATGTGAAATTCCATGAGCTTTAAAAAAATCTTGAAACTCACATGAACAATCTTCTTTTCCATTGCCAATTCTAAACACCTTCAACTTCTTCCTAGTTTGCATTTCAACAAAGTTTTTGGATTCACAAAATTTTGTGAAACATTCCTTCTTACTACACAAAAAACTCACAAAATTTTTTTTGGAAAAATCATCAATGAAAATAATGAAGTACCTTGCACCACTAAAAGATGGTATTTTGGCAAGCCCCCAAATGTTTAAGTGAATTAGTCCTAACACATCTGTAGCTCGAGGAATTCCATCTACTTGCCAAATGGCAAAGCCTTCACAAAACTTCATCTTCGATTTGGTTGCCTTGGGAAGTCCTTCCACAAGCTTGTGTTGAACTATGAGCTTCATGTTTCTATTGTTGAGATGGGCTAATTTATGGTGCCAAAGGTCAAGATTGTTCAACCCAAGATCACACACTAGTTGTGTAGTTTATGTGGAGACCAAGTTTTAAAATTCTACTTGTAAAGTTGGTTACATCACACACCTTCTATTATCACATTCTTGCCTTGGTTTTGATCACACATTGCGACCCTCCAAACTCAATTATATGACCCATGGACACCATTTGTTTTATGCTAAAAACATTATTGACCAGTTCAAGTGCATAAAATATGTTGTTGAAGTAAGTAGGTGTTGTTTTGTCTTTAAGCTTTGGAAATGTCACCACTTTCCTTCCACCAATTATTTCTTGAATTGTGTTGTTTCTAAGGTAGATCTTCATAGGTGGATTTTCCTCAAAATCCTTTGAACTATTCATGTTTGTGTGAAAGGTGCATTAATGTGTAACATGCATCGTTATGAGTAGAAATAGACAAGGTTGAAAGGAACACAACGACTTTTCCATAGTTAGCATTGTTCCCCCCTTTTTTGAGAAAGTTTATAGAAAAGACTGATGCCTTACGAGAGTGGGTGTGGCAACCTTTCTTTCTTTTGGCTTTTTGCCTATATATATGTGTATTCCTATAGGTGTGGAACCTCGTCATGGTCAAATTCAAAGTTCCAATGGGTCCTGTGATAGTAGCCCTTTTAACTCCAGATACCAATCTATAGTTCTTTCAACTCAATCAATAAGATATACAAAACCAAAAATAATATTATCTAAAGCGTGCATAAACATTTGAAGAGCTAATGAATGTTCCAAACAAGTGCTAGACCAGTTGACAACCTAAAGAATTCCATTGCAAAGTTATCAAAGGTGTTGCACATTTTCTCAATCAAAAACTCCTCCAGAAATTTCCACACTGAAAGCAGCTGACTTGCCTGACAAATAATTAATTGTTCCAGCTAAAAGATATACAGAACAAGCACCTGATTCAACAGACAATCTTCAGAACCAAGAGCATGGATTTCTTTGGCAAGTTTTCAAAACATAGTGATTTCAGAGTACTCTTCCTATTCTGATTCACTCTCATACCAAGCACACATATATTGATGACTCATTCGACTGCAATACAACCTTCGCCACATTTGGACCCATCGAAGGACTCAGATGGAAAATCTTTGGCTGAATGTATGTAAGCCAGGTTGCACAATTCCCTTCAAAACTTCCTGCAACACAGAACAAAAGGGCTAGCCAATGCTTCTCCCAGGCAATTTCCTCTTTGCTCACTAAAGCACTTCAACATTCCAACCAACAAGATTACCTATTTTCATTGCATGTAGGAAACCTGCAGAAATGAACAGAGCTCCCACCTGTTTGCTTGCTTTGAACTGACGAGTATACTCAACTATATCTCAACCCAGTCTAAAATGTAGGTTTTGATAGGGTTTAAATTGCCAATGGCAATGGTTTCCATCTCCAATGTGCCTGTATTTGTGATATAGCAATTCTTTCTTACAAAAATCAAAGAAAATTCATATCAAGGTTCTCCCAATAGAGGAGTCATCTACCATCAAAGCTCCCACATGACATTTTCATCAGTATAGGGAATTCCCCCATACTTATGATTTAATCTGACCTGAAAAGATTTGAGAGATGCAATAATAAGGATATGGAAAATTCAGATCTGGCATCATCACGCAAAGGAAGAAAAAGTGATGACCCCAAAAAGGATGAAAAACTGAGGAGAGGTTGTAACACTAGTGACAGTCACCCCCATGATAATTGACCTTCAACAGCAACATGTACAGTTGTGACTACCTACCATGAGATCCCTGCTAACTTCATCAGCTCATAGCAGTAGGCGGAGGTAGAGGGTCATACATGGACTCACATACTGAGTTCCTATCACAAGACTGGCAGTAATGAAAGGACTTGGTCATGATGCTGGCTATCTCAACAAAACATAAAAGAGAAGCAGAAGAGAGGACAAGAAGAAGAAAAAGGGAACACAACAGAAGAGCAAAAACCAAACAACAAAAGAGGAAAAGAAGAGAGAAACAACTTATTTAAGCACATGATCCTTTTTGGAAAAATCAGGATTTGAAAAGCTCCCCACTCAGGAGGACTAGAAGCCCTTGAAATCATCCGCATGGGGATTCCAAGGCAGAAATACCAAACACAAATCCTGGTTTGGTAAGCAAAGCTCTTGTTTGTTTCGAACCACACCTAGAAGAGTAACCTCTTCTCTTCAGAGGACTATTTTAGCTCCACATTTAAGATATAGAACTCATTTGAGCTACAAAGAAAACCAAAAAAATGATCATTGCCTACTCCGAATTTGGAAGAACTTGACTAACTGGAATCCAGGAGATGAATACAAGTCAAGTTCATACCTGCATATTCTGGCTGATAGTGTCAAACCTGCCAGTTTTTAAGCCCTTTGCATTCTAAGATGATGCAAAATTCAAAAATTGCGAGAGAAGCCATTAAAAATATGGTTAAGATTAAAGATTGATTTGCAGTATATGCCACCTCCAATAGAACCTTTGTCCCACATAATTGCAGGTGTGTATACACCCATAACTGAGTATCTATATGAATATTGAATGCCCTGTCTAAACAATTACTTGCAGAAAAATGAATCAATTATGAACTCTACTTTCCAAATAAGGTACTTCAACATACATAGGACCAAAACCTCCTGTTTGCGGGCTAACAAAATTGCAAACATTGCAGAGAAACCTTGAATTCTAAAAGAAAGATAGAACCTCTTTTAAGGAAGGATTGAACATGTTTTCTAACCTGAAAGTTTGAATGTAAGCTAGGTTTGATCATAAACAAGTGAGTGCTACCTTTCAAAGTTCTTCTTCAGCTTGTGTGTTCCTTCAGCTCCAGAGATTGGTCCTCAACTGCAGCATTCTCTGCTGTATGTGCAGGGTCAATATTTTTTGATGAGCTCTGAGAGCCTGTCAGACGAGCCAGAGCCACAAAAGACATCCCACCAAGCACATTGTTGAAGCCTCGAAGAACAAACACAGCTGATTTGAATGCTGCAGGATGCAGCCACCCTGCTAAAGAGAATTCAAGACCATTTAGTGTCTGGTATCTAATATTGCAGCTCAATCCCATGTGAAGAGCCCAGGTGGCAGCATTCAAGATTGTTGGGGGCGGCTTATTTTGGGGCACAAAATTTGGATCCAATTTCTTCCTTGAGGACAGCAAAATATTAGACAGTGCTGTCCCTACAAGACCTGCAGCAAAGCCAACAACTGCAAACTGCACTCCCTTGTAAACAAAAGTGCCAGTTCGGTCAAAAAAGGAGAATTTCCCAGGCTCAAACATGTGTCCAGCAGGACAGCTAGCAAAGATCCCTGGAAGATGGGCAGCAACAGATCCTGGCACTGTTGTTGGAGCCAGCAAATACATGAGAGTGAAGTTCAAGATTAATCCAACTACTACAGTAGAGAAGACAAGATCCAGCTCATTGAGACCAAAATTAGGTCTTGAGGCCATGTCTCCCAACACACAAGCTCCAACACCTATCAGCTCCTCCATCAACACCTTAAAAATGAACTGCGGGTCTGCTTTGACTCTTGCTTGCCAACCTCTCAAAAAAGCACCCAGTAAACCTCCAGCGTGAGATCCACCACTTTCATTCTCTGGTCTTCCCCAAGAATTGTCCCCAGATCCACCACCCCCACCTCCAGCCCCTCCTTTCATGCCTGCTCCGTTACCACCACCTTCTAGCACTAGACCTGCCTCGTAACTTGTCTCAGATCCTGAAGCTCGCAAGCTTGCAACATGCAGCAGTCTGGAAGATGTAGCAACCTTGGGTGCACCAGACTTCACAGGCCTCAAGGAGAGGGATATTTGGTGCTTGGACATGGATTCCGATTGAACCCTGGGCAGGAGAAACTCTGCCATAGATGACATTTGCATCATTGCAGATTGCTTTAACAATAATGCCATAGCTCCACCTTTAAAGCAACTCCAGCAAGGTGCTCAAGGACATACACCTGAAAAATACCTCAAGAAAACTTGCCCCCAAACCTACAAGATGGACAACCCAAGATACAAGTCAGAGCAAAAACCCATGGATTTGTATAACATGCAATCGCACACAGAATCCAGGACAACTTATCACTTTTGTGGTATTGGCCTTGGGATTTCCCTTCACAAGGTTGGTGTGTATCGAGACTTCGTGATCTAAGTCTGCTCTTCTTGGTTGACGTTCTCATGAGCTTGCATATATTCTACAAGAGATACAAAAACTTCTCTCATACACACACACAATCCACCGAAATTTTGTCACTTATTTCCAAACTGTAGTATTTATCCTCTTACACGTTCATCACACCCCCGATGCTCTCCAATTGACTAGGAACAACACGATATCATGCAGATTCTGCAACAATGTGAAACAAAAACCGTAGGCAAAACAGGTTCATATCATATCAATGCGCAGCGGAACAAAAAAAATGGACATAAATCAGACAATCACGACGACCTCTCTGAACCTTGTTCAAGACAATACATGGCTTCAAGCCCTAAAAAACAAATCGAAATTGAAATTTTCTTCGAAGTTAAAGAGTGCATCAGAAAAGCAAACAAGATCACGCGCTAAACTGATAGCCAAAGAAACAAAAGAAAAAAGAAAAAAGCTCACACAAATTGCTGGTTCACCTCTGTAAGTATTCCTGAAAGCTTCCGCTGGTTTGCCACAGAAAAGTCCTCCGAAAACCACACCACTAGGCCGTTAAAAAGCCTTCCGAAGGACACAACCATCAGCAGCAGCATGACCTCCGTGACATTGCAAAGTTCGGCAGATCAACAAGTTCTCACGAGAACTCCGCGCTCCCGCGAAATTTTCGATGCAAAAAAACAGAAATAGAAACCCTAGAAAAACAGTCCGCGTCCCCGTACACTGCATGAGAAAGAAACGAAACCCTATTCACACTAGTGTTCAGCCGTTTTTTTTTCGAACTTGTCAGGTGCCCGATTCACATTAGTGGGTTTCATTGTTTTGGATTGAGTTCTTATATGACTAGATATTTGCAATAACTCGTTGCCATGGGTCCTATTTGCAAAGGTTTTTTATTTTTTATTTTTTATTGTTTGCTTTCATTTTTGCTTTGGGTTGTGTGTACTCGTGCTCTCACTTGCCTTGTACTTTTGATGGGATGGGTTCCGTCTTTGATTTTTAATAACTAGTGTTATGGTGTGTCACGTCAATGACCCAATCTACTATAAAATAATGACCATTGTTGTTTACGACATGTAATGAGAAATTTAAATATATTTTTATTATATTACAATTTTCAATTTGACAAATCATCCTTGGTTACTTAGCACAAACTTCTTCTTTTCAATTTTATGATATTGAAAATTTGGATTAAAAAATATATATAGCAAAAAATTACAATAAAAAATTAAAATAAAATTTGCCTTACACTTTTCTTTGAAACAATCAAAAAAATTGTCAACATACTAATTATAATAGCAAAATCATAACATCACATGACATCTTAATGGTCTTTGCAATTACATAATAATTTGATTTTTATGATTGAATAGTTATAATTGTAATCGAAAAATATAGTAATCATTTTTTTGACCAATTAAAAAATCCATAATATATTGTTGTGATATGTATGGAAACAATCACAAACCTAAATGCAAACAAGCATTTTTCTACAAGTTGGCAGCCCACCAAAACAATGAAACCAAAATTTCCCTTAGCATAGATTGTTGCCAATCATAGAATAGCACAAAGCACAAAAATAGGGCAAGAAGGAACATGAAATGGGATAAAGATGATGACAAAGGAAAACACAAGGGCATTCAACTTTTTTAGATTGTATTAAAAGAATTATAATTCATGATATGAATGCACAAGAGACGGAAAAGAGATCCTAGAAATTAAATTTATAACAAATTAAACCTATTGTAATTTGGACAATGAAAGAACCTTGGTAATTTTTAGGCAATTTCTATAGGCAAATCAATATAAATTTAGTAACCATTAGTAATATCGTAACATTTAATGTTGATACCAACCCTAACGATTTGTAATGTATTGCACCACTAAATGATAAAAAATGGTGGTGGGAATTGAAAATACTACAATTAAAAATAAATCCAATTGTGTATTCACTTAGAAGGAATATGTGATTACTATTTTGGGTATAAGATTTTATTAAGAATGCCAAGGTAGTCAACCGTGAAGCAAATGTTCTCATCTTAATTTTAAATTAAATTAATCCCACAATTTGACCATTTATTTTAGAAATAAAAAACCATTTGTTGTCAAAAATGAATTCTAAAAACCATTGAAATTGAATTCCTTTGGTGTTTTCATTTGACATGGCCATGGAGAATGTCAAAGTTTTGAAATAGAGAATAAAAAATTAATTTCCTTGAAAATTTATGTATATTGACCACAACAATGAATTTTAATATTACAACAATACGATTTTTAATTAATAAATAATATCTTAACACCCAAAACATATTTAATTATTTAAATTTATAAGTAGTCAAATTTGTATGAGAACAAACCATTGAGAATAATAGTGGATGTATGGAATATAATTTTTAAAAAAATTAATAATAGTGTTTTTATTGTGTATCCCATTACTTTTGATATAATAACCAACATTCCAAATATATATAACTATTATGAAAGGGAATAATGTTTTATTAGAATAGTGGGCAACAAGGACATAACTAAATAACTTGAAAACAATGTAAGAAGGTAGTCACAATGGTAACAAAGCAACATGTCAACATAACAACCATTAGCAAACAACAGTTTTTCATTGAGCAAACATAGTGTACAAAATAAATTTTTAATAACTATTCACAAGCTTCAACACCCATACGATCAACATATGTTAATTTATTCATTCAATTGATTTTTAAACACTTTGGATATATGTGTTGTTTATGAAGTGTTTTTATTGAGTTGTTAAAGATATAAAATTAAAAAAAGACACATGAACCAATAGTCCATGAAGATGATCCATTAGAATGCTTAGAGGAAGAGCAACCAGTTTGCAAAACCTTACACTGAAAAATGAAGTTTATAAAATCAATGTCAAAAATTTTAAAATTTATATCAATTTATTTGATAGTTTGATTGTTTGATTTGGTTTTTATTATAAAAGCTTTCCTCTTATTTATTATTCGCATGTTGTTTGTCATTGTAGGAAAATTCAACTAATGATGAAGAAGGGGATCATAAGGGGAGGGTGTCTATGCCATAGAAGTGCACTAAGTGAAAAGGTTTGAAATTAACATAAAGGAAATAAGGTTTTGGAAATTAAGGTTTGCAATCTACTTTTTGGTCATTCAACAATGTAACATCTCATAAACCTCAAACCCTAAATTTGGCCACTCCAAAAACAGTTTGTGGGAAGGGGCTAAATTTTTTTTAATTTCAAAAGTAGTTTGGCTCCTCCCCACAACCATAAATGTTTTTGTGTTTTGGAAGAAACCAAATTTGACTTCTCCCAAAACACATTTATTTCAATTGTCTAGTTATTAGGTGTAGAGAATTGTGTTTTGATTATGTTTATGCATTGGTTTTGTTTGTGTTTTGAATGTGTATGTGTTTGTGAGTTTTGTTGTTGTTCTGAGCTTTTCCTTGCAAGAGGTAAGGCATGAGTTTTTTTTTTTTCCTTTTGAATTCTAATGTTATTGAATTTATCTTCTTCATGTCAAACTGTTTGGAACATAATGCAAGGTCTTTTGACCAAACTATTGAAGTTATCCAAAGTCAGACTAAATTTAACACATCCAAAATATTGGAAAAGTACAAGATTTTTCCAAAAAGGTAGGATGAACATACCATTGTGTTAGATGGTGTTGATGCCGATTGTTTGCCTATCTCTTAAGATCAATATTTTGAAATTGGAATAGGGTTACATGGAAGGGGACAATGTTTTCTACTTGTACCTTACAAATTGGAAAAAAGAAATAAATTAATTAATGAACATGAGCAAGTGTGGAATGTTTATTGGTGGGAGGAAAATGAAAGGTTTGAATTTTTTTTAATGGTGGATCTAAACCACCATAAACTCTCAAGGTGCATGTTTTTTGTTTGGGATGGAAATCAGAAGTACAAGGTGCATGTGGGGATGCCATACATTAAGTGCATCTGTGGTGAAGCTACATCTCAATACATATCCATGGATTCCATCATGTTGGATATGTCTAATGGCCTTGTGAAATTCTTCACTTGACCATGATGGACCTCAACAAGTAAGACATTCATCTTTTTCACTATTTTTTTTTTTTGTGTCATTTTTGTTTATTTGTTCATGTGATAATGCATCCTATTGCAGGGCAATTGAAATTGGATCACGTTAAGTTAAACCTTGTACATGAGTTTTTTTTGGTCCAAAATATCAATATCATACATTTTAAGTAATTTCATTCCTATCAATGTTTATAAAAAATGTGAAAGCACATTTCAAAAGACTTAGCACTCCTTCAAATTTTTTTTTTATAAATATATATGTAAAACATTCCATTCCCGCCATCTCCATGTGCAAGAATTTCCTTCAAATTGTTAATTTTTTTGTCCAATTTTTACAAAGGGAATTTTTTGTTGTAGTTGATATGGTTGTGAAGCTATATTATGAAAATGTTATGATCAAAACAAAACATTTGAAAAACAAGATGCAAATATTCATGGAGAAACCTATGGAACAAGATTAATAAAACCATTATTCCACATTTTGCAAGCATTTTTTTATATGTGATCCTTCTTTTTGACACAAGTTCCTATAAGAGATACATGTTCATTATGATATAAATTATGAGCATAAAATGTTCATGGAAAAATTGCAAATGTTAATCTATTGTTTCATGAACCACAAGCAAAAATTAGCATGGCTCAAACAATGGAATGAGTTTGGTTTGTCAAAGGAAGCTAAAAAGGTCCCAAAGCAGGGATTTTTGGAATCCCAATTTGACAAGTGGTTGCACAAGGCAACTTTCTAGCATTAAGTGACTAAGATGAAACTTGAATGATTATTTCAATCTTGCTTCAAGTTTAGGAATTAGGTTCCCAAGATTAAACATTTTTTTTAATAACTACAACTTAAGATGGATGCATTCAAGTTCGATGATGCAACAATTTTTGATTTAAACCTCTTAGTTTGAGATTTTTTGGGTTGATTTCCCTTGTAGATTGCATTTATGAATGGAGGCTTATTGTTTTCAAATCTATTACTTTAGGGAGTTCAAATCCAAGGATAGAATACAAAGGAACAAGTATTGAGAACAATAGGTTGGAGGAAAATAAGTTCTTGAAAGATTGTTTTATAAGTAAGTATTTCAATTTTCTAATGCATCTCCAACTTCTCGTTTTCAAAACCTTTTCATTCAACATCCTTCTCCAACATATCTAAAACTTCAAAACCAACTATCAATGTTGATAATAGGCAAGGAATTCAATTCCATCTAATTTGCATTTGGTGTTGAGAATATCCATGGAAGAATTCATATGAAACTTGGACCAATTGCTCAAGTTTTTGACTTTAAAAATTGTTTCATTTCTTTGTAAGTGTTTTTAACATATTTTTTTTCTAGCTTGTGTTTTTAAAAAGATTCCCAATCTTTTCAGATTTTGGTGAAACTCCAAGGTAAACATCCACATGTATTGCAAAGACATGTTCAATCCTTCATTTGGTTATGGCCGGTACGTGGGTTGTCCTCAAGATAGTATTCCAACTTTAAGGTTGTTATACACTAGAATAATGAACCTACAAGGTTCAATGAAAGAGTAATAACCTTCTGGGGGTCAAACATGGAGGTTGTAAAAAAAAACTTATCAAGTAAGAAGAAAGGCAAAAACAAGTGAAATGTGTCTACATAGTAGGTGGGGGATCATCCAAGCTCAACCTTTGTTGACATCCTAAGTAGTTCATTCTACCTAGGATGTTGATCCTAATGACATAGAAACAATCACATTTAGGAGAAGATTTAATTGGACTCTTATGTTTTTAAAAATTTTAGAGGCTAACACTCATAATCCAATCCCACCCTTTCAGCATACTTTGGTCATTTTTATTGTTAAAAGTATGATTGGAAAGCTTTTAAATGCCTTAAATGTTGAATGGCCTTTTGTGGTTTCCACTAGAATTGATGCATGATCCTAACTTGTTGGATATAAATTGATCATGGATTTCATCCACTAGGTGAATTGCATCCCCTTTGAATCTTTTGAATCCAAAATGATTTTTTTCTTCATGGTTTATTGATTCTAAATCCATGATGATTTTTGAATTCAAACATGTGTTCATGTTTTGTGTTCAAATGAATTCAAATAATAAGGTGATTTTGTTATTAGATATGTGTTTGGGAATCTTCCAATTCCCTTGGTCTTGAACCTTAATTCCAAGATTCTAGCTTGGAATTTAAAGGTGTTCAACTATGTTGATTTGGTTCTTTTTATCGGACATGTGTTGGGAATCTTCCAATTCCCTTGGTTTTGAACCTTTGTTCCAATATTCCAGTTTGGAATTCAAAGGTGCCAAGTTATGTTGACTCAATTTTTATTTTTTCCAATAATTTTCAATAGAAGATGAAACTATGTTGTTATTCCATTGATGATCTTTGAATGTTTAAAAAGGTTCGATCCTTTTTGGAAAATTATTCATTTGGTGTTTGAATGAAATAAGTTGTTAATTATCTACCCCTTTAAAGTAACAAATGACGCACCCCAAGCTCCTTGATAGACTCAAATGTGAGTTTGAAGTGAAAACAACGGAAGAACAAGGAGTTGGGACACATTCCTTGGCTCGCAACATTTTGGGGGTAGAAGGGCGTGTTAGAGCTCCGGGATGAGACTAAAAAGAATGACAAGCAACTAATCACTCACACAGACCTGCATTAAACCAAACAACAAATTGGTTAGTGCATAATTTGAACACTTTTGGTGCTAGGATGAATCACAGGCAAACTCGGATTCATAAGACTTACCACGGCTTGGACTTGGGGGCAGCCACCACCTTCCCCCTTATAGTATACTTTGTGCCTTTCCACAAGGCCCACATCCAAATGGCATTTTATCCCAGGACTCCCAAATGGGAGTCTTGAAATTCCCAAAGTTGGGACTCTTGCGACTTTGGGGCCCCATAACTTTTTGTTCAGATTTTCGATTGAGATAAGGTTTAAAGTAAAGTTGTAGCCCTTGTTGAGAGCTTTCAATGGTATGTCGCACGCTACCTGCACGTAAGAAAATTGGGTCAATCCCTGACTTTTAATGGTCGGGAATCAAACTGCCAATTTGACTCCCAGCCTTTCTTTTGGCCATAACTTGTATTTCAAATGTCCAAATGGGTCATGCAAGCCCATTTTAAACATCTACATTTCAATAATTTTTTAATGATATAAAAAAATCTTCAATCCAATGGGTTTTGACCCTGTCATTCGCCTTCTAAAAATTTAGGAGTTCATTGAAACTTCAACTCCCAAAATGGGAGTTCACTTGGGAGTGTGACGATTCATTCCCTCACATTCTTTTGAACTCCTGGGAACATGAAATGTGACCCTCGGGCTTCCCTTTTGGCTCGCAACCTCACAAGCCCTTGCCTTGGTCGCAAGCCCAAGGCTAAAGTTGCGATAGCAAAATGTTTTTCAATCAAAATAAGTTCCACCTCAAGTCTCAATCCTTTCAACATTGATCCCTTGTTATGTTGAATTTTTAACCAACCTTCACAATCTTTATAAATTCTCTTGAATAAGGTGATCGTTCTTGTGAAAAACCCCAATATGATTTCATTTTCCACCCTTCCAAAGATATTTTGATGAGGTGAATCAACATTTCCAATGAAGATGTCTTGTACAATTATATAAATAAAAATTCAATGACCGTGTCAAGAACTAATACGATGCCTTTTAAGGCAACCAAGGAATTTCATTTGGTCACATTTCAAGCTTTCATTGAAACCTACTCCAAGTCAAACTCCTTTTATTGTGGATTTATTTATATCCATTAATATCTACATTTTTTTTCCCTTTTTGCTTTTGTTTTAATAAAATTTGTTTTTTTTACTAATGTCTTTGTTGTAGGCAACATTATGAGGGCATGTCACAATCTTGATTACCACATTTTGGCTCTTGAAGGTGATAGTGGGGTCTTTAATGATGTGTTTAAGTTTTTTTGTGAACATGACATCTTCAAGGAGGATAACACTTTTGAACATAAGCAACCTTGATAAAGACTCCCTTGTTATGAAACAAGAAAAAATGTTTTGGATTATGAGTAAGTTTTTATTTTTGCAATTGCTTGGATTCAATTCTTTTTGTTTAACTTTCTAATGTTTTACTATTTTTTCTTTTTTCCATTGATAAAAATTTGTTTCCACTAAAACCAACGAAAAAATATTTTTTGCATGTAATTATTTCTTCTTTTACCCTTCTTTTAGCCCATTTTTGCCTCTATATGTCAAGGCTTAGGTGCAAGCAATGCATTCCATGGCTTCACCACTTTCATCTAATATTTCACTTAATATGACATTAGTGTTCTTCAATACATTGATCATAAAACTTTGCATTGAATTAAACATTTATATTTATTTTAGTTTTTTTAAAGAGCTTAGGGGTGGATCCTATGATTACAAGGTCCAGCTCTTGTTTGTGTATCTTTTATCATGTATCAATATTGTTGTGTTGAATTAGATTTCTAGCCTTGCTTTTGAGTTTCACTTCCTTTTCATAGTCCACATAGAAAATTATGGACATCGAAATAACGATGAAAGTAATTTGAATGTAATGCAAATTCAAATTCATGATATTCCTTAGAAAGAAATTATTGACCATGGGTACTTGTTCAACCATGTATTAGTTAGATGAACACCCACAATTTTTATATTTAATCTGGGAGTCACATGTTGAGTGGCCCATCTTTTATATCATGATAAAGGTGAAGTTCTACTAGCAAGTCTATAGGCATATTGCTAGAATTTAGCATACCTTTTGATAACTTGTTAGCAACAAAGTGGGAATACATCTTGTAACAAATAAAGGCACCTTCAACCTCTTGCCCAAAACTTGATAGATTAACCATTTTGTAGGATAGTATAAGAGGTCGAAGGTGCAAGTCATGATGAGTCTAAGTCATTGAACAAACTAGTAAAAAATGTGGGCACAATTCACTAACCTAAATCATTATGGGGCCTTCATAGTAAAAATAACTCTACCTAACCTTAAATCCTAATCCACCATAGGTGAACTGGGTCACTATGTAATAGACCTATTTCACCATATGGTTTATTGAATCTATTGTAGTAGAATTGGATCACTATGTAATGGACTAAATTCATTATGTAGTGTGTATAATCCACTCATAATTGAATTGGTGCTCTATGTTTTGGACCTAATTCGTTATATTTTCATGAAATTATTTGAATATTGTGTCTTTTTCATTAAATTGTATCACATATACAAAATTGCATCCATTTGCATAAATCAAGTGTGTTTTATGAATCCATTCCACAATTATGGACAATGACATAAATCATAACCTAACTTTCAAAAATCCATTTTGAATAAATTTTTTTTCATCTCTTCATTTCCTTTTTAATACGTCATTAATATGTTTCGTGCTATTAAAAAATGAGTTATTTTTTTTAAAAATCTCATGGTACCAAAGATATGTAAGGATATATAAAATCATACCCCCATTGAAAATTTCACTGTGACCCAAAAAAAAGAACATTTAGTATGCTAAATTTTTTTTCATTTTCCAAGGTTTTAAAGTTGAAGGATTCAAAAGCCTATTGGGATGACATATGGAAGGTTATTGGTTAGTCTTTTGGTTTTCATCAAATCAATGGAGGTTAAACATTAATTTTTTATAAAATATATCTATACAAGTCACATAATGATTCATTTGTCATGGATGTCAATGCCATGAAATTCATTCATTTGAATGTTCATACATAACTTATATTAAATTTGTAACTAACTTTTAATTTAGTTTCAGTTCACTTTTAATTAACTTTTAATCAAGTCTTAATTCATTTCTAGTTAATTTTTAGTTAACTTCTAGTTAAGTCCAAGTTAATTCCCAATTAACTTCAAATTAACTATTAATTAACTCCTTATAAAACTCTTAGTTAAGTCCTAGTTAACTTTAAGTTAACTTTCAATTAATTCATCTAGTCGACTCTTAGTTATAAAGGTTCTCAAAAAACTTCTTTACTTGATGCACACAAAAATCTCCATGGAAGCTTCATTTAGTTAGGTCCCCAAAGGGGTATAAATAGGAGTTATAAGGCCCCTCATTTCATTTAGTATGTTTAACATTAGTCTTAGGCATGATCTTGCATCATAGCCTTGTCATATTATTTTCATGTCCATATTTGTATATGTTAACATAATAAAAATTTGTTTTGATGTTGGTCTTACACATCTTGTGTTCTTGTTTTTTAATCACATAATTTGTCATGTTCCAAGGTTATTTGAAAGTTAAATTTAGACCTTCCTTTTAACCTTTGTTCTTGTGGTTTTTTGTGTCCTCAATAACACCTTTAGGTTTGCCACATGGTATTGGGAATAAATGAATTTGTTGATTCCCAAATTTGCAATGGAATAAACCCAAGGCCAGTATTTTAACACCTAAGAAAAAAATGAGGTTAAAAACTCTAAGATGGGACTATGACAAGTTTACAAGGGAGAATTCAAGGTGTGATCACCTCAAAAATTAAAAAAGAAAGTGGTTAATGCAAGTTGAACCCAAAATGTTGTCTGGATGAATCACAAGCAACAATTTTTTAAAGATTCACCATGACCTAGACTTGGGAAGGAATCATCATTTTGTTTCTTATAACATAATTCATTATGACCAACAACATGGGCTACATCAAAGTGATAAAAACTTTCGAGGTTTTTGGGAAAGAGTTTAAATTTTTTTCAAAAATTGTAACCTTTGAAAACATATTTTTTATGTTATAACACATGTTTAATTGGAATGTCATTTAACCTTTGTTTCATGGGTTTTAATGGTCAAAAGTCATTTGAATCCTAAATTTGATTTTGACTCTTAATTTACAACCCAAATGGAGATTACAAGTTCATTTTTGATATTTAAACTTCAAGACATTTACAATGGTATATTAAAGGCCCAATTTGGACATCAATTTTTATTTGCACTTTTGTTCTAAACATTCAAAACTTAAGAAGACTTCAACTTGTACTGTGAAAAAATCACTTGAAAATGTTAATATTCACTTTTGCACACTTGTGAGAATGTGTTTAAATCCCATGACATTCTTTTGACCCATTCCCTTCTTTGCCTTTATTTTGGTCACTAATTTAACTTTAGGATTATAACATGTAGGATTTTTTTTTGGTTTTCAACTGATTTCAAATTATGTTATTAATCAATATTTTGAATAACATATTTTTGGACCTTTGTTGATAATTGATCATTTTTTCAATATTGAATAGACATTGGTTAATATTCAAATATTGGATACTTATTAATTTTAATTATTCATCAATTCATATTTATGTCATTTGAAAAAAATAAAATTATTATATATACATATATATAATCACAATTTCAGGTTTCCTTGATATTATTACATTTTGCATTTTATGTTTGTGTAAAATAAAGCTCTAAGGTGTGGGCATTCCCAAAATAAGAGGCTTAATTTGAGGTCATAGCAAAATTTAATGACCATTATGGGCTTTAAACCCATCATAAAGCATGAAACAAATGTTATCATGAAACTAAACTTTTTTAGATCACAAGGCCTAAAAGAAAAAAAATCTTATGTCTATTCTTTAAGAGTGGGAGGGATTTTACAAAGCTAAATATCATAATACCTTGGCAATTTTAGCAACAATTATATTATGTTAAGAAATGAGATTAAAAAATTAGATTACAAAAATATTATTATTTTATTTTCAAAAATAAAAATTCATGAAAGATTTTTTTTAAATAACTTGTTTTTCAAAATGAAAAAAAATTCAAAGTAAATTAAACATTGAAATGTTGTACTTGTCATGGTATTATGGTAATTATAATTTCCCTTATTTCCTTTATCTATGTATAAATCATCTACTTACTTAGTAATTATTTATTTTCCTACCTATTTACCTATATATGAAACCTATTTTTTACAGAATTGGTTACCAAGGTGAAACCATATACTAAAGTTATTTGTAAAGTCAGGTGATTAGGGGCGAGAACAATCAGTTTTAGCATAATAGGGCATTGAATGTTTAACTAGGAATGAAATTTTACCAAAACGAAATAATTGGGACCCAAACTAGTTTTTTCACCAATTTTGGTGGTAAATTAAGTTTCATTTCCTCCTTCTTTTTCCTTGAACACCTTCATTATTGCTATATATATTTTTATTGCTCTTATCTATGGATTTTTTTTTTTTTTCCATTTCATGTTGTCAAATTGATTTATGTAAGTTTTTAGAATTTCGTGGTAGTAGTTTTCATGGTTACAACTTTCATCGTATGTTTTTTCAAGGTTACATTTGCCAACTTTTTTACACATACAAATATTATTTTTCTATATCACATGTGGCATTTTTCATGTTATAAATTCCATTTTTCATGATGAAATGTAACTACAAAATTTATAACTCATGAATTAAAGGAGGAAATAGTACCATTTGCACAAGCATAATCTTATGATTCTTGAATTCATGGTGTAAGTTTTCAAATTTTTATGGAAGTAATTTTCATGGTTACAATTTTCATGGTATGCTTTTTCAAGGTCACATGTGTAAGTTTTAATTTTTAACTGTTATAGGTATCATTTTTTTAACTTAAGGTGTTGTTTTTCACGATTATAAATTCTATTTTTCATAGGGACATGTTGCTATAAAATTTGTAATTCATGAGTCAAAGGAGGGATAATACCATTTGCATAAGTGTAATCTTATGGTTCTTCAATTCATGGTGTCAAATTTGGAATTTCTTAGTAGGAATTTTCATGGGTTTAGTTTTCATGGTATGGTTTTTTGAGGTCACATAAGTAAGTTTTCAATTTTCAATGGTTACAAGTTTTTTTTTTCATCATAACATGTGTAATGTTTTTAGGTGACATGTTATCATGAAATTTGCAACCCGCAAGGCAAATGATAACTAATACCATTTTCACAAGCATAGTATTATGGTTTTCAATTTATCATGCTAAATTTATTGACATAAGTTTTCAAACTTTCATGGGAAGAGTTTTCATGGTATAATTTTTTAAAATCACATGTGTAAGTTTTCAATTTTATTGGTTAAAATCATTTTTTCCATGTGGTTATAGGTTTCATTTTTCATGATAAGCAAGTGCAATCTTTCAAGGTGAGATATTCTTACAAAATTTTCAACCCATAAGGCAAACAAAGGAACATTACCATTTGCACAAGCATAATTATATTGTTGAATGTTTGTAATTCACAATCTCTAGGTAGTTGTGATCTAAACAAGTTTTCCATACTTTTAATTTTTTAAGAGCAATGATATGGGGTTGCCTATAACTGCCTTAAGAAAATGGTAGCCCCTACAAAATGGCAAATGTTTTGTTCGAACCAAAATTTCTCTACTTGAATTGGAAAAAAAAACCTTCATCCTTTGTGGTGTTTTTGCATTTTTGGAAACATAGGTGTTGGGAATTGAATTCCATTTTTTGGTCTATTTTTTGGAATTAGAATCCTTTATTGTCATATAAAAAACTTTGCTACAACATAATATTTAAAATTCCTATTTTAAGCTTAAAATTTTTTGGAAGGAAATTAAGGAATAAACAAATATTTGGAAAATCTTCATTTTGTTTCTTCCACAATTTAAATCTACACAAGAGTCAACTTTAAAATTGTACAAATTTATCATGGTTACAAGTTCCATTTTTCATCATTACATAACCCATTTTTCATGGTTATGGATCTTGTTTTTCATGGTTGCATGTATAATTCTTCATGACAATTTTACCATAAAATTTACAATTCACAAATCAACAAAGGAAATATTACTATGTACTAAGAATGAGATGGATAATTTTGTCTTGACTTATTGATGTAAATTGTAGGTATATATATATTTTGAAGATGTGAATATATGAAAACCATGAATATTTAATCTCAAAGAATGGATAGTATGTTTATGTTTGATGTATGTAAAACTATAGTATAGGTAGTTATTTTGAACAATTAATATTTATTTGCACAAGTACATCAAATAAACATCTCAAATGACCTAATAAAAAACATATATAATATTCATGTCAATGTAGATGGAATATAAAAGCTTACAATAAACCACATAAGTTATGGTTTTTTATAATAGTACTTGCAATACGAGGACCCAAAAAGTGATTTATGAATTTCATCAACAATTTTGACATTGTCACCTTAGAAGCATTGCGCCCTTCATCCAAGCATGTCTCGAAGTAGTCTTGGAATCCATATTGAGTATACCTATTTTATAAACCTATGTTGTGTGGCTATATTGTCTTTTGTATCTTCAAGTATGGGTGTATAACTTTTCCCTTAAAAAACTATTAGAGTATAGGTATATTGTCTATCATTTTTAAAAATGAAAGCAAGGTCCAAACTAAATTATTTTTAGGATCAAGTAGAGCCAAGTGACTCGTCCATCATATACATATTTTAGGGTAAATGGACCAAATAATATGTTTTAAAAAAATTCAAGAAAAAGAAAATTGGTATACTTATTTGGACTCAAATTTATACTTTTGTAAAAACATTATATTTTCTTTGAAATGGTTCAAATTTAAAATGCATAACATTGATTTGTATATGTACATAGTATTTGTAGAAACATAAATTCTGATGTGAATCATTAAAAAATTTATAATATTTACAACCAACTTGACAAGTGTTTAAAAAGCCATTTTTTTCGAATATGCTTGTGACTATATGCTTACTAGATACAAAGACCAAAGACCACAAAGTAATTTTGTAAGTACAATATCCAAATACTTTTGGATTATCAATTTAATCCTAAAGCTTCATCTATAGTTAGGGTTTAAGGTTCTAGGCATGGTTATGGTACATGGTATATAAAGTATATGTAGTCAATAGGTTATATAAGTATAGACCCTATGTACCCTAAGACCTACATACCTAGTCTCTAAAATATATTCATCCACAAATATAAATAAACCAAATACATGCAAAAAAAGTGTGAATTAATAGGCTTAAAGTACATAAAATTGAAAAAATAGGTTATGTTATATCAATTTAAATATGTTGTACATGGTTGATGGGTATTTGAGGGTAAAAAAAATACCCACACAACATCAACATACACCTCAAAATTTCCAAAAAACTAGGAACATGGGACTAATTTGATTAATTATACCGTGAAAATAAGCCTTGACAAGGGGCTTGACAATTACATTCAAAACCTAATAATGATAATTGCCAATTACAAGTTGAAATTTAAAAAAAGAATTGCAACTTCTAAGACCGCATTAAAAACAAGGAAACTAAGAACTTTTTTTAAATGTACTAATTTTAACTAATGGTAATATATTCTACAACAAATATTACCACCTATTTCTTGAAGGTACTACCACATAGAAAAACAATAAGAAACTTTGAAGAGATGCAAAAATAGAAAGAGGGTTGAGGCTATTTGCCATCTTCTTATCACCACTATGTCTAATCCATGGGACTACTATAAAGTGTAAGATGCCCCATTTAACCTATATCTCTTGAAACCCACTACTTTCATATATTCAAAGCATAATAAATGCACACAAAATACATCTCTAAAAATTCCAACACCATAGAAAGATGGGAGCATGTCCAAATTGTATCCTCCAAATCAATGATTTCTCTTTTGGCAAATTTTTGCAATGTGGTTATGAAACAAATTGGAAATTTTTGATTTTTTTAGTTTTTTTGTATAAATTCAGAAATTAATTCAAAATTTAAGAAATTGTGCCAAATTTTTGATAACACAAAATCGGCCCCCTCCCCCCCCCCCAAAAACAAACCCTTGCTCCAAATCCTATTTTATCGATGAATGAATAACTTATCACATAGTTTTTAAAAACCCTAGTTAAATCTAGGTATTGTCACCTCTTACATCATTGGAGGTAATAGGTAAACCTATTACCAAAAACTCTTAAAGTTACTAGGCCACTAAATTAACTAGAAAGTAAATTTTGCCTTGTAGCAAATTAAACTCTCGTTATGACCACCTAACACCACAAAATCTAGGCCAATCCATACCCTTTGCCCAATGAAGCCAAGTTGAGTTTAAAAAACATGTTTTCAACATCATCATACCAAGGTATTTCCAACTTTTTAAAACAAGTTGAAGTTTGTGAAAATATCTCTCGAGGCAAAGTTGGATCCCTAACTACTATGAAGTGTTCATAAGCAAAATATGGGCTATTAGTGATGAATGTATTCAAGTGATTTCACTCCCCATATGTCATTTTCGTAACTGCTTCATGAAATTGGTCCTACAACAGATCAAAAAATGTGAAATTACAAATGACTCAATTCAAATAATGTTTACAAGTGTCAAAAAATTGAAGCTTAACATGATCTAACACGAACTAATGTAAACGCATGTTACCATTTCAATTAAATGAACATTGCACACTAAAATGTTAAACTTGTAAACATGTTAGAACTATTAAATAGATAAGTTTTCCTATCCACAAGAATAAACAAAGAACTACCATTTAAATATTGTCATGTTATCAATTGGGCTTCAGCCATTTAACAACACCAAAATTATTATTGAAATTGTGTTTACATGTAGTTGCCTTGCCTATACAAAAGTGCATGGTGAAGAAAAAATCAAATTACTTATGTCATACCAATGAGTATTTTTCTAGTATAGAATGACAAAAACTAAACTTTCCTAACATATATAATAGCTTGGTGCAAGTACTAAAATAAATCATACAAAATAATGAACTTGATATTCAAGAACTTGATTTCTGTCGCAACCTCACTTTGAAGGAAGTGTGAGGTCGCCACTCACACTTTCGAAAATGGGATTTGGGAGTCCTCCGAGACTCTCGAAAACTCAAAACTTGATTACAGGGGTCAAAACACCTTGCATTGAGGTGTTCTTTATATTGTTGGAAAGGTCTTGAAGTTTAGATGTCCAAAATGGCCTTGCATGAGCCATTTGGACATTTACAACACAAATTATAGTCGAAAGAAAGGTCGGGAGTCAAACTCGTAATTTAACTCTCGACCATTAAAAGTCGGGAATCGACCCAATCCCGGTGTGTGCAGGTGGAGTGCAACACACCGTTGGAAGCTCTCAAGGAGAGCTACAAGTTTACTTTAGACTTCGTCCCGATCGGAGGTTGGAGTGAGAAGTTATGAATGCCCAAAGTCTCAAGAGTCAAAATCAGGACAATTTCGGGACTCCACTTTGGGAGTCCCGGAAAAAAATGCCATTCGGATGTAAATGCGACAGAAAGTCACAGAAAATACTATATGGGGGAAAGTGGTGGCTTCCCCCGAGTTTGAGCCGTGGTGAGTCAAGTGAGTATAGAGTTGCCCTGGTTTGTCCTAACACCAAAGGTGCTCCAAAATGTGATCTAATCAACTTGTTGGTTGGTTTGATGCAAGTTTGAGTGAGTGAATAACTTGTCCCTCTTCCTAGTCTAATCCCGAAGCTCTAGCACATCCCTCTACCCCTTTTAGTGCTGAAAGCTGGGAGTGTGCCCCGAGTCCTCCACAATTTCGCAACTTGAGTAAGTTAGTCCCGATTTAGGACTAACTAGGGACTTGGGGGTGCGTCAATTTCATAGTGATTGGACTACCTTGGTCTATCTTAACATTATCATCAACATTGAATCGAGATAATAACTATAAATAAATAAGATTAAAATGCAAATAAAAACCATAAAATGTACTTCTAGAGCTTTGTTCATGCCTTCAAAGTGTGACACCGTTAGGAATTGTTCTACTTCAACACCACTTTCAACACCAAATATTGGTGTCACCATGGATGGAATGATATCAATCATCTTTTAAACAAATTTTTTTCAACTATTTGATTAATTGAGTTTTGATTCTATTGCAACAATTAAAATTAATATGACATTTTCAATCTAAAGATTTCAACTAGTGAAATATGATGGAAAAATGATAATTAATGCATGTTATAAGATTCATGATTGAAATCAAACCTAAAGTGATGTCATGGGAAATCATAAACCTTCGAATAATGCATGATTAGCAACTACACAATCTTGAAAGAAGGTCATTGATATCATAATTCTCATTATTTCTTCAACTCCTTTTTTGAGATTGGTTGTGGAATCAAAAATCCAATAGGCATCTAGAGTGATGTTGCCCACTTGTCATCTTCCATAATGGAACTTTTAGCAAGTTGTTGAATCTCCACATCATTTGTATGGAGCTTGTTAATTTCTTGCCAAAGTGAGAACTTAAGGGTTTTAAAATTAGCCTCCCATATAGCAGAATCCTCTCCATGGTCAAGTGAAGGAATTTTTCCACATGCATGTGCAATTATTGATGTAATCATGCAATTTGGAACTTGAACCGCATGAAAACACAAGCTAAATAATAGGAATCCCATAAATTCAAACTTTGGTTTCTCCCATGATGACAATGTTGTTTTTGACTTCTAGTGTTGGGTGCATTTATCTTCACTAGTGACAAATATAACACCATACTCATGTTTTCATTCCATTGTGTTAGAATGATAGCAAAAACCAATTTTTTGTTGTTGGTGTGACAAGAAATCATACTACCAATTATCAAAAGTTTGCCCAAAACCCTTAAATCGTGCAAGTTATATAATTCTTGCATATACATTGCTCATAACAATAAGTATTTAGAGAAATCATCAATTTTTAATCACATTTAAGCAATGTAATTTGGAATGAATGTTATACATATTCCTGGGTTATCAAACATCTTATGGAAAACTTGTGTCAATATTCTTCTTGTGGGACCTCTAGCATCCACAACCCCTTTTTTTCTCCTTTTCACCAATATCAATAATCGATGTGTACTGCCAAATCGTTGATGACCACATCTCCTTTTTTTTTTCATGGACAAAAGGAATGCCCTCAAGGTATTTAACTCCTCACCAACCTTAACTTGGTAAAAACTCAATCAAAGTCCTGGTTTTTAAGATCAACCACTTCATAAATTGTGCAAAAAGATGTTGAATGAATATAACAACATAAAGTAACACTTTGAAAACTAAATTAATAAATTCTTGGTAATCTTTTGCATTGAAAATAAATGGTTAATTCCAAATAATATCATTGACATGTCTTCATTTAAAACCTTGTTATTGATGACAAGTTTTCTAGCCCCCAAATGTACCTTTGGAAAGAAAGAAAATGGAACATGTATTGATTCTCATATTTATTGAAGATGGCACCTTAGTCCATACAAAATTTTTCACGTCATAGTAATAACAACACAACATATATGAACTATGTGTTAGATGATTAGATGTTGCAATTTGTAAATGTGTTTAGGTATATTGGTCCAACATTTCAGTCACATGAAATAACTTATTTGATATAACAATTCATTAAATAATTTAATCACTCACTAATTGAATTCAAAACTTATTAAATATGGGGACATAATTAAAATATTAGAATGTTAACTAGCTTCTAATCTTGCATATAAAAACTCAATATTGATAGAACCTTGTAAATACTATAATTATGACATTATTTGTAGATTGTTTAACCATCAGACAATGTAGCCATTATTATTGATGGAAAATGAAAACTTAACATGCAAATGAAATGTAATGTCAAATTCAAGGAAAAAATAAACATTTATACAAATAGTACCTTTTTTTCAATATGAGGAAGAGATAGCAAAGCCTTGTAATAAGTAGGCACATAATTCACATGAAAATTGCAAAGCATATATACATTCTAGCAAAATTATTCCTTTTGAGTTGTTGCCAACAAAGATTTATACCCATGGTTTTCGAAATGGAAATGGTTCCAACATTGATCATTGTTTGTGTTAAAGATTTATGATTTCATTAGTATGGTTTGAAGCATTATAAGATGAAGCTTAATCTTTTCTTCTAATGCATTTCCGTGTTGGATGACTAAAAGATGGTAGATCCCAATTAGATGATGACTTGTTCAATGATTCACCATCGCATTGAGAAGAGAATGAAATATTGTTGTCAAATGAAGTGGAACTCAATATTTTAACAAATGTGAAACGTCGACTCAACTCTGGGGAAATTTTTTCACACATAGTAACAAATTTGGACATTGAACACAACAACTTGTCAAAGCTCTTTAAAAGGCATGGATGGCAAGGAGTTTACCATCACATACCTATCCTTGACCTAAAAAATATCATTTTTATAATTGTGTGTTTGCAAAGAGGTGTTTCCAATTAGGGCGATAAGAATTATTCAAACAACTCTTTAGCTGATTCCATTGACGATCCCAAGGTTAGTAGAGAGAGATGCCTTACATAAATTTCAATCATAAAATATGAGGTGTCAACATGTTGGTCGATTATATCGAAGGCAATTTTTTATTACAGAACATAACAACAAAAGGTGTCCCTATATGACAAATGATTTCCCTGGATTATGAATGAATTCACTAGTTATAATGAATGGGACCTATTGAAGAAATAATGAATTCATTAATGTAGTGAACACAAACTAGTGAATTGCACCCACATTTTTTAGTAGTGGAGCTAATGCACATGTGGCGCATGGATTATAATTGTAAAACACAACCTTATTCTCATGAGTGTTGCTTCATTTTTCAATCAAACTTTATTTATTTATTTTTTTTTACATTTTCATTTTCAATTAAAATATTCAAACACTTGAAATCCAATGATTAATTAAGGCTTAGGATTGTTAAGCACATGTTGCAATTTATCAAAATTTTTTTTTGGTACTTGACATCTTTAAAAAACTTTTCATACAAATGTATCAAATATTTATTTCCAACTCTTCAAATATAATGAAAAAAAATTGTTGTTAGATGTTGATTAATTTCCTTCTCTATAAATCAATAAATACTCAATAAATTATGTTTGGAGATATATTTTGCTTAGTGATTTTACTTATGATTTATAAACTTAAGATTCAAATAAGATTCAAATTGATCCATACTTGCAATTGCTTAAACACATTGTGAAATAATTTATTATTAGTATTACTAAGATCTAGGATAAGATTTTTATGTGTATCAAGGCATGTTTTCTTTAATTTTGCAAGTACAACAAACATTTGGATGTGCATGTTGATTATTGTACTTTGTTTTAAAAGTCAATACTTTCAACAAACCATTTTTGTTTATGGTTTAGCAAGAAATTATGCTTGGGGTCTATTCAATTGAAATAACCTTTATTTCATTTTGCTTGGCAACATATGATAAATTCACCCCATGGCACATTTGCTTGCATGGGGGCATTGATGGGGGGTCACATTTCTTGCTATGGGTTGTTGTTTTTGTTAACAAAAGGAAAGAAATAATTTTTGCTAGGTATTCAACAATAATATTGATTCAAGTTCAAGAATCATTTTTGGGGTCATCACATTGTAATCATTATTATAGAATGCAAAAGATTTACGTGGTTTATTATAAGGTTTTATTCATCTATATTGACATGAATATTATGTACACTTCTTGTTAAGGCCTTTTGGAATACATTCATTTGATGTATTGCATGCAAATCATTGTTACTTAGGTTCAAACAACTATACTATATAACTATACATTCCTAAAACACAAACACAAAATTGTAACCCATTCTTTGAAATAAAATACTCATGATTATCACACATTCACATCTTCCGCTGTTGAATTTGAAGCTTCAACTGTTTTCTTTAAAAACACATATGTATCCAAAAGCCTAAAAGAAACACAAAGCATGAAAGTGTTTTTTCCAATTCAAGTAAAGACCTTGTGGTTCAAGAAAATAATTTATTGTGTGGTATTTTGTCAAATTTTGAAAGGACAACTACAAAGTGCCCGAAGTGATTGCCAACAAATCTTTTTTTAAAGGTAGTGCAAAGCTACTTGAACAACTCCCCTATATAGTGGATTGTAAACACTCAACCATGAGAGTAGGCTTGTGCAAATGGTATTGTTATATGTGATTTGCCTTGTGTGTTGCAAATTTCATGGTAACATGTCACCTTGAAAATTTTCATATGTAACCATGAAATGCAAAACCTGTAACTATGAAAAAAAAACTTGTAACCATTAAAAATTAAAAACTTGCTTATGTGACTTCGAAAGCCCATATTATGAAATTTGTAACGATGAAAATTCATACCATGAAAATTTACATCAATAAATTGAACACCATGTTTGAAAACCATGAAATTATGCTTGTGCAAATTGTACTATGGGTTGCACTTGTGGGTTGCAAATTTTGTGGTATCATGTCACCATGAAAAAAAGACCTTTAACCAAGAAAAATGGTATTTGCAACCATTGAAAACTGAATTCTTCTACATGTGACCTCAAAATCACATACCATGAAAATTTGAACCATGAAAACTACTACCATGAAACTTTGAAAATTTACATCATGAAGTGGACACCACGAGATTATACTTGTGCAAATGGTGTTATTCCCTCTTTTTGACTTGTGCAATACACATTTTGTGATAACATGTCACCATTAAATATTACAGTTGTAATCATGAAAAATGGCACCTGAGATCTAAAAAAGTGATTCCTGTAACCATAAAAAAATTCAAAACTTGCACATGTAATCTTGAAAAAAAATACCATGAAAACTACTACCATGAAATCCTAAAAATTAACACAAATAATTTGAGACCATGAGATGAGCAAAAAGTATTCCATACCTACCTGTACACTTACTATAGTTACTCTCAAACCTTGTGCATTAAATGCTGAGTTTCAGCATTTCATACTGAGATTTAATAAAATTACCTTACTATGCGGATACCACTCAAAGAGGGGATAGGGGGTGAAAGAGAAGGTGACTTTATGCATAACTTTACTAACTCAGTTGTGGTTCATCCACAACTGAGTAATAACAGGCATCCAATGGTGGGTGCTGGTTCAAAATCTAATAACTAGCTGCCAGACCAACAGTGGTACCAAGAAGTTCGTCCTTGGCAACCAAGAAAACTAACACTAAACACCTGATGAAACTCTATTACAAGAAAATATAAATGAAAAGAGGATGAAAGCTTTGCAGATTCTGTTGATGAAAAAAAGGAAGGAACCTGGAAAACCCATTTTGCTTGAATTAAAAGCAAGAAGTTTCTTCTTCTTTCCAAGAGCTATGGATGAGATACAGACAGACAGAAAAAAGAAGTTAAAATTAGCAACCTGCTGGTCATGGGAGATGGATGACCAGCCTTTTTTTTAAGCTGGCAATAAATACATAGCCAAAATGATACATTAAAACTTAAAAGTACTAAAATCAAGTGTTTTTTGAGATTTTCAACAGCCAGAATTCAACCAAAATTTAAGAAAAACCATTAAACTTTTATACATGGTTTAAAGTATGTACCAAAAACACAGAAATATAGATTTAACAAATCTTATTTTTTAGTTTAACTTGTAACCAAATATGGCTAAATCTTCTTATGGATGATCACCATTTTGGCAACATCACAAAAATTGACCAGAAAAAAACACGGGTGATGACTCATGAGAATCAGGACTCAGGTGTGAGGCTTATGCTGATGAGTCATGCTCCTCATCATGTGTGACAATAGCCACCATAATGGGGAAGAAAATAGTACCTCGTGGCGTGCTTTGTGGATAAGTGGAAACATTTGGTTCTTTGCTGAGAGTGTCAGCCCTATCCAAAGTTTCGGTTATACACTCACCCACATCATCTTTCCAAAAACAACAACTAGGTTTTGGTTGCTTTTGGAGATCAGGAAAAAAGTCATTAGCCAAAACAATCACGTGTTTAGTACAGTTGCAAGCACAGTTTGCAGCAGATGGGAAGAACATCTTTGAGAGTGAAACCACATCTTTGAGAATGGGCATTTTCTTTTAGAGCGAAATCGGTTTTTGTGGGTTTTGTAACAAACAGGAAGATCGAGAGAGAGAGAGAACATTGTGTTTTTTCCCTTTTATTCTGCCTTTTTTCTTCCACCTCCAAGCTTTGTCTCCTTTCCCTCACCCCCCCTACAATCAGATTCCTTCCAAGAAGAATAATAAAAACACCAAGAAGGTTCATAATCAGATTCATGCAGAAGAAGAGGTTTCTTCGTCAACAGTCTCACATTTGATTGAGAGATCAGAATTGGGTTCGCTGACATTCTTTCAAGCTTTGTGCGTGTGTCTCTCTCTTGTAAGGGTTTTCAATCTTTTTCTTTGAATCTTTTTTGTGCTGTAATGTTGTTTTCTTTTACATGTAGAGGTTTTGGGTACAACCCATTTCCATTGCACATTCTACTAGTGTCCACTGCACATTGACTCATTTTAGGTTTTTTCAGATTGCAGTCTCATGAACGTCGTCCCATTTTCTTACTGTTTTCTTCTTTCTTTCGTGCTCTTGCGTCGTTCTTTTTCCTTCTCTAGAACTGCATCATTGAAGTTACCTTCTCTGCCAAGTATGATGTGTTACGTCACTAACATTCTTTCATGGTTCACAGAGAAGTTTTCTGTTATTTCTCCTACTCTGAGTTCTTGGGTATTCCTGGTATGTATGGTGTTTGTACGTGTTGGGCTTCTTACACAACTTACTATGTATCTGCAGTAATGGGTTTTGTGAACACCAATGCATTTCTCTTCTTTATTCCTCCACAAAGTAATTAGGGTTCTGTTTCTATTCACCAGAACATGCTGTGCACCTTTTGTGATTTACTGAAACTGCTCTAAAAACTCCCATTTTCCTATTCCAAAACACAAACATGGATTGTCAACTTTTTTGTTCACAAGTCCATTGCAGTGTTATTGTGCTTGTGAACCTATTCCATGCTTTGTTCACCAAGTATGTGAAGTGTCAATGCTGCAGCTGCATTGTTCACAAGATCTGAGCAAACACACTTTTCAGGCTTAAATATATCTGAGGAAATCTGTTAAGCAAATTAGATTGAGGAAACCATGAAGCATAGTTGTTTGGAGTAATGTGTCCCTATCCAACAATGGATCTAATATGATGTTCATGTCATTAGTGTTGTCTATTCTGAATCTTACTACTTGTGGTCTGTGAAATGCATAAGATTTCTTCATATCTTGCAGCTATTGTGACCACATTTGGCAGGTGATAACTCAATGAACTAGCATTAGAACTTGCATATTTGCATGTATTGTCTGATCAAGTGTCCAGGCAATACAAATAGCTCAGCTTGAAGTTTGGTACAAAGGTTTGAAACTATGTCTTTGAGATCTCTTCCTCTGACGTCAATTGCAGCTCAGTGTTCACAGAGTGTCTGAGATTGTCTATGGGTATTCAGTAGGTTACTAACTAGTACAATGCAGTGGATTGTGCCCAGCTAGCAATGTAGATTTAGGGTTGGAATTTCAACCAACCCACAAAAATTCTGGGTACACAAGCTTTGGGAAAGAAGAGAGGTAGTTTCTGTCAATTGAAGGTTTCCTATGGTAGGGAAATCAGTGACATCCAAAAGGCTGCCACTGAGGTTCTTCAACTAATATTGTACAGGGGGTATTGCGTGGATTTCAGGAATGGTCGCTGTTTCCTTCTTCAAAGAAACTGGTTGTGGAAGCATCAGCACATAAACATGGCAGAAATGGCAGGCTTTTTAACAGATGAGCAAAGGAAGACAATGAGCACAGTTTTTCAAGGTCGGAGTCCATTTACAGAGGCAGCAACTCTTGCGAAGCCTGTGGCAAATCACATCCACAAATCTAATGGGAGCTCTGGGGAGACAAAAGGTTTGTCTGTGGGTCATGGGTTGGAACCCAAGCGAGAGAGGAGGTCGCATTCTGGGAAAAATGGTCGCCCCAAGAAAGGTGCGTAACAGCTATGTTGCACCAACCATTAGAAATAACGCACCCCATGCATGTTCTGGTGATGGATTGGGACTGTTGGAAGGTTGTTCTTAATGGTGGACTTGGCTACACCAACATATCCAGGGATGCACAACCCTCTCATGGCCACTTGCAAATCCATTGCATGGCAACTATAACCAGCACCAATTTTAGTTTTGGCAACTGGTGCTTCCATAAGGCTGGCACCAGTCATAGTTATGTAGAAGCCTTTGTAGTCATACGAACTAAAACTTATCAAGAACCAAGCAAACTTTTTGTCATTTCAGCAGAACACTCTCTGGAACTTTTGGAATCATATTTTAGTCTTAGTTGTTTGTTTATGCAGCAGCATACTCTAGAGCCAGGTTCCTGTAGCCAGTTGCCGTTCACCATGCATTCTGCCTCTACCAAGCAATTTGTTAAGCACTGAGTATTTGGTGGAACATAGTTACAACTTTTGGCTGGAAATTCCATGCTTGCAAGATCTTCTTTGTGATGAACTTGCGAGATCTAGTGCTGGTGGTTCTTTGTTGGAAGTTTGACAGAACAGGAAGTTTTGCTTGTTTGTAGCTGGCAGCGGAGGCAAGGGCACATGGGGTGCTCTTCTGGATCACAACCAAAAAATTTATGTAGATCGTAACGACCCAAATTATGACAGTGAGGAGGTGTGTATCACATTGATAAGGAAATTGCATTCAAATTGGGTTAAGTCATGTGTATTTTAGCACCTAGGTGTAAGGGAATTGCTTTGGCAAGTCCATACAGGTTTGTAAGTAGGTCCACTGGACTCTCTCTCCATTCCAGTTGTTCAAGAGCAAAACTATTGTGAGTTGCTGACAAAATGCTTCTGTCCCTTTATACAGGAGCCATACAAGCTTGTGGCAGCACCATTGGCACAATCACTTGAAGAATACAAGGAGAAAATTCAAAGCCTAGTAGAGGAGTACTTTTCAACGGGTGATGTGAGTGGAACGGCAATGGATCTACAGAATCTTGGGTCTCCTCAATACCACCACTATTTCGTGAAGAAACTCATTTCAATTGCACTTGACCGACATGATCGTGAGAAAGAAATGTCAGCAATTCTCCTTTCTGCATTGTATGCAGATGTGGTTCAACCTGACCAGCTTGCAAAAGGATTTTCAAAACTCTTGGAATCTGTTGATGACTTGGCACTTGACATCCCTGATGCAGTCGATATCCTAGCAGTATTTTTGGCCCGAGCTGTGGTTGATGATATCCTCTCCCCTGCGTTCCTTTACAAGTCATTAAATGTCTTACCTGAAGGGTCTCAGGGGATTGCTGTGATTCATCGAGCTGAAAGAACCTACCTTGCAGCACCACACCACGCAGAATTAGTGGAGCGAAAGTGGGGAGGAAGCACTCAAATCACAGTTGCGGAAGTTCAGGCAAAGGTTGTAGCCCTGTTGAAGGAGTATGTGGATAGTGGTGACAAAGCAGAAGCCTGTCGTTGCATTCGGGAATTGAATATGCCATTTTTCCATCATGAGGTTGTCAAGAGGGCGCTAATTTTGGCTATGGAGCAAATAACTGCAGAAGTGAAAATCTGGGAGTTGCTTCAAGAGTGCTCTGAGGAGGGTCTCATTACATCAAGCCAAATGGCAAAAGGCTTCTCACGCCTCTTAGAACAAGCTGATGACCTCACTCTCGACATTCCACATGCAAAAGATATGCTAGAATCACTCACTATCCGGTAATTCCTTTAGCCCGACACCAGAATGCTGTCATGCAGAACATTCCCCTTTGTTGATAATGCATATTGTATGAATCGGTACATTCTCCAGGTTCTGGGGGGTCCACAAAATGCCCAAATTGACAATCTCTCAAATCTCGAGTTTCACGCTCTTTAATGCTGGATGGTGCAAGCTTTCTTTCAATACATTTCAGATGATCTAGGTACATCCTTGCAGTGAGGTATGAATACAACATTTTTCTTACTCTGTCATTTCAACTCTCTTCCATCTGGAAATCTGCAATCCAAAACACTAACCTGTCGAATATTGTTGCAGGGCAAAGAAGGAGGGTTGGGTGAGCACCCCCTATACCCGAGCTTTATCATTGACTCCTGAGGTTGTAGGGCACGCACAGGAGACACGCACACTTAAGCAAAAGGCGAGGACCATCATCCAAGAATTTTTTCTATCTGGTGATATTGGTGAGGTAGTTAGGAGCCTTCAGGATCTCGGCGCTCCTGATTTCCTTGCCACATTTCTTAAGATTCTTGTCACTCTTGCAATGGACAGGTATGTAGCCAGATCTTTGTACATTTATAAAACAATGAAGCTCATTTCAACCCTCTGCTCATGTGCATCTTTCCTTCATGTGAAACTGAGCATTCAAGGAAGTAGAAAGTAGATCCTTGGGTAGTTGAAGTTCTTGACTTCTGTTTCATTTTATCCCCAACAGGAAGAACCGTGAGAAGGAAATGACATCAGTTTTGATCTCAGCACTGTATGCTGAAGTGATCCCAGTTGAAGACATAGCCAAAGCATTCACACTGCTGCTTTATTCAGTTGAAGACACTGCCCTTGATATCCCAGATGCAGCAAATGAACTAGCAAAGTTTTTAGCTCGAGCTGTGGTGGATGACATTCTTGCGCCATTCTATCTGGATGGAATAAATGAGCAATTAGAACAGGGTTCAATGGGGCGTGAGATTGTGCACATGGTGCAATCAGCTCTCTCAGCTCGACATGCCAGTGAGCGTATTTTGCGGTGCTGGGGCTCCAGTGGAACTGGTCAAGCAGTGGAGGATGCCAAAGAAAACATCCAGCTTCTTCTGGAGGAGTACTATGCAGGCGGTGAATTGGCAGAGGCATGTCAGTGTATCCGAGACCTTGATATGCCGTTTTTTCATCATGAGATAGTCAAGAAAGCTCTCATAATGGCAATGGAAAAGCAGAACAACCACATTCTCTCTCTCCTCGCAGAATGTGCTAAGGAGGGATTGATCACCACAAGCCAGATGGTAAAGGGCTTCACACGTGTAATAGACAGTCTAGATGATCTGAGTCTTGATATTCCGGATGCTCCGAACAAGATGAATATGTATGTGGAGGAGGCCAAAGCAGCAGGCTGGCTCAGCCCCTCCTTCAGTATGTCAGCAATCTCCAACAATGGGACACAGGGACGCAAATCTCCTTGACATTTCTTTCTCCCCATGAGTTCTATCATCTTCTGTTCTCAAGAGAAACGGGAAAACATGAATTTCAACCTCATTAGCTGCAGCTTGAATTGACACCATAATTCAGCAAATGTGTGACATGTTTCTGTTGCTGCTGGACAAGAAAGGTCTGCTGTGATGATTTGTGTGATAGTTGCTCAACTGACATGTATGTGTGAAAGTTGGCAGCAAGGCATAGTCTTTTTCCTCTCCGCAGATTCTTGCAAGCTCTGAACCAGCAAGCTTTTTGTTCCTCAACTGGGGTTGAAACAATGAACACTCCAAGAGTGCAGCAATCTTTTGCAGAAAATGTGTGTTTGGAAACTCTGTTCTTCCTGAACAAATGCAGAGATGCTTCTCCCATGGCATTATTGCATTGCAATCATGTATCTATCTCATGATAAAAAACAAGTTGATTCCTCTTTTTTATTTCCTCATGGGCTGTGTGAATTATTCTGCTTGCAGAAAACTAGGAAGTGTTGATGATATTTCTATAACGTGCACCTCCTGTTAGTTGCTTTTTCTTCTAGTCCTATAAGCATGAAGTTATTGGATTGGATACAAGAGCAAGCCACTCAAAGCCTCCTCTTCACCCCCCAGTTCATATGCACTCTCTGATGATGAAAGAGAAAGCACCCCAGGTGCTTCAGAACAGCTCAAACTCCTTGTGTACGCCTTTCTGGCAAAGCAGACATGTTGTAGAGCCTTTCTTGTCACTTGGTGCAGATAAGACATGTATTCTACGAACAACTGTCCACTCGTCAAATCCTAATCAAATAAGATACAAGGCAACAGTCTGAAGGTCTGTACATTCCTCACAAATTCACAAATAGATTTAGAAGCCCAATTGCCAAGGTGATCATGAAGCTCATGTCTTATGTAAGGTATGACAAAGGAGAATTCATGCAAATCTGTTTTTGGATTCATTCAAAACCTGTTTTGTATATCACTGACAGGGTTCCATGTTTTCTGCTGCTTCTCCAAACCCCGAGAAGATTGTTGACAATGAACATGGGTGCTCCTCAATTGCTCTCACAAATGCAAGTAAAAACACTAAATTGGAAACAAACGGTGGTTAGTATGGTGCAGCCCAAGTGGATCCTTTAAAATGTTTTGAATTATGAGTCACAGGGTTCCATGATTTCTGCTGCTTCTCCAAACTCCGAGAAGAGTGCGAGTGCTTACAAGGAACATCCGCGCTCCTCAATTGCTCTCTTGTATGAGAATAAACACAATAGATTGGAACCACATGGTGGTTAGCATGATGAAGCTCAAGATGATTATACGGGAAATGTTCCTATAGTGGACTCCACGTGACGCTAGAATGTAGGGATACCAAACTTTGGCCTGTTTCTGGGTGCATCACAATGTCTCTACTAGTAAATGTCGCTGCTACACTGTGGGCAATGTGAAGAAAAACCAGTGAGCGTCGGCGGGAATCGCTCTATTTTCTGAGGACTCGCTCCCTCAGTACCGGAAGACAATGAGAAAAGACAGTAGTGGCATTTCAGGCGACCAGGTCTCGTAACTGCCAAACAGTCCCCGTGTTCCCTTTTCTTGTTGTTGTTGTTGTTGCTGCGGATGAGACGTCGCAGCATGCATTTGACACAAGAAGAAAAAGTTCCTCGAATGCAAGGTGGGAGCTTTAGAAGAAGAATGCGATTGCCCGCAATAACGATCCATGCAGAGCAAGCAAAGGAGATGTCGCAGCATTCTTTTGACACAAGAAGAAAAGGTTCCTGGAATGCAAGGTGGGAGCTTTAGAAGAAGGATGTGATTGCGACAATAATGATCCATGCAGAGCAAGCAAATGAAATGTCTCTGCATTCTTTCGACACAGGAACAAAAAGTTCCTGGAATGTGAGGCGGGAGTTTAGAAGAAGGATGTGATTGCGACAAGAATGATCCATGCAGAGCAAGCAAGCAGCAAGGCGGGGATGTGAGGGCAGAGCGGCAACAACAGCAGCAGAATAATGAAAGAGCAAAGGGTGCGATTATCTGCGACGCGGTGCACCTCGAGCAGTGATGGAGGAGTGGATCGGAGAGAACGCGTCCAAGTCGTCGTTCGCTGCAGGCCATTGCTGGAAAAGGAGATCGCAGACGGCAGAAAGTCTTGCGTCGAGGTGGATCCGATCAACAACAGTGTCCAAGTGTGCAATCCCAAGCAAGCAGATGCGCAACCGAAAGTTTTCACCTTCGATCGTACCTATGACAGCTCCAGTACGCAACGCCAGCTCTACGACGATGTCGCTCACCACATCGTGCACAGTGTCATGTGTGGCTACAATGGGACTGTCTTGGCTTATGGCCAGACTGCGTCAGGCAAAACATTCACCATGGATGGCGCTGATGATCCCCCTGGTACTTACATTCTGCTAACATCGCTTGCTGTCCTTTGTAAATTTCGCTTCTCAAACCTGCACTTCTCTCAAAAGCTTTGTGCAAAGATTTAGCAAGTTCATGTCTATGCAAAAAATGCAACAAATGTCAACGTGTCTGCAATGTGCTAGACATCATAGCAATCTCCTATACCATTGAAGCACAATGAATCTTAATGGAGAAGTTGCCATAGTGTTTGACAGAGCAGGAGCTGGAGTGAAGATTTAGGGTGGGAGAATCTGTAAAAGTTCCAAGAATATCATCCTAGAGTTTCACAATTGGAGTTTTGCAGAAATGCGGGGTATCATACCGAATGCATTTGAGGACATATTTGCCCACATTCAGCAGAGCCAGAGCTCCGACAATTTCCTGGTCCATGCATCATACTTGGAGATCCACAATGAGGAGGTCCGGGATCTATTGGCAGGACCAAATTCATGGGTTCGCTTGGAGCTCAGAGAGTCCCCAGAAGCTGGCGTCTATGTGAAAAACCTTACATCTGTCACTGTGCAGAGTGTTGCAGACATCAGCCGACTTCTTATGGTTTTCTTTCCACAGCTCTGTTTATGTGCAGTCAATTTCTGCATGCTAAAGTGTAGGTTGTGTGCAGGCAAGCTTTTCCAATTTTTCTTTTGTCAATCTTCATATCAACATTCAATTTCTCATGACAATACCAATGCCCCAGTGTGATTTCTGCAGGTAGGAAAGAAAAGTAGGTCAGTGGCAGCCACACTCATGAACCAGGACTCATCCCGCTCCCACTCCATCTTCACCATTACTGTGGAGACTAGTGCACGTGAGTCAACATTACCTGATGGCAGCATGCATATTCGTGTTGGCAAACTTAACCTGGTACAACATCCCTGCTTACGCATGTTTCCTTCTTGATGTCTGGAAGGCACAAAAGTAAAGTGGCAACTGGTAGTTTGCTGGTTTGTCTGTGTTCACAATGATCCTTTGAAATATTTCAGATGCTTTAGTTGTGTTCTTGCAAATCTTTTTGGAGAAAATTTGATGTTTTGGTGCCCGTCTTCAGTGCAGCAGGGAGACAATTCAGCCCAGCCATGAAAACTTTTAACAAATGTCTTAAATGTGCAGGTAGATTTGGCAGGCAGTGAAAGACTGAATAAGACAGGAGCAACAGGTGACAGGTTTAAAGAGCTCACTAACATAAATTGGTCTTTATCTGCTCTTGGCAATGTCATCTCTGCACTTGTTGATGGGAAGAGCTCCCATATCCCGTACCGTGACTCCAAACTCACCCGTCTTCTACAAGACTCTCTTGGTGGAAATACACGGACTGTCATGGTTGCAAACATAGGTGTACAACCTTGACCTGTCATCACTTCCAACTGAAAGTACCTGAGAGCAGGAGTCTAGAATCATTATCACCAGTTGTAGTCACCATACAAGTCAATGGCCTTCTTGGATTGCCAATTTTGTATGGAAAAAAGAGGTTGGATTTTGCTTCAGGGTGAGAATCTCTAGAAGCTAATGCATCATTTGGTAATGGCAAAAGGTTTCAGTTAGTGGCAATGCTCCCCTGCTTCCAGATGTTGCCCAGGGTCTCACTGGAAGCAGGCTCGAATAACAAAACCTATTTCTTAAGCTCTGAACTGTCTCTCTAATAGTCATACTTCCCACCTACAAATATAGGACCAGCTGACTACAACTATGATGAGAATGTAAGCACCTTGAGATATGCAAACCGTGCCAAGAGCATCAAGAACAAGCCACGAATCAATGAAGACCCTAAGGATGCAATTCTTCGTGAGTTTCAGGAGGAAATTTCCAGGTCTGTTTGTCAACCTCACTCCTTTGACATTCTGCAAACAAGGTGTCAGGCTTTTCTTGATCTAGCATTCATTCAAAAGTCTGCTTCTCAATATCATTCAATGAGTTGGAAATTGTACATATTGGTTTCCTCCTCTGTATTTAAATCTAGAACTGTTTCTGCTGGTTAGTTTCAGTAGCCTGAGTCAGAAACATACTGGAAAATCTGGCACCATGACTTAGTAATAAAATTGATAATGCCTACTGGAATGAGTTTGTATAACGCTATTACAATATGTATGCTGGACATCTTACTCTTTAGACCTTTTGGTCATGAATGTGACTGAGTCATGTGGTTGGTTTCATAGGCTAAGGGCACAGCTAGCAGCAAGTGGTCCAATTTTGGAGGAGATCAGACCACAGAAGCTGGAAAGCAGCCTTACTGCAGCAGAGCGTGAAATTGAGATGCAGCAACTTAAGGACCAAATGCGACAGGACATGTTAGAAGAGGTATCACTTCACAAGTCAATGAGTGAACAAGCAGTGGCATGCATTAAGGCTGACCTTGAGCGTAAGGTATGCATTCCTCTCCTACAAATTGTCACAAAAATGTACTCTGAATGTCAAGTGTGCTACATGTCTATCGCCAGGTTCTTAGTTAGATTGGTTGATGACTAAGATAAGCCAAGACATTGGCCATACAGAGTTGATGACAAGGGATTGTGTTAGCCATCTTGCAGCATTTACTGCATCAAATTCAATCCGTATGCTCCTTACTGTTATTCTATGTAGTGTTTAGTCCTTCCATCAATCTCAATGCAAAACTGTCAAATTTGCATTACAGGCACAGTTAGAGATGGAGGCTTTGAAAGCGGAGAAAGAGAGGTCAGAAGAAGAAAAACAAAGAATTGCTGAGCAGCTGCTGCAGCAACATTTGGAGCTGCAATCACACTACCAGGCTCTAGCAAGAGAGAAGGAGGATCGTGATGTGTTGGCAGCAAAGCTGCGGGTCCTTGAGGAGAAGTTGGTGCATGGCTCCAACAACTTGAGTGAACAGTTGTTGGAGAAGGCCAAACAGAAGGAGCTAGAGCTGACTCTACGTGAGCAACAACTACAAGAGAAGGAGTACCTTGATGAAGAACGGGAGCGCAAAATTGCTGAGCTTGAGGTTAATTTGCTCCTTCCATCGCTTCCAGCCACCATCCTCACCTTGTAGCACAGAGCTGGAGTCCACACATGTTCACAATTACCATATGTTATGCATAGTGAAAAGGGATACCGACACCTAGGGTGGAGATTTTGCACATGGACACTGTGGAGTACCCTACAAAATAGGGGGCACGACAGATAATCATACTGTGAAAAAGCCAGGTCAGCCACTTAAGGGGCAGGATGGCTCAGAAAAATCTCAGAGAAGCCTATGGGATGTCAGGAAAACTTATGAGATGTTGGGTGGGTGCCTTTCCTGCTTAACTTTTCTGCTGCCAGCCAAAGGAAGTCCACTCTGACTTCCATATGATAAGACATTAGAACTTACCATTATGCTGCCACTCCTTTGCTGTTGACATGCTTCACTAGATATTGAATGTGTGGGTTGTAGGAAGCACAACTGATGGCTGAGGAAAAATTCAGTACAATGGAGGAAGAGGTACAAAGTTTCTTGTGCTTCTTATTTATTTAGGTTGCCATCTTTAGTGCACATGCTCCCTGGAAAGCTTCACAGATGAAGCCAAGAACTGCAACTTGTTATCTGTGAGATTCTTTGTGCTTGTTGGATGTGATCAAAGGACTTTTTCCTTAACACAAAACATGAAAATGATGGATCCTTGAGACTTTATCTGAAGATTATCCTGCTCAAATCTCTTTACATTTGGTCAAATTGATGTATAGGTGGACATGAAAACTCGCAAGTTGAGGAAACTCATGGCACACTACCAGCAAACCAAGATTGATGTGGGCTCTCTTCGTACTGAGCTTCAAGACACCATCCATGAATTCCAAAGGGAGCGTGCAGACATGTTTCTGTCACTTCGCTCACTAGACCAGCAACTCCAATTGAAGGCCTTCATCATTGATGTAAGTTCCATGCTTGAGATTGACATGCACCAACACACTTGTCTTTGGAGTAATTGGAGAGAGGTACACACTATTGGCCATGAGTCATACTGGGACAAGGCGAACTCAATGGACTGTGTCATCTCTTCTCAGAGTTCCCTCCACACATTTTTAAAGAAGTACACGATCAACCATTATTGGCTTGGAAAGACATCAATCCTTCATGTTCACAGGGTCTCAACTCTGCTAAAGTCAGTAGAGAGTTACATTATGAAGTCCTTCCAAACAGTTTTGACTGAATTGCACTTGCAGTCTGTTGAAAATGACATGACGTTTAACCCCAATTCATGTTCTAAACAGCTCAATCTGTTCCCATGGAGTTTGTCAGAATTTTATTCCAGCAGAGGAGGTCACAAAAATAATGAGGCGCACACACTGGGATGATGAAAATGAGACATGGGTGCTGCAAAGTATGATCCAGTCCCTACCATCCCACTCAGGGCAAGGAGGCTCCCGTCTGTACATCACTGATGGCATCAATATCAAGCAGCCATTGCAGCGGCCTCCATCAGCAATTGGACGCAGCCGGCCAACATGCCGCCAAGCTGAGCAAGCCCTTGCCCGTGGGGATCGTGATCCAAGATATCTGTAAGGGTTTTCAGCAACTCCCTTGTGGTTCTAAAGGGTCAATTATGAGTTCAAAAGGGACCTCCTACAGGCCCAAATGTCATTTCTAGAACTTCTACACTATCCACTTGAGACAACAGAAATTCATTTCATAGAGACATCCAACAATATGTCATTTTGCAGTTGGAGGAATCTCAAGTAGGAATTGGTGGAGTAACTTGTTCACAACCATTGGTGTTGACTTTCAAGTAGCTTCTCAGCTTTCTTGATTAACTACCAGCTTCCCCATCACTCCCAAACAAGCTTTTCTTGCAATTTCCTCTTACCTTGTCCACATATCCCCTACGATATCATCACTTTGTATTCAAGAATGCCAGTATTTCTTTCACAGAACACGTGCAATGTGGAAACACTTGGGCTGTGGGTGCAGTGTGAACAATGTCCTCAAGTTGGAATTGGACATGCCTGAGCGCACAACCTATGACTATGATAATCCAAGTGATCGTGCGCGTGCAGAGGCTGATGTGGAGCTTGCCTTAAGTCAATTTGATGATGATGACAGTCCATATTTGTCCTATGAATCTGCTATCCCAGCACCTGCATTGTCTGGAGCACGCCCTAAGTCTGCTCGCACCAAGCACCATGCCCGGCCCCGCACTGCAGCACAATAGACCTCGATTCAGGCCACTCCTAAAACATTTGGGTTTCAGTCACCAATGTTGTTGTGCTTTCAATCTTGAGAAGCATTGAATAATTGCTCATCTTAGATGTGCAAGATCTTAGACCCTTCCTTACTGACACCCTTGAATTGAACACATGTATGATAGTTTATGACTCCCTCAACAATTATGCTACACTTTGGAATTGTCTTCAAAATGTTCTCTTCACCCAATCAACCTTCACCACACTACCCAAATATTCAGCTAGAGATGAAGTGGTAAGTTCTCTGCCCTCAGGAGCTCCAAGCGCAATTATAGCATTCTAGAAACTGAGAGTTGTGGCATTGATTCACAGACCTATGGGGGGAGCATTTGAGGTCTAAGTACTATAACATTTATTTCACATTATTGTTGCTTTTCTTGTTGCCCATTCTCAACACTAACTTTTGTGATGTGAAGGTTTTCAGGCTACCCTGCAATCAGCTGTCATCATGGTTCCTCCTGCTTCTCAGGTCTGTGCGCCCCTAATCCAGAAAGTACAGCCTTAAGGATCTATCTGAGCCAGAAAGATCTTCATGGTGTCAAGACCACCTCCATACTTCTGATTTAACTCAAACCTGGACAGAATTGAGAGATGATCAAGATTCTGGAGATGTTGGATCCAAACTGTAATCAGTATGATCTCATTTTTGCTTCCTGAATAACATGTTTCCTGGTTTCCATTTTGTGAAAAGAGTTTGATGAAATCAGCCAAAGAATAAAAGATCCTGTAATACTTGGTCAAATATGTAATACCGTATCAAAGCATGTGAAGAGGGAAGAAGACTCAAACTTATACTCAATTTTCATGTCTTGACTGTGAATGCTGCAAGCACTGTTGCTAGTGGAGAAGATCTCAACAACGACAAAACGTGACACTTGTCTAGAAGAAGACTCTAGATAAGAAAGGAGCCAAATTAGCTTTTACCTTCATAGCTTCTTACATCCATGTCTTGTTATAGCATCAAAGGCATTTTGAGAGTGTCAAACAAAATTTGTTGTAATAATAAAAGCAAGTGCATGAGAATGATTGCTCCCACTGCTTTGAATCCAAGACTGTGAATTATTGAATCTGCAACTGCTGTCAAATCTTGTTAGAACGGGTATGTTCAGGAAGTTAGTATATTGTTCTTTGATTTTCAGCTCTTGGTTCTGCACTAAGCAGTGAGGAATGCAGGGCTGATCAGCTGGATTTGGATTTCTGGTCATAGGCAAATGCAAGCTATTTAGATTTCAAACATAAATAGACACAACAAGCACTCTGGCACAATGGTACAGATAAATCTCCATGGGTGGAAAGCAGGACTAGCTGCAATGGTGCCAGGGATTGTAGAACAAAAAAAATTTCCAAAGTAGGAGGTTGAGGCTCATTAATAATACAAGAAGACAATGCAGCTCTATCAAGTACAGATCTTCAAAGAAACACTACAATCAACAAATCAAAACAAGTGTACTGAGGATTTGCACACTGGTAAGATTTCTGCACAGGGATGCAAATGCAACATCATATCCAGAAACATTACCATTGAATGAATCAAAACACTGCTACTTGAAGATCGCTGAACTGACAATGAGAACACTGGACCTCCAGAGACATTAGGAGGACTTAATTAAAACATAAGTACTCTCAGTTTTTCTGGACTGATGATGCATAGAATGTAATCCCGAAACATTATGACGATAGAATCCAAACACTGGGTTGCAGTTGATGCACACTGAATCAAACTCTTTTGAGGATTCAGATGTATTCCTCCATGAAGAAACTTTGGTTGAACAACAGTTCTTGAGCTTTGAACTTCCAGCTGCTCTTTTGAGTTTTACAATCAATTGAAGACGGCCTGCATACAATTTCTACAACAGAAAGGGATGAGGAGGATACAGAATGCAGCTAAGAAACTATTAGTGTTGGATCAACAAGGCCTCTCTGTCATATTCTGCAAAATCCTAAACATAAACCCTAAACCCCAAAATCCTGAAGCAACTTCAAGGACTCCACAATAATATTTGTCCTTGAGAACACGCAGGTAAGATCAAGACTTGTGCTCCATCTGATTTCTCTCTGTACAACGTATCTGATAAAAATCTCTTTACAATTCATGAATTCTCTGGCGTTGCATTCTGATGAAGTTTTCGCAAGACGTATCATTATTGTCAAAGAAATGATGCACTCGTGAGTCACGTAGAAAAACGCAAAATTTGGAACATTCCTTTGCAACTCGAGAATTGGAAATGTCTTTCTCTTCTTCTTTCCGTTCTTGAACCGAAAACGTTTCTTTTACGTTCTTCTTCAACTGGAATAATTTCAGACCATTCTTCTGCGCACTCGAGAATCGGAAGCGTCTTTCCAGTCTCCTCATGTTTCAGATCATTTATTCTTCTGTGACGTCCGTTTTTCTCAAGTACGGCACAGCAGCAGCAGCAGCAGTATCGTGAACCTCCTTCTTCCTCTTTGCATGAAATAAAACCGATGATGCACTAACCTCAACAAATTCGAGTATTGCTCTTTCTTCTTTCTTCTCCTCAGGCATCAGCAGAAGAATCCGTCTTCGTCTCAAGCAAGCAAGGAATTATCTCGGGTGCTACGGGAACCGGAAACCTAGAACGCTGAAACCCTATAGCCTGGTGTGACTCCAGAGAAACGGACACTACTCTTTGCGTTTTCTTGCTCTATAGATCGTGTTGGGTGAGGAGTGCGTGTGCGTGTGCGCGTGCGCGAGCACGCATGGAAGGCGAAGGAGCAGCGCGTTGGAGGAAGAGGAAATAAGTTGAAGACGGAGGAAGGCGGGCAAGGGAGGAGGAGGACCACGACTTCAGGCGATGAAAACTGGGGAGGGAAACGTAGGCGGGGGAGATGGGAGCAACAACACCACAGCGACAGCGGCCAAAGTGGCAGCGGAAGTGGCGCCGGACGTGGTGACAGGAGGCATTGTGGCAGAAACTGGTCCGAGACCCGATTTCAGTCTCTGGACTGTGGAAGATGATCTGCTGCTGAAGAATGCAGTCGAGGTAAAGTTGTCAACACCCATGTCTCTGATCCTCAGGTCGCAGAGGTTCGGATCACATCCGAGCATGACTGGCATGATGCCTGCAAGGTTTTGCTAAGAGCTTCTCGACTGTAAGAGAGAAACGGCCGATCATCAGGCCGTCCTTGCTTGTAGTCGTTACAGATGCTGCTCGCTTCTCCACCATGGTGGAATTTACTTGAAATCTGCAATTGCGATTGCACATCGTCTTCTAGAACCTTGAGTGGAGTCTTGTCTCGATCCCCTCAAAGCCCTACTTGTGGATTGGACAATCGTCAATGAAGATTTGTATTTATTTTGTGTTTGTTGTGTTATAATTGTGTCACTATCTAGGTTGGTGCAGCCATGGAGGCCCTTGCAAAAGGAGCCATGCGATTTTCTCGAAAGTTTACCGTGAGAGAGCTGCGGGAACGGTGGCGAGCACTGCTATACGACCCAGAAATTGCTGCACAAGCTGCATCACGCATGGTAGAAGCTGAAGCAGCCCTCAGCAATCTGCCTCCAAATCCCAAAAGCCTCAATGAGCATCGAAATACTAAGGTTCTCGCGCGCAAGCGAAGAGCACGCAGCATTCGATCCCTTTATTACAAAAAGAGGAAGAGGATGGCTGCAGAGAAGCTCGTGGCTGCCGTGATGCTGGAGAATGAACTCGAAAGTGATTTCAAGACAGGATATGAAATGGCTGAAGATATTGTGCATGGTGAGCAAGGAGGAGCACTGCAGCCAATACTTCCTTCAGGATTAGAAGACAAGTCTTTGCCAGGTGGCCTTCTCTCCCCAAAAGAAGCAACCACAGATGTTGAGGAACCCACTTTCAGTCAGATGGTTAGCCTCCTTGCAGCAGGTTAGTGTCAGCATTCTGGACACTGTAAAATGCCCATCTATCCCTTCACATGTGTCTTTCTGTCTTGTTGCAAAGTTTCTGGTTCAGGGTTTAGGATTCTGTTGCTCCACTCTGGTCTTTTGTGACAGATGGGTAACATGCTGCTGCAGGTGCAGTGGGGGCTGTGATCAAATCAATGCCAGTTGTGATGGTGATGGATAATGCAATAGATGCAGAGCACAAGGTGTTGGGTGGCATCTCAGGGAACAGGGGAACACTTTCAGGGCATGCCAAACTGCTTAAGATAGAGGCATCACAGCCAGATGAGAAGATCATGTTGGGGTCCAAGCTAGTGTCTGAATGCTTAGAGTCCAGGCATGCACAAGAATCTGATGTGGTCATTCCTACACCAGAAGTTAGGGTTGTCCTTCCATCTGAGACTGGAACTGCAGAAGAGGCTGGTGCAGCTGTTGGAGCTGACCTTCAATTGCATTGCAGTTCAAAGCCTGAAGAAATTTTGGAGCAGCTTCAATTGGAGCAGACAATTGAAAGGGATTTAGTTGGGAATCATAATCATACCTTGGATTCAACGCCAAAGGATTGCATATCACAGCAAAAGCTAGCAAGAGTGAAGACTGACCTTGTTAATGAATGTGATCGCAAACCATTAAATCCCAGCTTCTTGAGTGTGAGTACCTTCTCTGTTTCATTGACAGTGTTGCACTTCTGAGTTTCATATCCCTTGTAACCACATTCCAGGAAGCAAAAATGGGACATGGAGATGATTTACTCTCAGTGCCTAGAGTTTCTTTTTTTTCTCATTGGTGTAGTGTTTTCCTAACTGTCTGTGCAATTAATGTGCTAGGCAACACATCATGGACAGGGAGATGAAACTCAATTACCCGACCCAGTCAATGCAGGACCAAATATTCTGAAAAACATACAAGAGACAGACCCTGCAAGTGATGTTATCAGGATTGAGCAACCCAGGATACAAGTTGCTGAAGAAGATGGTATCACACTCAATCCAGAGGATCCATTAGACAATAGTGACCCAACCTGCAAGTCAGCTGTCACAGTAAGAGTGCAACTAAACATTTCTGGTGAATTACCTGACATCAGTTCTCAACTGTTGAACACTAAGTGTGCACCTAGCAAGACTAAAACAGAAGCAGAGATAGCCACACCACCCAGCTGTCCAGAGACTATCGAGGAAGATAAGTTGGCATCAGAGTCAATGGTTGAGAAACTTGAAGATACAGATAATGGATGCTCTGGGCAACAGGAAGGTGTGAAATCATCATCTACTGCTGGTTACTGATCTTCCAATCTTTGTTGTTAGAGGTGTTCAAGTTGGTTGTGATCTATTGTGGAGCACTGGTGCCTAGAAGCTTTTCTGTGAATTGAACACATGTCAAGTCATCACAAAGGATCCTCTGGGGCCTTCTGACTTCCATACTTGATCTCTTTGCAAGTATATTCAATTTTATTTGGCACTTGCACTTTTTTGTGGCGGCAGTAAGAATCTGAGTGCAGTGAATTTGTCACTCTTGATTGAGCTGGATCTGAATCACCACTTCATCCTGTACAGGCATGGTTGAAGAGAAGGGAGATACGGAGTTAAATACCAGTTCTCATGATGAAGATTTCAGCATGAGTGTGCCTGATGATGAACTGCTTCATCATGATTCTCCCATGCTTGATGTAGACTACTGTGATCCCGAAGATGCCACAGATCACATACATAACCAGCCAGTTGGCCTTGGGTCAATCATCTGCATTCTCAACATGCAGGACACAGAAATCCCCATTCTTGATGAAGCTCTCCCTCTCCCAGTGTGGGCTATGCCTCCTTCACCATCAGAAGAAGTGGATGAGGAAGAAGAAGATGATATTTATCACATGGAACAGACTACGCCAACTGATGCTACAATGGCATCAAGATCACCTGGCATGTTTTATGACCTGGAAGAGGTGGGCCCTCCCCATATGTTGGAACTTAAAGGGGAGCCTGGGAGGATAAAGATGTTGGTGCAGTCCACTGTTAGGCCTGCAGAACTTGCCATAACTTACAAGGAAGTTGGGCCTTCACTAGTCAGGCCTTCCTGTCCACAAATTTTTGGCTATCTTCCTGTTTGGTTCAATCTTCAGAGAAGGTTTCATTCTGGTGTCTTGTCAACAGATGACGTATTTTGATTTGACTTGGGACCTGTAGTTTGATGTGTTGTTTCTGATGGCACTGCTATCTGGTTATTCTCATTGAGACCAGGAAAGTCCTGTGCTCAACACAAATGCTGGACTTGATATTGTGAGCATCAACTTTGGGAGTTACACACATTGTCATAACAAAGCAATGGACTTGATAGTAGATGCAGCTCTGACAAACATCACTTGCAGATGTCAAATCCAGCACTGGAGGAAGAGAATTTGTGGGACCATGGGGAAGCAGCAGACAATCATGACCTACTGTATCGGCATTCAGACCATGCATCTCCACCCAATGCTCCTGTTATGGATCAAGTTTTAACCTCATGTCGCATGTCTGAACAAAGACTAGAGGAGGATGAGAAAGAACTAGAAGATGACAAAGAAGAAGGGGAAGAAGAAGAAGAAGCAGAAGAAGAAGAGGAAGAAGAAGAAAAAGGGATCTCTTGTTCAGGTACTCAGTTGCCACAACTAGGCACACCAGAGTTGGGAGAACATTGCTCCAATTTTGGAATTCTTCAGAAAGCCCCTCCAAGTGGTCCAGGGATATCCTTGCCTCAGTACACAACTGAGCAAACAACCCTGCTTGCCACAGAAGCTGAAAATTTTCCATCAGACTTTGACCCAAGCACTTGCCAGGAGGTGCTTGTTGGCGTGGGTGCATCTAGGGAAGTGTCAAGCTGCAGAGAAGATACCGATCAACTGTTGATTGAAGAGGAAGAGCCTGAAAGTGAAGCAGAAATGGCACGATTTTCTGATGTTGAGACAATGGTCAGTTTTCTTCTTGCTTTAACCTCTTTGTGACTGAACTATGAGAATCTGGCATGAGTCAAAGTCAAGGAGATTATTGTTGCAATTTTCACCAATCTCTTTGCACTGGGTACTGAACATTTACAGAAATTTCACATGTGTCTCCCATGCCATTTAAAGTCCGCTGCCAAAATAGAAATTGGTTTTACTTCAATTTCTTGCTTTGCGCCTAAAGCCCTCAAGGAGGTTGTTGCCCTAGAACCAAGATTTCTCATTAGAACTTGCTAGGAGCTACCAGCTGATGAGATTTGGACATCCCATGTGGGCTCTATTTGACAGATCATAAACATGGATCTTGACCCTGGAGTGGATGATGAGTTTTCTGCTCGGGCAGGTATGAACCAGTCAAGGTTGAAAGTTGACCTATGTTGATACACTATTGTCATTTTCAACTGCTGCATAAAGTTAAACAGGAGTCGGAGTATGTTATTGTGGTTACATGTTCATATTGCTAGTTTTATTGTTCTTTTTGTTCTAGTTCTTCCCTTCTGTGTATTTCTTCTTCTCTGTTCTTGAGTCCTTATCTCAGAGTTTCTCTTTGACAAGAAAAGGTTTTCACCTGGTCCTGGTTACCTTTAATCATGAGAATGGAGATTTCTTGATACTCATGATAGTCATATTGTTCCTACATGAATTTACAATATGAAGAGCTATTGGAGAAGTCACTTAGGTGCTTAAAGTTGTGCCAAGTAAATCTATCAGTTCAATGTTGCGGGCTGGTATAGTTCTGCAGAAACTTTATGTCTCTGAGGTTCCCGAGTGTGTACAGTCCCAAAGGTTGCAGCCAAAAGTATTTGATTGTATTGAGCAAAGGATTTTGATTGGTGACAGAATCAAGCCAGATGTACAGGCAGCAACGAAGGACACTTTTGAGACTGGAACAAGGTGTTGGTGCTGCTATGCAACGCAATCTTACAAATCAAAAGGCCTTGGCAATCTTATATGGCCGCCATCTCCGCTACTATATTACAAAGACAAAGGTATGCTTGAGACCAGAGCTATATTGTTTGTAGAGGCATCTGTTGGACAGGTGCATTGCTGCAATCTATTATGGGGTCAAAGAATCTGTGCTAACTGTTCTGTATTTTTGCCTCTAGTGGATTCATGGTGAATCATAAGTGAGGATCTCACATCATGTTTGTTCTGGTGCCATTCTGTTCATAGGTCTTGATGGGAAGGGGGACTCATGACAATGCAGTAGACATTGATTTGGGGAAGGAGGGGCGGGCCAACAAAGTCTCTCGCCAGCAGGTACACTCTGACGTTCTGAATCAAGCTTCATGAGGGATATGATCTTTTGAGGTTCAACCTTTGCATCCTACAGTTTCCACCAAAAAGGAACCATCAATGACTAGCTTCTTATAGTGTCTGCAAAATCTCATCTCTGTGGTGTTCTGTGTATGTACTTGCTGTATAATCTCCCTGACCACATGTGAACCAGAGCACATGTTTCATCCGATCCATACCTTTTCAGACTAGTCTGTTGCAGATGCCTCATCTATTATTTTGTCACTGATGTTATCATAGGCTTTGAAAGTGCTTAGCTGTGGATATCTTGGTGCAGTGATAAGTCTAACCTGCAAATGATATTGGAATATCTGCAGGCATCACTGAAGCTGAAGGAGGATGGGGTGTTTTATTTGAGAAATCTTGGGCGCCGTAGCCTGACTGTGAATAATAATGCTGTTGAGACTGGGCAGCGGGCCATTCTTGGCTCCAACTGCCTAATTGAGGTGAACTTTTAACCTAGCTGAATAACCACTGTAGGTAGTAAAAGAAAAATCTTCAGTATGGAGCTGGCCACCAAGCTTGCTGAGTTCAGGCACTGATAAATGTCTCACCTCATTTGTGTGTTGCACTCATCATAATTTGTGTAATGCACTTGGGCAGGAATATACCGTCAATTTCACCAGCTTTTTGATGATAACTTGTGAAAGACATGTATATGCAGGTAGGGGGCATGCGGTTCATTTTTGAGATCAACAAGAGGCTTGTGAAACAACAGGTGGAGCGAATGCGCGAGCAAACTTCATGACAGGACAGAAGCACATCATATTACATCCCCATCATCTCTAATCAAATTTGGTAGCCTACAAAAGTAAGGCACCCATTTACAGGGGAATTCAGAAAGATGAAGTTTGTAAAAGGCCCTTCACTTTAAGTTGATGTGTCCTGTCATGTGCATCAGAGTGTAAAATATCAAATGGCATATCATGTTTTCAACTCTCCAGGGTATAAATTCATGTAATCACACCCTTGCCAAAAAAAGAAAGTCAATTCCACAGCCACTAATACCCTTTTCCTTTGGACTCAATCCTTTTAAAAACATTGCTTCTTTGGTCTGAAGTTGAATGATTCTGCACTTTTCTTTTTGTTTTATAATCTTAAATTCAGCAATTGCAGCTAATTAGATCTTCAATCCTGTGTTATATTTCAAGCTTTTTCCTGGCAACTGTAGATGCTTCATGATGGTGATTTGTTTTGTGACCCCCCTGCCCCCACCCCTTCTGCTGCCCCTTTGTTTCTGAACTTTTGGGGGCTGTGGAGAATCTTTTGGTTAGTGTGTATTGGAGATATCGCATGGTTTGAATCCTTGCTTTGGAATTGTGGATGCTTCTTTGAATTAGCTGGCATGATGAGATTTGCTTGTTATTCTGTGCCCACAGAAGAGCAGTTTTTGCACTCAGGCACAAAGTGAGGTGAGGCTAATAGTAGCAAGAGTAGGACTCTGGAAAACATATACAGTGGTACCTCAACTCCTGTGAAATTGTTTCTGGAATGCAAAGCCATGTGTGGACATCCTGACTTGATGTTGCAGAGAGGCAGGGAGATGACAAGAGTTGGGGAGAGTCCAGCAAGGTAAACCATCTGCAAGAATTTTCAATTTGAGTGGATTTCATGAGGTTTGTGGACATTGCAAGCCTTGCTATTTTTGGCCTGTGGAAGGTGGGCGGTTGAAGGAATAATGCATAAAATAAGGCATGAAAGCTGAGATTTCTTGCACTTGCTTAAAGGCAAGACAATGTCAATGAAGCCTGATGATCAAGAGGAAGCCTTGCAGGATGCATCTGCTTTTTAGCCTGCTAAATTCAACATGCAGAATTCTTGGCAACAACTGGTGGAAGGTCCATATGACAGAATTTTGGTGAATATACTTTCAGCGCTTCAAGACAACAAAGGATGCCTAAAGGGTAGCAAGTGAGTCCATGCTGACAGCTCCAGCTCAGTCAGATTTATTTTAAGTATAGACTCATGTGGATTGATCATGAGGGAAGAGATCCATGGTTAGGATTTAAGTGTAAGGTCTGGACCCTGCTCTGAGCCTCTCTTTACTTCACTTGAAGGATAAATGGGGTATGAAATACAAAGCCACATCATGTTGCATGCTAGTTCTTTTGATTTTGCCCAACCCTGGGTGGTGAAGGCAACCATCTGCATGCTATATGTACTTGTGTGTTCTTTGTGAATCTTCTCCAGTCCTAACAGCTTTTTAACTTTGTGAATGTTTGTTTTGATTGTTTTGCAGTATTCTCATATCTCGATAGGTCTTCTTGGAGCTGCTGAAGCAAATTGTTTCTCCTATGGTCTTATCTGGTGAGCATCATCTTGAGGTAGGTCATCTTCTTAGTGAGAAATATGGGTATTTGGTGAACTAGCTGACAAGAAAATGCAGGTAAGACCACAATAGTTCTTATGAGAACCTGAAGACCAAAGGAGGACCCTTATGCATCATATAGTTCTTCTGCATGATGAATGTGAATCGATAGCTGTGAAATCTATACATGGAGAATGCAAGTTGCAACATGATGTAGAGTTTTTGGTGAATTTTGAGGCCCTGTAAGACATGCTTATAATGTCACAAGATGTATACTACCAATTGCAATGTTCAAGCTTCTGAAGAACAAACACTGCTGATTTCTCCTGTATTCTTTGCTCAAGATTTTGTCTTTTGAGTTTACAAAGTTAGCTATGATCAGAAATGGTTAGATTTACTGGGTATCATGGGTAAGTAGGTAGGGAATGTTAAGTGGTCCCTGTGTATGTAGGGAAGTAGGTAAATCACTTGTGGCTACTAGGTAGGTTAATGCGAGTGGATGGTTAGTACACAGCCAAACTACAGTCGGTAGCTATGGGACAAGAAAAGTGTTTCCTGTCCACAGGCCATCCATCCTGCAATGTGTGCTGGTGGGTGCTGGTCCAGTCTGGCCATTTTCTATGTCAGCTGTTGCAGTTTTAGAGTTCAAGAAACTTTGCTGACTTGCGCAAAGATGACTAATGTGATAATTTAATAGAGTTATCCATAAAGTCCAGCGTCCTGCGCACTGGAACCCAGTGGCTTGCTGACACACAGGCCAGAATGCCCAAAGTCAGCATGAAAATTTTACACACCAGTCTATTGGGGGACCCAAACTTGTTTTTGTGCCATAAACTGCGTTCAAACTACTTTGGTCCTGAGTTGGACCCATGTGTGCATCAAACATGAATTTCTTGAGCTTTGCAAGAGCCTGACGTAATTTCAAGCAAGCAATGTGCATTTCTTGAGCTTTGCAAGAACCTCAGGTAATTTCAAACTTGCAATGTGCATTTTTTTTGAGCTTTGCAAGAACCCAAGGTAATTTTGAGCTTGCAATGTGCCTTTCTTGAACTTTGCAAGAACTTGAGGTAATTTTGAGCATTGCAATGTGCATTTCTTGAGCTTTGCAAGAAGCCAAGGTGATTTTGAGCTTGTAACTCTCATGATAACCCTCCCTTAAGGTGCACTCACACCAAGGGAGTAAATGGAATTTTATATATTAAAGTAACAGTGGTGTCTATCTGTCTATCTTTTACTTATTTTTTACTTATTTCTTTTTTTTTGACGTCATTTCATTTTCATTACCTCTCTGGCGTAATCCCATTGGCTTTCATTCCCTATGGAGTGTTTTGGGGGGTGGGGGAAGGG